>Ga0315288_10005364_pt1 | contig 16298 bp, 13 predicted proteins | sample YL17G11_20_MG_FD_203454 | JGI IMG/M metagenome (GOLD analysis project Ga0315288, IMG submission 203454) | Sediment microbial communities from Yellowstone Lake, YNP, Wyoming, USA - YL17G11_20 | ecosystem: Environmental > Aquatic > Freshwater > Lake > Sediment | place: USA: Wyoming | collected...
GCCGGTCTCCAGGAGGAAACGATCGAGCTCATCCGGCTCATGGAGGGCGGCGGTGAGGTGCCGCTTTCGGGCTGGCGGGACGGATACGATCTCGTGGCTGCGGCGAAGGCCGAGGGGCATCTGTATACCGGGGAGGAGCTCGCGGCGATCGCGAACGCAGAGGCGAGGGCCTCGGAGGTGAACAGGTTTCTGGCGGGCAACGCGGAGCGGCTGCCGCTTCTCTCGGCGCATCGAAACGCATTCGCGATTCAGGGCGAGTTTACAGCCGCCGTCGTGCGGGCTATCGGGACGGACTACGAAGTTCTCGATCGCGCGAGCGAGAAGCTCTCGCGGCTCCGCAAGGAGCTCGGGACCTTGCGGAACCGGCTCAGACGGGATTTTTCCGAGCTCGCGAGCCGCATCGGCGGGGGGAAGGGATACGAGTTTGTCACGATCCGCGGCGAGCGCTACGTCGTCTCGCTTCCCCGGGGGGAGGCGAGCCGTCTCAAGGGCATCGTGCACCAGGTGAGCGCGAGCGGTGCTTCGCTTTACGTCGAGCCGCTCGAGTTCGTCGAAGAGAACAATCGCCTCGAATCGCTCGTTCAGGATGAGCGAGACGAGGTCATGCGTGTCCTTCTCGAGCTGTCGACGGAAGTCTTTCGGAGGAAGGACGCGCTTCTCGGGAACCAGGAGGCGCTTCTCGCCCTCGACCTCGTGTCGTCGAAGGCGGGATTCGCGCGGCGGTTCCGGTGCATCATGCCGGAGCACGGACCGGAAGGACTGCTCGTGCTGCGGGGCGCGCGCCATCCTCTGCTCGAGAAGCGCTTCGCGGAGGAGGGATCGGGAAGAGCGGTCAAACCGCTCGACGTGAGCTGCCCCGGCGATCTTAAGGCGCTCGTCATCTCCGGCCCGAACGCGGGCGGCAAGACGGTCGCCCTCAAGACGATCGGGCTCATTATCCTCATGGATCGCTCGGGGCTCCTCGTCCCGTGCGAGCACGGCTCGGTCATTCCATACTATGACGCCGTCTTCGTCGATATCGGGGACGACCAGTCGATCGAGAAATCGCTCAGCACATTCTCGTCGCGGATCGTGCGGCTCAATCGGATCCTCGAGGGCGCAAGCGTGTCGTCGCTTGTTCTCATAGACGAGATCGGCGACGGGACCGATCCCGAGGAGGGGGCAGCGCTCGCGGAAGCCGCGCTCGAAAGCCTTATGTGTTCGTGCGGGCGCGTCATCGTGACGACGCACCTCAAGTCGCTCAAGGGCTGGGCTCACGGCACTCCCGGCGCGCGCAACGCGACTCTCGAGTTCGATCCCGATCGGCTCGAGCCGCTCTTCGCCCTCAGGATGGGCGTGCCCGGCAGGAGCTGGGGAATCGAAATGGCGGGCCGCCTCGGCCTTCGGCGGGACATCATCGAGCGCGCGATGGCGTGCCTCGGGAGCGACGCGCTCCGTCTCGAGGAGCTGCTCGCGCACCTCGAGAAGACCGAACGTCTCGTCGTCGAGGAGCGCAAAGAGCTTCTTAAGAAGGAGAGTCTTCTCGCCGAGCTCATCGAGAGCTACCGGGACCGGCTCGACCGATTCAAGACGGACAGGGACGATTTGATCGGCAAGGCCCATTCGGAAGCGCTCGACATCGTCACCTCGACACGGCGCGACATGGAGAAGCTGATCCGGGAAATAAAGACGACCCAGGCTGAACGTCATGCGATCCGCGAGGCGCACGCGCGCGTCGAGGAGAAACGGGCGCATTTTGAGAAGAAGCTCTCCGCGAAGAAGAGCGATCCGCGCGTTCGTCCTGACGATCTCCGAACCGGCATGTGGGTTGAGATCGCGAGCCTCGGTAAGGATGGGAGAATAATCTCCATCGACGCGTCGCGTGCGTTCCTGGAGCTCGACGGAGGGCTTCGCGTCGAGACCGGTATCGAGGATCTGTACGCGTCCCGCACGCAGGGGCGCGATCGTCGCGAGCGCAAGGTCTCATGGACCATGGAGACGCATGGGACCGTTGCCGATGAGATCAGCGTGCGCGGGCTCGAGAAGGTGGAGGCGCTCGAGCGAGTGGATGCGTTTCTCGACCGGGCGGTCCTCCAGGGGTACGGGACGGTGACCGTTATTCATGGCATCGGCAAAGGCATCCTGAAACGGGCGCTCTACGATATGCTCAGGAAGGACCCGCGCGTCTCGGGGGTGCGCCCCGGAGAGCCGGCACGCGGAGGCGACGGCGTGGCGATCGTCGATCTCAAGTAGGCTCGAGCGAGGCACGGAGATGATCCCGCAAAACGTTATCGAGGATATACGCTCGCGCACCGACATCGTGCTGCTCATCGGCTCCTATCTTGATCTGAAGAAGGCGGGGCGCAACTTCAAGGCGCTCTGTCCCTTTCACGGCGAGAAGACTCCGAGCTTCATGGTCAATCCCGAGAAGCAGATCTACCACTGCTTCGGCTGCGGCAAGGGGGGGAATGCATTCCATTTCCTCATGGAGTACGAGGGGGTCGGTTTCATCGAGGCGGTCGAGCGTCTCGCGAAGGACGCCGGGGTCGATGTCAACCGGTATGCGGCGGGAGGAGACCGCAAGGAGAAGCTCGAGCCGTACTATCGCGCGGTCGAGTTCGCCGCGCGCTTCTACGCGAAAATGCTCGGCGAAGCTCAGGGCGCCGAGGCGGCACGGAAGTATCTCGAGCGGCGGGAGATCGATCCGGAGATCATTGAGGAGTTCGTTCTCGGATTCGCTCCATCCGGCTGGGATGCCTTCTACCGGGCCGCCATGGATGCGGGGATCCCCAGGGACATTCTTCTCGAGCTCAACCTCATCATGAAGAGCAGGGGGGGAAGCGGCTACCGGGACTATTTCAGGAACAGGGTCATTTTTCCGATTGAATCCCTTTCAAGCCGTTTCGTCGGTCTTGCCGGGCGCGTTCTGGATGATTCCGAGCCCAAATATCTCAACACCATGGAGAGCCCCATATACTACAAGGGGAAAATGCTTTACGGGCTCAACCATTCGAAGGAAGGGATAAGAAAGAGCGGAACTGCTATAATAGTAGAAGGTTACATGGATTATCTAATGTTATGGAAGAATGGTTTCCGCAATGTCTGTGCCGTATGTGGAACATCTTTTACACAAGATCAGGGTCGACTCCTTGCACGATACGCCAATCGTGTATATATTATCAATGATGGAGACCGGGCGGGAATCCGGGCATCGGTCAGAGCTGCGGATGAGCTCGTGATCGTCGGGCTCGACTCGAACGTTATCACACTTCCTGAAGGGGAAGACCCTGATAGTTTCGTAAGAAAAAAGGGAGCAGAAGAGTTGCGCAACTACATGCACTCTGCTCCCGATTATTTTGCGTTCTTGAAAAAGGAGGCCCTGGACGGCACGAGGACCACGTACCGGAAGACCCAGGTTATAAGGCATCTCCTTGAGACTCTTTCCTCAGTTTCGGATCGAGTGCGACTTGAGCTGTACCTCCAGGAGGTATCGAGCCTATTCGATGTTCCGGTGAGCACCTTGCGGTCGGGGCTCAAGACCCGGAGGAAGGAGGAGAAAGCTCCGGAGAAGCTTCCCGGAGAGGAGAGTCTGAGGCACAAGTATCAGAAGATGCTTTTCCGGCTCGGCCTCGAGGATACGCGGTTCTCGCGGATGATACTCGATAACCTCGATATAGGAGACCTTGAAGGGACTCTGTTCATGGATTATTACAAAGCCCTTGACTCTGCTCTGGAAAACCATATTGATATACGAAGCTCCGCCTTCACCGGAAGCATCGAGGACCCGGAGCTGGGCACGCTGGCGTCAGAAATCGCTCTCCTCCAGCTCCCGCCGGGGCCCCAAGAGGAATTCCTGACCGATACGCTCATCTGGCTCAAGAAAGAGGCTCTCAAGGAAGAGCTCGAACTGATGAAGAAGCGCCTCAGGGCGCTCGAAACCGAGCATGGAGAGCACGTCGACGAGGAAATGCGGGAGATAACCAAGGCGTACCGCGAGCTGTCGCGGAGGCTCAGGGAGCGCAGGTCCCAAGGAGGAAATCCCGACTGATGGAACTCGACAGGATTGCAGAGGTTCTGCTGGAGATAAAGAAGGTCTCGGAGGACAAGGGGTACGTTCTCAACGAAGAGATCGAGGAGCTCGTCGGCGAGGGGTTCGATCCCGACGAGATCATCGAGCTCTACGATCGCCTGAGCGACGAGAACATCGAGTTCTTCGATTCACGCGAGAAGGCGATCCTCAAGCTGGAGGCGCGCAAGAAGCGCCTGCAGAAGGAAGCGAAGAAGTCCGAGGATCTTCTCAGCACGACCGTTCGCTACGACGATCCGGTGCGCATGTACCTGCGCGAAATGGGGAAGGTGCCGCTCCTCGACCGGGAAGGTGAGATCAAAATCGCGAAGCGGATCGAGGACGGGCATCTCAAGATCTTCCAGGCTGTATTCCGGCTCAACGCCACGACGAAGGAGCTCAAGCGCTACGTCGACCGGCTCGAAAAGGGGACGATGCGTCTCGAGGATCTCGTCCAGGTCGAAACGGGGGGGCTCCACCCGCACCTCTCCGGGCGAAAGGAGCTCAAGAAATACGTCGGCATCCTGAAGCGCATCATCAATCTCCGCGAGGAAATCGTCGAGCTCGAAGCGAAGCTCAGGAAGAAGCATTCCGCCGCCGCTGCCGCCCAGATCCAAAAACAGTGCGATATGCGGAACCGCAAGCTCCAGGAAGAGTATCGCAAGATCAAGCTGAACCCGCTGCAGGTCGACCGGCTCGTGGAAAAGATCAAAGAGGTTCTCAAGCGGATCGAGCATCAGAAGAAACAGGTTCACGAATACGAGAAGTTCGTCGGGATGAATCATGAGGACGTCGATCGCGCGATCAAGGTCCTCGGCGGCGGGAGCACGAAGGAAAAACAGACGCTCAAGAAAAAGATGAAATGGTCCCCTGCGGAGCTCAAGAACTTCGTCCAGCGTTTCAAGGAGCTCGAGCGGTCGATGCACCAGATCGAGAACAAGGAAAACGTCCACTACGACCAGCTCAAGAAGATCGTCCAGGATATCCGGGAGGGGGAGCGCGAGTCGCAGAAAGCGAAGCAGGAGATGATCGAGGCGAACGTGCGCCTCGTCATATCGATCGCGAAGCGCTACACGAACCGCGGCCTCGAGTTCCTCGATCTCATCCAGGAGGGGAACAGCGGTCTCATGCGGGCGGTCGACAAGTTCGACTACCGCAAGGGATACAAGTTCAGCACGTACGCGACGTGGTGGATCCGCCAGGCGATCACCCGCGCGATCGCCGACCAGGCGCGGACAATCCGCGTACCCGTTCATATGATCGAGGCGATCAACAAGGTTTCGCGGACCCAGCGGAAGCTCGTCCAGGAGTTCGGCAGGGAGCCTACCCCCGAGGAAGTGGCGCGCAAGCTCAATTACCCGGTCGGCAAGGTGAAGAGCGTCATGAAGGCGAGCATCGAGCCGATCTCGCTCGATCGCCCGATCGGCGAGGACGACGACAGCAACCTGAGCGATTTCATCGAGGATACCTCAGCCTCCGCGCCCGATCAGTCCGCTGCGCACGCGATGCTCCGCGACCAGGTTTCGAAGGTGCTCGCGACGCTGACGAAGCGCGAGGAGAAAGTCGTTCGTCTCCGCTTCGGACTCGGCGACGGAACCCCGCGCACGCTCGAGGAGGTCGGCACGATCTTCAGCGTGACGCGCGAGCGCGTTCGGCAGATCGAAGCGAAGGCGCTCCGCAAGCTCATGCATCCGAGCCGAAGCAGGAAACTCAAAGGCTACATAGACGTTTGATTTGAAAAAGATTGCACTGCCGGAAACCCGATGGTATCGTTTGAGGCGTTTCCGGCGGTGTTTTTCCGTGCGGCGTTCGAGCGTTGCGTGGGCCCATAGCTCAGCGGTAGAGCCCCCGGCTCATAACCGGTTGATCCCAGGTTCGAATCCTGGTGGGCCCACCATGAAAACAATGACAGGTTCGGCTCATGATCGACGGAGCCGGGCGATCGGAACGCCTATGATCAATCTCCTTCACGCGAGCTCCCCGGAGGAGATGCCGCTCGTCCGGAAGCTCTTCGAGGAGTACGCGGCGTCCCTCGACATCGACCTCTGCTTTCAGGGGTTCGATCGCGAGCTCGAGACCCTTCCCGGCGAATACGCGCCGCCGGAGGGCGCTATCATTATCGCCTTCTCCGATGAAGAGGCCGCCGGATGCGTGGCCCTGAGAAAGATCGACGGCGCCGTCTGCGAGATGAAGCGACTCTATGTAAAACCGGAGCACCGGGGGAAGGGGATCGGCCGCGCGCTCGCCGAGGCGGTCATCGAACGCGCGCGGGAAATAGACTACGCGTCGATACGGCTCGATACGCTGCAGTCGATGGTGGAGGCGAATGCGCTCTATGCCGCGCTCGGTTTTACGGAACGCGCCCCCTACCGTTTCAACCCCTGCGAATGCCCGATCTTCATGGAGCTTTCCCTGCGATAGATCCTCCGCGCGTTGGGCGCAAAGATTGCGGATGTGCATACCGTGCGGGAGGGCGGCAGGGTCCGGGAAACTTCCGGCCCCTGACTACATGGCTAATCATATGCTATATAAATAGTTGTATGATTCCTCCCGCCGGGAGCCCAACGGTCCTGGGGATCCCGGAATCGCACTTTTGCACGCGGGGGACGAAAATGCAATTAAGGAGAAGCCTTCTTCTGGCGCTCTGCATCGTGCTCTTCATCTACTTCGAGATTCATTCGTGCTCGCGGGATCAGATCACCGCGCCAAAGCCCGCGCCCCCCGTCGAAAGCATCATCTGCAGTGCGACCGACGTTTTCTTTTATGACGCCGATTTCGGGTGCATCACCGGCGCGCTCGGAACCTTCATCGTGACCGCCGACGGCGGGAAGACGTGGAAAGGCTCGGTCATCAACGAAGGAAACCTCAATAACGTCCAGTTCACCGACCGCTCGAACGGATGGATCGTCAGCAAGGACGGGGTCATTCTCAAGACGATCGACGGCGGCGTGACATGGGCGCAGATGGCGCCTTCCGGTTTTCCGGTCGGCGAGGACTTCTACAAGCTTGCGTTCTTCAACGAGAGTTTCGGATATGTCCTCGGCTACCACGGCGTATACCGGACCGATGACGGCGGCGAGAACTGGGCTAACAACTGGCTTCCCGTCGTGCCGTATCGCGGCGCATGGGACATGAGCTTCGCCGATGGGCGGACGGGGTATCTTCTCGGGAGCCGCTATACGGATCCCGACCCTTCGATCCTGTACCGGACGACGGACGGTGGCGCGAGCTGGTCGCCGGTTCAGGGATCGAAGGCGACGACGCTCAGGACGGTTCTCGCCATCTCGTTCGTCGATGAAATGACGGGGTGGGCGGGCGGCGGCGTTATCCTGAAAACGACTGACGGGGGTGAGAGCTGGGAGACGCAGGTCGCGGCGGCGACCATCCGCGAATTCCATTTTCTCTCGAAGCAGTACGGCTTCGCGGTGGGCGGGAAGACCATTCTGCGGACGACGGACGGCGGGGATACGTGGGAGAACGTCACACCGCCGGACGATCGCATCAAGGATCTCAGAAGCGTCTATTTCCTCGATGAAAACAACGGCTGGGTCGCGGGCCGCGCGGCGGATGAGGAGGCGGGGGAGAGAATACTCAAGCATTCGATTCTCTTGCGGACGACGGACGGCGGCGCCACCTGGACGATCAAGGATTTCCCCTACGACTACGCCGGGCTCGCGAGCCCCGAGGAAGCGGGAGATCTGTGATCGCGGCCGGCACTTTTCCTGAATAAATTTTCTTGACCAACCTGCTGCATTCCGGTACCATGCGCGTTTCCTTGCGATTCATCGGCCATGTGCCGCGAGAGGCAACCATGCGGGGAGAGATCGAACGCTTGAAACAGTATCGAAGGAATCGGTATTGCGGCGGCCGGTTCCTCGTTCGGGGACTCGACGAATGCTTCCCTCCTGGGAGGCATTATTTTTTTGAGAAAGGATAATCCATGCAGACTGTCGAGGAGGACATCCAGTACCTCATCCAGATCGTCAAGAAGGACCTGGAGATCAAGGAGAAGAAGAAGCTCCTCGAGGCGGATCCCTCCCGCATCAAGGCGATCGATCGCCAGCTGAGGAAAATGGATGAGGACGTGAGCGAGACGAAACGCATCCTCGACAAGCTCGAGGCCGAGAAACGGCACATCAACCTGGAGCTCGAGACGCACCAGAAAGAGCTCGCAAAGAAGAAAGAGGAGCAGCAGCTCGTAAGGGAGAACAAGCCGTACCAGGCGCTCAACGCGGAGATCGGGTACATTACCAAGAAGGTCGACCAGGCGGAGGAACGGATGCTCATCATCCTCGAGGAGGGGGAGGCGCGGAGGAAGGAGATCGGTATCCTGACCGACACCATCAATCGTGAGAAGGACACGCTCGTCGCCGAGAAGGCGAAGCTCGAGAGAGAGATGGACGCGACGAAAGACGCCCTGAAGATACTCGATGACGAGAAGGTCCGCATCCTCCCGCACATATCCGGAGAAATCCGCCGGCTCTACAGCCGGATCCTGGCCGCCAAAGGGGATTCGGGTGTGGCGAATCTCGCGGGAGATATCTGCCAGGGCTGCTATTCACGGGTGCCGCCCCAGAAGGCGCATGAGGTTCGAAAGAACGACCAGATTCTCAACTGCGAGGTGTGCGCGAGAATCCTCGTGTATTACGAAGTCAAGTAATCCGGTTTCGTCCGATGTCTATGAAACGTCTCAAAACCCTTCTCGCGCTTCTCGCGGGGGGAAAAAGCCTCGAAGAGAGTTGGAGCGCAGCAGGTTTTTCCTCGAGGGCTGATGCGGGGGACGCGCTTGAGGACCTCGCTCGATCGCTCGACGAAGCGCTCGCGTGTCCGTCGAGCGCCAAGGAAAGCCCGCGAGGGCTCGAATACGCGATCCTCTACGTCGACGGCGCCTCGCGCGGCAATCCCGGCCCTTCTGCCGTCGGCTTGATTCTCTATCTTCCAACGGGTGAAGAGGTTTTTTCCGCCGGGAAGAAGATCGGGCGCGCGACCAACAACGTCGCTGAGTATCGTGCGGTCATCGAGGGAATGAAGCTCGCCCGGGAGCTCGGCGCCCGCCGGATCACGGTTCGTCTCGACAGTGAGCTCGTGATAAAGCAGCTCACCGGCGTCTACCGGATCAAAAACCCGGAGCTCGAATCGCTCGCGCGCGAGGTCGCCGGCCAGTCGCGGCATTTCTCTGCGTGCTCCTTCGAGCACGTGAGGCGGGAAGAGAACCGGGAAGCAGACCGTCTCGCCAACGAGGCGCTCAACCGCGTCATCGATCCCTGAGGCGGCGCCCGTTCGCCGCGGGAGGACATCCGGCCGCAGGCCCGCCGGGCTTCCCGCTTTACCTTTTTGTATCCCCGTGTTATATTCGCCGTGGTCGATTTCGGTTTGCAGCGACGGCAAAGGAGATGGGGTGATCGCGGCGCCTAAGGCGCACGAGGAAAGTCCGGGCTCCACAGGGCAGGGTGCTGGGTAACGCCCAGTGGGGGTGACCCCAAGGAAAGTGCCACAGAAAATACACCGCCTCCGTTTACGGGGGTAAGGGTGAAAAGGCGAGGTAAGAGCTCACCAGTGCCGCCGGCGACGGCGGCAGCTTGGTAAACCCCACCCGGAGAAAGACCAAATAGGAGAGAAGAAGCGGCCCGCTTCGCGAAACTCTCGGGTAGGTCGCTAGAGGCTGCCGGTAACGTCAGCCCGAGACAAATGATCACCACCCGCACAGGGTACAGAACTCGGCTTACAAGTCTCCTTCGCCGTCGCTCATGATCAGGACCCTCTCTCGTCGAGAAGGAAACGGGGCGCGATGCAAGTCTGGGAAATCCGACCGGTAGACGAGCGCCTCGAGGGCGAGCTCTCCCGGGAGCTTCTCCTGACCCCTCTCGAGGCCCGGCTCCTCGCGACGCGGGGTATCGGAACGGTCGAGGAGGGCGTTCGGTTCATGAACCCCTCGCTCGAGAATCTCCACGATCCGTTTCTCTTCAACGAAATGGAACTGGCGACGCGTATCCTCCATGAGGCCATCACGCGCGGCGAGCGCATCCTCGTCCACGGGGATTACGATGCGGATGGCGTCTGCGGGACGGCGCTCCTCTTCGAGGTACTCGCGAAGCTCGGAGCCGACGTTCATTTCTTCGTGCCCGACCGGGCGAGGGACGGCTACGGGCTCGCGCGGCGCGTGATGGATCGCGGATTCGAGGCGGGGCTCAAGCTCGTCCTTTCGGTCGACTGCGGTTCGAGCGATCGCGAGATTGTCGCCGCGCTCGTCGAGCGCGGCGTCAAGGTCATCATCACCGATCATCATGAAACGGGTGAGCGCGTCCCCGAGGCGCACGCCTTCATCAATCCGAAGCTCCCCGGGGAGCGGTATCCCTTCAAGCAGCTCACCGGTTCCGGCGTCGCGTTCAAGCTGCTCCAGGGTCTCGAGCGGACGATGGGGCTCGACCTTTCCCTCGGCGAGCATCTCGATCTCGTCGCGCTCGGCACGCTCGGCGACAGCGGCGAAATGCGGGACGAGAATCGCATCATCGTTCCCGAAGGTCTGAAGCTGCTGGGGCAGTGGAAGCGCCCCGGTCTCCGGGCGCTCCGCGGTAAGAGCAGGCTTTCCGAGAACGGCTTCACCGCGCGCCAGGTGAGCTTCACGCTCATTCCGAGGCTTAACTCCCCGGGGCGCATGGGAAGCGCGCGCGACGTCGTCGAGCTTCTTGTGACCCGGGACGACGCCGAGGCGTCGCGCATCGCGGCCGAGATCGAGGAAAAGAACAGACGGCGCCGGGCTCACGACAGCCGGGTGACTGAAGAGGCGTGCTACCTCGCCGACATTATTCTGAGGCGGTCCGCGCCGCGAGCGCTCGTCTTCTCGTCATCGTCATGGCACGAGGGCGTCGTGGGAATCGGCGCCGCACGGCTCGCCGAGCGTTACAACATGCCGTCGATTCTCATCGCGGTGCGCGAAGGCGTCGGGAAGGGATCGGCGAGATCCGCCGGCATGGTCAACGTCAAGGAAGCGCTCGAGCGCTGCTCGGAGCATCTCATCGAGTTCGGCGGGCACAAGGAGGCCGGGGGCTTCAGCATCCGCGAGGAGGCCATTCCCGATTTTCAGAAAATGTTCGAGGAAGTCGTCGAGGAGCTCACCGCGTGTCCCGCCGCGCCGTGCGTCTTCAAGGCCGATGCCGAGGTTTCTCTCGGCGAATGCTCACTCGAGCTCCAGTCGTTCATCGAGAGGCTGGGACCGTTCGGCATGGGGAATCCGGAGCCGGTACTCGCTATTCGCGCTCTTGAGATTCTCCGGGGGACGAGGGTCGTCGGTGACGGGCATCTCAAGCTGGAGGTGCGGGACCGCACGGGTGAGACGCGCTCTCTCATCGGATTCTCGCTCGCGCTCGCGTGGAAGCCGGTCGACATCGCGGGCTGTGCAGTCGACGTTCTCATCAATCTGAGAAATAACGTGTACCAGGGCAAGGTGGAGCCGCAGCTCCAGATCATGACGCTCCGGCTCGCCGAGGACGCCCTCAGCGTCGGACTTCGTTGAGGTTGCCGGTTCCGTGAGGTGCGAGAGCATGCGCGTCGTCGTGCAAAGGGTTTCCGGAGCGAGCGTCGAAGTCGGCGGCAAGGCGGTTGCTTCGATCGGTGCGGGTCTTCTCGTCCTCGCCGCGTTCAGGAGCGGCGATTCAGACGCCGACGTGGACTGGATGGCGCGTAAATGTCTCGAGCTCAGGATATTCGAGGACGAGGGCGGCGCAATGAACCGCTCGGTGATGGAGGCGGGGGGCGCGGTGCTCGTCGTTTCGCAGTTCACCCTCTACGGCGATTGCCGGAAGGGGAGGCGCCCCGATTTTTTCGCGAGCGCTCCGGCCGGAGAAGCGCGCGGCCTGTATCGGAGATTCCTCGATATCATGAACGGATACTATCCGAAGGTCGTCGAAGGCGTGTTCGGCGCGAAGATGCAGGTGCGCCTCGTCAATGACGGGCCCGTAACGCTTATAATGGACCGGGAGGGTAAAACGGCGTGAAGGAACGGTGCGCGCGATGAACCCCTTTCTGAAGCCGGAGCTGCAGCGCGATCTCGTTCTCGCCTCGGCGTCTCCGCGGCGGCGGGAGATTCTGGAGAGACTCGGTTTCGAGTTTGAGGTTTTCCCGACGGGCGTGGAGGAGAACGGTATCGTGTGCTCCGATCACGCGCGTTTCGCGACGCTTGTTGCCCAGCGAAAGGCGCTCGAGGCACACCGGGCGCGGCCGCGCACAACCGTTATCGCGGCTGACACGATCGTCGTCTGCGGCGATTCGAGGCTCGGGAAGCCGTCCGATGAGGCGGAAGCGGCCGAGATGCTTCGCATGCTCTCGGGCCGCCCGCACGAGGTCATCACGGGGATTGCCATCGTCGCGAGCGATGGATCGTCCGTGGCGGAGACCGAGCGGACCCGCGTCTGTTTCCGCGCGCTTTCGGATGAGGAGATCGCGCGCTACATCGAGACGGGGGAGCCCTTCGGCAAGGCGGGTGCCTACGCGATACAGGGGTTCGCGGCGCCGTTCATCGAACGGATCGAAGGCTGCTACTTCAACGTCGTCGGATTGCCGGTGAACCTTCTCTTCAGGATGCTCTCGGAGCTCGAAAGGGCGAGGGATGATCATTCCGACCGTTGATTACCGCAGGGGTGCGGTCGAGATCATCGACCAGACCCTGCTGCCGCGCGAGGAGCGCCTCGTGCGCCTCGCGAGTCTCGACGAGCTTGCCTCGGCGATTCGATCTCTCCGGGTGCGCGGCGCTCCCGCGATCGGAATCGCGGCGGCGTACGGGATGCTCCTCGCGCTCGAGAACTATCTGAAGGACCACGTGCGGCCGCGTCCGGAGCACGTTTTCGACAGGGTCGAGGGCGTCCGGGCATTTGATCCGGGGAGCCTCGATGCGGCCGCGATGAAGCGGACGCTCGAAGGCGCGCGGGAGACGCTTGCTGCGACGCGGCCGACGGCCGCCAATCTCTTCTGGGCGCTCAAGAGGATGTCCGCGGCCGCGGGCGCCTCGAACGATCCGGCCTTTCTCGTCGCGCGTGTCGCGCGGGAGGCATTCGCCATCCATACGGAAGAGCTCGAGATCGAGTATGCGATCGGGAGAAACGGGGCGAAGTACATCAGGGACGGAATGAACGTTCTGACGCACTGCAACGCGGGGGGGCTCGCGACGGCGGGCTACGGCACCGCGCTCGGCGTCCTCTACGCGGCGTGGGAGCAGGGCAGACGCTTCCACGTCTATGTGGACGAGACGCGTCCGCTTCTTCAGGGAGCGCGCCTCACCGCGTGGGAGCTCAGAAAGCGGGGAATCCCGCATACGATACTCTGCGAGGGGGCGGCGGCGTCGCTCTTCGCGGCCGGAAGGATCGACGCCGTGATCGTCGGGGCCGACCGCATCGCGGCGAATGGAGATGTGGCGAACAAGGTCGGAACGCTCGGCCTCGCCGTACTCTGCGAGAAATTCGGAAGGCCGTTCTACGTTGCAGCGCCCCTGTCCACGTTCGATCCCGCCGCTGCGTCCGGGGCGGAGATTCCAATCGAGGAACGATCATGCGCCGAGGTGACTTCGATCTGCGGCATACAGACGGCGCTCGAAGGCACGCAGGCTTACAACCCGGCCTTCGACGTCACGCCCGCGAATCTGATCACGGCCATCATCAGCGAATGGGGTGCCATTGAGAATCCCGGCCCCGGGAAGATTGCCTCCCTCGCCTGCGGGGGGGAGCGCCCGGCCCGATAATCCCGCTCGTGAATGGCACTTGACACAATCCGCTGTTGCGTATATATTTTCTTGCTTCGCGGGCAGACCGCGAGCACTTGAAGATATGCCCTTTGGAGGATGAGAATGCAGAAAACAACGATTTTAAAAGGGAGCGAGATCCGCAGGGACTGGTACATCGTGGATGCGACTGGAAAGCCTCTCGGCAGGCTCGCTTCCAAGGTTGCGCAGGTTCTGCGGGGCAAGGGAAAGGTCGGCTTCGTGCCGTTCTTGGACCTCGGTGATTTCGTGGTTATCGTGAACGCCTCGAACGTCTCGATCTCCGGGAAGAAGCGCGAAATGAAGACGTACTGGCGCTATACCGGCTACCCGGGCGGCCTTCGCATCACTGCGTTCAAAGACGTGATCGCGAAGAATCCCGAGTTTGTCATCATGCACGCGGTCAAGGGGATGCTGCCCCACAACCGGCTCGGCAGAAGGCTTCTCAAGAAGCTCAAAGTCTACTCGGGGCCGGAGCATCCGCACGGCGCGCAAAAACCCCTAGCCCTCGAACTCTGATCACGCGTGATCGGCTCGCACCGGCGGGACGTCGCGCGGCCATAACGGGCCTCGAGAGGAGGTGATAGATTGGCAAAGGAGATGTTTCATGCAGTCGGCAGGAGGAAATCCTCGGTCGCCCGCGTTTTTCTGTCCCTCGGACCGGGCACGATCACGATCAACGGGCGCGATCTCGACGAGTATCTCCATCGCGAAAGTCTCTCCATGGTCGTCAGGCAACCGCTCGTCGTGACGAACAGCCTCGGCAAATACGACATCAAGGCGACGGTAAAGGGGGGCGGCGTCGCCGGACAGGCGGGGGCGCTGCGTCTCGGAATCTCAAGGGCGATCATGATGCATGACGAAACCCAGAAAAAGGTTCTCAAGGTTGGAGGCTTCCTCACGAGAGATCCTCGCGAGAAGGAACGGAAGAAGTACGGGCAGGCGGGGGCGAGGAGAAAGTTCCAGTTCTCCAAGAGATAATTTCTCTCGAATTCACACATCCCTCGTAAAGGCCCGGGGTGTCCCCTCACATGGGGATGGGGCGCGAGCGAGAGGGATGGCGGCATAACCGAAGGAGGCTACGCGGTGAACGTCACAATCAAGGATATGCTTGAAGCGGGCGTTCATTTTGGGCACCAGACGAGACGTTGGGATCCCAAGATGAAGCCCTATATTTATAAGGAACAGAACGGGATCTATATCATCGATCTTCGCATCACCCTGGAGCAGTTCGCGAAGGCGTACAAGGCTCTCGAGGCGATATCGGCGGCGGGAAAGACTTCGATATTCGTCGGCACGAAGCGGCAGGCGAAAGAGAGCGTTCAGGAGGACGCGACGCGTTCGGGCATGTATTACGTGAACGAGCGGTGGCTCGGCGGCATCCTCACGAACTTCAAGACGATCAAGCAGAGCATGGAGCGTCTCGAGAACCTCGAGGCGATGGAAAAGGACGGGCGGATCAACCAGCTCTCGAAGAAGGAAAAGCTCCGGGTCGAGAAGCAGAAGGCGAAGCTCCTCAAGGTCCTCTCAGGCATCAGGGGTATGGCGAGCCTGCCTTCCTGCCTCATCGTCATCGACACGAAAAAGGAAGCTATCGCGGTGCAGGAAGCGCGTAAACTCGGTCTCACGATTATCGGGCTCGTCGACACGAACTGCGATCCCGAAGAGGTCGATATCGCCGTTCCGGCGAATGACGACGCAATCAGGTCAATCAAGCTCTTCACGAGTGTGCTTGCCGATGCCATCATCGAAGGCAGGGGCAGATATCTCAAGAACAAGGAATTCCTCGAGGACAAGAGCAGAAAAACCGAGAAACCGGAAAAGGTCGATCGCGCTCCCGAATCGAAGGAGCCCAAGCGGCCGCCGGTGAAGAAGACGGGCGCCGATGTCGATATCGAGGAACAGGAACCGGAGCGCTGAAACGGGCGCTTCGTTGCATACAACACGGCGGAGGACATTGCATGGAAATAGCACCGAAACTGGTCATGGAGCTGCGCGAGAAGACGGGCGCCGGCATGATGGACTGCAAGCGGGCGCTCCAGGAGTCGGGCGGCGACATTCAAAAAGCGATCACGATCCTGCGTGAGAAAGGTCTGTCGCAGGCCGCCAAACGCGCCGGGAAGGAAGCGAAGGAAGGGTGCGTTTTCTCGTACATCCATCCGGGCGCCAGGATCGGCGTGATCCTCGAGCTCAACTGCGAAACCGATTTCGTCGCGCGCACGGCCGATTTTCAGACGCTCGGCAAGGAGCTCACCATGCAGATCGCGGCAGCCTCTCCGCTCGTCGTTCGCCGGGAGGATCTGCCGGCCGAGGTCATCGAGCGCGAGAAGGAGATCTACGCGAAGCAGGCCGCCGCGTCGGGCAAGCCGGCGAAGGTTATCGACAAAATAGTTGAAGGGAAACTCGAGAAGTTCTACCATGAGGCCTGTCTCGTCGACCAGCCCTACATAAAGAACGACGAGGAGACCGTCGGACAAGTCTTGACGGCGGCCATCGCCAAGTTGG
>Ga0315288_10005365_pt1 | contig 16297 bp, 12 predicted proteins | sample YL17G11_20_MG_FD_203454 | JGI IMG/M metagenome (GOLD analysis project Ga0315288, IMG submission 203454) | Sediment microbial communities from Yellowstone Lake, YNP, Wyoming, USA - YL17G11_20 | ecosystem: Environmental > Aquatic > Freshwater > Lake > Sediment | place: USA: Wyoming | collected...
TCCCCTGCTGGAACGGCCTGCAGGCCCCCGCCGGCCTCTACATCATGAATGCCGGCGGCGCCGGCGTGCGGCAATTGACCTTCGACCAGGACGACGACAGTTGCCCGACGGTGCTCAACTCCGGCCAGGTGCTGTACAACCGCTGGGAATACACCAACACGCCGCACATCTTCACCCACATGCTTTTCCAGATGAACCCCGACGGCACGGGACAGCGCGCTTTCTATGGCAGCAATTCATACTGGCCGAACGCGCTCTACTTCGCCCGCGCCATCCCCGGGCATGCCACGAGAATCGTCGCTGTCGTTTCCGGGCACCACGGCGACAACCGCATGGGAGAGCTGGTGATCTTCGACCCCGCGAAGGCCCGCACCGAGGCCGGCGGCGTGGTGCAGCGCATCCCGGGCTACGGGCAGAAGGTCGAGCCCATCATCAAGGACGAGCTGGTCTCGGCGAGTTGGCCGAAGTTCCTGCACCCCGATCCGCTCAGTGAGAAGTATTTCCTGGTCTCCGCAAAGACCGCTCCGGACGCGCCCTGGGCCATCTACCTGGTGGACGTGTTCGACAACATGCTTCTCATCCGCGCGGAGGACGGATACGCGCTGCTGGAGCCGACTGCCGTCCACAAGCGCCCGCCGCCGCCCATCGTTCCCGGCCGGGTGGACCTGAAGCGCAAGGATGCCGTCGTCTATCTGCAGGATGTGCATGCCGGGCCGGGACTGGCGGGCGTGCCGCGGGGAACGGTGAAGAAGCTGCGCGTGCACGGGTACCATTTCGGCTATCGCGGCGTCGCCGGCTGGGACAAGATCGGCATCGACGGCCCCTGGGACGTGATGCGCATCCTGGGGACGGTGCCGGTGGATGCCGACGGTTCGGCGATGTTTCGTGTGCCCGCGAATACGCCCATCGCCGTGCAGCCGCTGGACGCCGCCGGCCGCGCCCTGCAGGTGATGCGGAGCTGGTTCACGGCCATGCCCGGCGAAGTGCGCTCCTGCATCGGCTGCCATGAAAGCCCGAACAGCGCGCCTCCGGTGCGCCGCACCACCGCCGGCGTGCGGGCGCCGTCGGAGATCGAGCCGTGGCATGGGCCGGCGCGCGGCTTCGACTTCGAGCGCGAAGTGCAGCCGGTGCTGGATCAGTATTGCGTCGCGTGCCACAACGGCAAGCCGGCGCCGGCCGGCCGCGCCATGCCCGATCTGCGGGCACTGCGGCACTTCCCCGACTACCAAGGCCTCCTCACCAACGTGCCCGCCTGGTGGTCAGACAACAACCCGGTGGCCTGGGTGGCCGACCTGATGCGCCAGCAGGACCGCAAGACCATCCACATCCGCTTCACGCCCGCTTACGAGGCCCTCCATCCCTACGTACGCCGGCCGGGATTGGAGAGCGATTACACGCTGCCGGTCCCCGCCGAATACCACGCCGGCACCAGCGAGCTGATCCAGATGCTGGAGAAGGGCCACCACGGCGTGCGCCTGGACCGTGAAGCCTGGGACCGGCTGGCCACCTGGATCGACCTGAATGTTCCCTGCCACGGCACCTGGAGCCAGGTGCTGCCGGTGCCGTTCGACGGCATCAGGCGGCGGCGCGAATTGCTGAGGCTATACGCCAACTTCGACGACGATTTCGAGGTGGTTCCCGAAATGCCGCGTGCGCCGATAACTCCGGTGAAGCCCGCGCCGGCGCCGGTCGAGAAGCAAGCCATCGCCTGCCCAGGCTGGCCCTTCGACATCCAGGAGGCCAGGGAGCGGCAGCGGGCCATCGCTGCGCAGACCGAGCGCTGGATCGACCTCGGCAATGGCGCCCGCCTGAAGTTGGTCCTGGTGCCCGGCGGGGAGTTCGTGATGGGCGACCCGGACGGTGAAGCCGACGAGCGGCCGCCGGCCCGCGTCCGCATTGACGAGCCGTTTTGGATGGGCGCGTTGGAAGTGACCAACGCCCAGTACCGGCTCTTTTCACCGCAGCACGACAGCGGCTACATCAACCAGCTCAACACCAACCTGATCGCCCGCGGCCACCCCGTCAATCAACCCGACCAGCCCGTGGTGCGCGTCTCCTGGGAACAGGCCCTGCAATTCTGCCGCTGGCTTTCGCAGAAAACCGGAGAGGCCTTCACCCTGCCCACGGAAGCGCAATGGGAATGGGCGTGCCGGGCGGGCACGGCGACCCCGCTCTACTATGGCGGCGTCCAAACGCGCTTCCAGCAGTGGGCCAACATGGCCGACTCCAGCCTGAAGCAATTCGCCGAGGAAGCCCGCATTCGGGGCAAGCTGTACGCCATCCAGCCCGACTGGATGCTGCGCGTGGATGCCGTCTTCGACGGCGCGCTGGTCACCACGCGCGCCGGCAGTTACTTGCCGAATGCCTGGGGCCTCCACGACATGCACGGCAACGCCGGCGAGTGGACACGGTCCGGCTACAAGCCCTACCCCTACCGCGAGGAGAGCGAGAGCGCGGCACAGGAGGGCGACAAGGTGGTGCGGGGCGGCTCCTGGTACGACCGCCCGCACCGCTGCCGCTCCGCGTTTCGCTGGCGCTATCCAGGCTGGCAGCGGGTGTACAACGTCGGGTTCCGCGTGATCTCCCCGGCGCGAGGCTGGCCATGACGGACAGGCGCAACAGAGCCGTCCCGCCATGCGGGATCAGGGAGCGGGTGCTCGCGCGGCGCCGGAATGCGAGCCGTGGCGCTACGCAGGCACCCGCTCCCTCACGCTCGCGGCTCTGTTTTCTCTGTGCCTCTGTGGTGATACTGTTCTTGCCCTTCTCCACTGCTGCCTCGAATGACTACCTGTCGCCCGAGGCCATTGCGGCGTCGAAGGACGGAAGCACGCTGTACATCGCGGAAGCGACCGCGCGGCAGCTTGCCGTCTTCGATCTGCGCAAGAATCGCGTGATCCGGACGATTCCGCTGCCGGGGGAGCCGACGGGCGTTGCCGTGTCCTCCGACGGCGCGCGCGTCTACGTCACCTGCGACGGCAACCCCGGCACGGTCCAGATATTGAACGCCGCGGGCACGCAACCGCTGAACGCGATTGCCGCCGGCCCCGGCGCGCGCTCGCCCGTTGCCGATCCGGCCGGGCGGTTCCTGTACGTCTGCAACCGGTTTGGCAACACGGTTTCGGTATTGGACCTGGGCGCCCGGAAAGAGGTGGCACGAATCGCCGTCACGCGCGAGCCTTACGCCGCCGCTTTGACGGCGGATGGCCGGACGCTGTTCGTGGCCGGCCTGCTCCCGGAAGGCCCGGCCACGGCCGATTACGTGGCCGCGCGCATCTCGGTGGTCGATACCGCCTCCCGAAAACTGGAACGGTCGATCTCGCTGCCGAACGGCAGCTCCGGCGCGCGCGGCGTTGCCATGTCGCCCGATGGCGAACGTTTGTACGTCAGCCACATGGTCGGCCGGTTCACGGTGCACACCGCGCAGCTCGAGCAAGGCTGGATGAATACCAATGCGTTCAGCATCGTCGATGTGCCTGGCCGCAAGCTGCTGCATACGGTGCTCCTCGACGAGGCGGACAACGGCGCCGCCAACCCCTGGGGCATCGCCTGCACGCCCGACTCCCGGCATCTTTGCGTGACGCATGCCGGGACGCACGAATTGAGCATTATCGATCTGGCCGGACTGTCCGCGAGACTAAGCCCCGCGCGCATCGGGGCCGGCCGGGACGAGCACGCGCCCGGTGTGGAAGACGACCTGACGGTGCTGGCCGGAGTCCGCCGGCGCGTCCCTCTCGCCGGAAAAGGGCCGCGCGGTATGGCCGCCGCGGCCGGCGCCGTTTTTGTGGCCGAGTACTTCAGCGACTCGCTGGGGCGCGTAGACCTTGTCCGGGAAAGCGCTGCTTCCCTTCCTCTCGGGCCCCGCCCGCAACCCGACTCCCGGCGGCTGGGTGAGATGCAGTTCCACGATGCGGCCTCCTGTTTTCAGCGCTGGCAGAGCTGCTCGAGCTGCCACCCCGACGCGCGGGCCGATGGCCTGAATTGGGACCTGCTGAACGACGGAATCGGCAATCCCAAAAACACGCGCAGCCTGCTTCTCGCTCACAGGATTCCGCCGGCCATGTCCACCGGCATTCGCGAGAGCGCCGAGAAGGCGGTACGGGCGGGAATGGAGATGATCGAGCTGATGCCGCCCGATGAAGGCATCGCCGCAACATTAGATGAATACTTGAAGTCACTGGAGCCGCGGCCCAGTCCCTTCCTGGAAAACGGAAAGCTGAGCGCCGCGGCGGAGCGAGGCCGCAAGCTGTTCTTCAGCGCGGAGGTGGGTTGCGCCTCCTGTCACCGACCGCCGCATTACAGCGACGGCGAGTTGCACGATGTGGGCAGCCATTCGGCGCTGGACTTCACCACCGGTGCGGCCGGCAAGCGCGTGGCGCAGAACCAGTTCAAGACGCCCTCGTTGATCGAAGCATGGCGCACGGCGCCCTATTTCCACGACGGGCGGTACGCCACCATCGGCGAGGCCATCGTCAAGGGGAACTGCGGCGCATCCCGCGGCGGCATCCGCCGCTTGACCCCCGGCCAGATCAAGGACCTGATTCAGTTCGTCTTGTCACTGTAAGCCGAGGCGGGAGCGCCGGCTGCTCCGGCCTTTGCAGGGTCTTTGATCAGAGCGCGCCGGCCAGTATTTCCTGCAGCTCTTGAGAGGTGAGTGGGATGGGGTTGCCCTTCATGCTGCTGGCCTGCGCGGCCTTCTCCACCAAAACCGCCAGGTGTTCATCGGCGATTCCATAAGAGCGAAGCGGCGGCACCTTCAGCTCCCCACAGAGGCGAAGCGTCCATGCCGCTCCGTCCTCCGGGGCCGCCGCCGGATCTCCGGTCAGGGTGCGGGCCACTGTCTGGTAGCGGCGAAGCGCTTCGCTTTCCGGGGCGCGGGAACGCAGGGCGTCTATGTTGGCCCGCATGACGTGGGGCAGCAGCGCGGCGCAGACCGCGCCGTGCGGAGCATCGAACATGCCGCCGATGGGCGCGGCAAACCCGTGCGCGGCGCCCAGCCCGGCGTTGGCCAGCGCCAGCCCGCCCAGCAGGCCGGCCAGCGCCATGTCGGTGCGCGCTTCCAGGTCCGCGCCGTCGCGGTAGGCGCGCGGCAAACTTCCGGCGGCCCGCCGCATGCCTTCCAGGCAGAACATGTCGGTCATGGCATTGGCGCGGACCGAGACGAACGGCTCGATCAATTGCGTGAGGGCATCGAGCCCGGTGGCCGCGGTCAGCGCCGGCGGAAGATTCAGGGTAAGTTCCGGATCGACGACCGCCAGCCGCGGCAGCATGTGCGCGCTGCGCAGGCTGGCTTTCACCCGGTGTTCAGGCGAAGCCAGCACCGCATTGCGGGTGACTTCGGCGCCGGTGCCGGCGGTGGTGGGCACGGCGATGAACGGGGCCGAGGGGCGCTCCAGCGGCCGCCCACCCCCGATCACCTCCAGGTAATCGAGCGGATCGCCGCCGTTGCCCAGGATGGCGGCGATGGCCTTGCCGGCGTCGATCGAGCTTCCCCCGCCCAAACCGATCACCACATCACATTGCTGCTCCTGGGCCAGGCGCGTTCCGAGCCGCACCATGTCGATGGTCGGCTCCTGGCCAACGGGGAAGGTCGGGCCGCCGACGCCGCAAACGCCGAGCTCGGCCGCAAGAGCCGCCGCGCGCTCCGTGGACAGGCTGGTCACCAGCAGCGCCCGGCGCCCCATCTGCTTCGCGGCGGCCGCCACCTGGCGCACGGCGCCCGTGCCGAAGAGGATTCGCGTGGCGGTCGCAAATTCGAAAAGCATGCTCAACTGCTCCGCGCCAGGTAGCGCCGCGCCTCGCGCCCGGCGCTACCTCAAGGTCTACCAGTGCGGGTCGGCGGGAAAGACGTTCGCATACTTCACGCTGGCGCGCGGCTCAGCCATCATGAGGGCGACCGCGTCCCGCCAGGCCTGGTAGTGCGGCGTCTCCTTGTGCGCGGCGGGCGCTTCCGGCGTGCGATAGACCTCGACGAGCACAAACCTCGAGGGGTCATCCGCCTGCTGGATGACGTCGAAGCGGGCCACGCCCGGCTCCTTCACGCTGTGGCGTGCGTTCTCGACGCTGGCCTGCCGGAACGCTTCAATCGAGTCAGGCTTGACGTGGGCGAATACGTGCACAATCAGCATTGCTTTTCCAAAGTGCAGGTTTCAAATCTCCAGTTCCAATTTGAAACCTGGTTCTAAGGGTTCCAGGATGCCTGTCCCCGTACTCCTAGTACCGGAGTACGACCGAGTTTTGACCGCCGGTGCTATTTACCGGCAACGGCAGTCAGGCGACCATTGTTCTACCCAGCTTTCCTGCTGGCCGGCTCCGGCTTTCGGTTTCTTTGGGGGAAGGGATCGAATGGCCGGGGCCTTTTTTATTTTCTTCTTGTGCCTCAAGAAGATAGCGGCGGGTCTGGGGGCGGCGCCGGGGACCCATCCGGCAGCGGTTCGGCAGCGCTGGCGGCGGCCTCCGGGCCCGGCTCCGGCACCCACCAGCTTGCCGCCTCGTAGCCTCCGAACATGCAAAGCAGAAGCCTGCCGTCTTCGGTCTCGAGGGCATCGCCGACGCCGAATGCTCGCCCCGCCGGCTCGCCGGGCTGGCCGCTGCCAAAGGCCTGCAACAGGCTCCAGGCGCCGTACTCGTCGTCCGCCTCCACCTCCACGGTCACCGGGTAATCGCGTGCCCGGATCTGCTTCTTGGCGGAAACGGCCGGAAGCTCGCGGAACCGCCGGCTCACATCATCCTTCAGGTAAAACGCCCGATACTTCGCCATGCGTCCCCCTCGATGCCGCCCCAGTTTAGCATTTCTCCGGCGCCCGGCGGGCTGACCGGCCGCTTTGACATCTTGATGCGTAGCTGTTAGCATCATGATGTGCGCACCACGCTGACTTTGGAAGACGACTTGGCGACCAGGCTTCGAGTCGAAGCCGCACGATCCGGAGTCTCTTTCAAGCAGGCCGTCAACCAGGTCTTGCGGACAGGCCTTGAGGCACGCAGCCAGAAGAAGCCCGCCAAGAAGTTCAAGGTCAGGGCGTTCGATACCGGCATCCGTCCAGGGATCAGTTTTGACTGCGCCAGCAGGTTGCTGGACGAGATCGAAGGCCCGATGCATCGATGATTCTGATTGACGTCAACCTTCTGCTTTACGCTCACCATCGGGCCTCGTTGCAGCATGAGCGCTCCCGCCTGTGGCTGGAACAAGTGCTCTCTGGTGTGCAGCCGGTTGGTTTCGCCTGGGCGACCATCGTCAGTTTTATCAGGATAAGCACGAGCGCCCGGATTCTGGCGCGCCCTCTGACGCTGGACGAGGCGATTGGCATCGTCGCGGGCTGGCTTTCGCAGCCGGCCGTAGCAATCCTGGAGCCGGGCGAGGGCCATTGGCCGATATTCAGCCAACTGTTGAGGACCGGGCAGGCGATCGGCCCGCTGGCCAGCGATGCGCACCTGGCTGCCCTGGCCATTGAGCACGGGGCCACCTTATGCTCGAACGACCGTGATTTCAGCCGCTTTCCGAATCTGAAGCTCTTCAATCCGCTCGAACCCGACTGAAACCCGCGGCACGCTATGCGTCATGCAGCGTTTTGCGGGCATCATTCCAATACCTGGAAACTGCGCGTGGCGGTTTTCTCCACCCCTGCCAGGCGGGCTTTCACTTCGATGGTCGATCTGCCGGGGCGAACCGAAACGTTCTCGTGGAAGGCCCCGCTGGCGAAAACCTTCTCCAGATCACTGACGGCGAAGCAGTCAAAGTCGCCTGGTATTTGGGCGGCTCCGGCCAGCAGAACAATCAGCAACACGACGCCTATGCGCGGCATTGTTCCTCTCATGTCCGCTGAAGAGCAACACAGTATCGGCTGACGACCGGCGGCCGGAGGTTGACGCCGTCCGCGGCCACGCACATGGCCTGAAATTCCACTTTTCATCCTCGTTCAAACGTGGTTCACTGGCGGTTTGGCCGGCGGATGAAACCGCCGGTAGATTGAGGTAAGAGAAGGCATGGCGAACCGCCCGCACGAACCGCTCGGCCAAGCCCTGCGGCACGGCCTGGAGCCGTTGGTCTACTGGGCCAACAACCCGGCCACAGTGCTGGGCGCGGCCCTGACCACCGCGTCGGCGTTTACGATGATCTATTCCTGGCTGCTGTGGCCGCACGCCGGCCCCTATGCCGGGATTGCGTTATGGCTGGTGCTTCCCGCATTCTTTGTGGGCGGCTTGATCCTGATCCCGGCGGGCATGTGGCGCAAGCGCGTGATGGCCTATCGCGGCGGCCTGGTGCCGACCAAGTACCCGCCGCTGGACCTCAACCTGCCCTTGTACCGGCGGCCGCTGGCCATCGTGGTGGTGCTGACGTGCGTCAACATCGCCATCTTCACCACTTCCACGTATCGCGGGGTCACCTACATGGACTCGGTGCAGTTCTGCGGGCTGACCTGCCACAAGGTGATGGCGCCGGAGTACGCGGCCTACCAGAACTCGCCGCACTCGCGCGTGGCTTGCGCCAGTTGCCACATCGGCCCCGGCGCCTCCTGGTTCGTCAGGTCCAAGCTGAGCGGCACCAAGCAGGTGTTCGCCGCCACGCTGAACACCTACCCCAGGCCCATCCCCACGCCCGTTGAGAACCTGCGCCCGGCGCGGGAGACCTGCGAGGAGTGCCACTGGCCGGCCAAGTTCACGGCCAACCGCCTGCTGGTCCGTGACCACTTCGCCGACGACGAAAAGAACACGGCCACGCGCACCGTCCTGCTGCTGCACGTCGGCGGCGAGGACGTGCTGAGCGGAAAAGCGATGGGCATCCACGGAGTTCACATGGCGCAAGGGACGGTGATCGAGTATCTGCCGGCCGACCGCCAGCGCCAGAACATTCCCCTGGTGGTGCTGCGGCGCAAGGGCGGTGAGCCGGAGACCTTCCAGCAGGAAGACGCCCGTCTGACGCCCGAGCAGCAGCGCGCGCCCCGCCGCACCATGGACTGCATGGATTGCCACAACCGCCCGACGCATGCCTTCGAGCTGCCCGAAGAGGCCGTGGATCGCATGCTGGCCGCCGGCCGCATCTCCCCGGCCCTGCCCTTCGCCAAAAAGAAAGGCGTCGAGCTGCTCAAGGCCGTCTACGGCTCGCAGCAGGAAGCGGGCGAGAAAATCCCCGCCGCCTTCCGCGACTACTACCGGACCACCTACCCGCAGGCGGCCGCGGAACGGGCCCAGGACATCGACAACGGCGCGCAGGCCCTGGTCGCTATCTACAACCGCAATGTCTTTCCCCAGATGAACGTGGCCTGGGGCACGTACCCCAGAAACATCGGGCATATGAACTGGCCCGGCTGTTTCCGCTGCCACGACGGGTCGCACAAGAGCGCCAAGGGCAGCATCATCAACAACGACTGCGGCGCCTGCCACAACCTGCTGGCCATGGACGAGGCGGCGCCCAAGATCCTGCAAGACTTGGGCCTGACAGGCCAGCCGCAAGCCTCCTCACGCTGAACTCTGGCTGTAGGCTGTAGGCCGTGGACCGCAGGCCGTGCCTTGAGCTCACAGCTTGCAGCCCACAGCCAACAGCCTACGGCCCACAGCCCGTGTTGCCGTGGTAACATGGCTGCTGTAATGCCAGCAGCACGACGCGGCTCCAAGTCTTCCGCCGGGGCCGGCCAAGCGCCTCCCGGCGTGGGCCGCTCCCTCCAGCCGGAGAAGCCGCCCCACGCGGTGTTGCGCCGTGGGAGGCGCGGCGAAGAAGTGCCGGGCCTGGAGCTGGTGGTGATCACCGGCATGAGCGGCTCCGGCAAGGGCTCGGTGCTCAGAGCCTTCGAGGACCTGGGCTACTATAGCGTGGACAATCTGCCGGTCGACCTGATCGCCACGTTTGCCGAGCTGTGCCGAACCTCGCGCGACATTTTCCACGCCGCCCTGGTGGTCGATGTGCGCGAGGGCGAGGCGCTGAACCGCTTCCCCGCCCAATTGCACAGGCTCCGCTCGCTGGCCCCGGTCAAGCTGCTGTTCCTGGAAGCCAGCGACGAAGCGGTCATGCGCCGCTACAGCGAAACACGCCGGCCACATCCCCTGGCCGGAGAGCAACCCATTTCCCAGGCCATCCGCACCGAGCGCGAGCGCTTGAAGAAGATCCGCGCCCTTTCCGACGTGATCCTGGACACCAGCAAGTTCAACGTGCACGAACTGCGGGCGCTGATTCACGACCGTTTCAAGGGCAGTGAACAAGCGCGCTCCATGCTGGTCTCCTGCACCAGCTTCGGCTACCGCCAGGGGGTGCCGCCCGACAGCGACCTGGTGTTCGACGTGCGCTTCCTGCCCAACCCCAATTACATCCCGCAGTTCCGGCCGCTGTCGGGAAAGCACCCGCGTGTGTCCAAGTACATCAAGAGCTTTCCGCAGACCGAGGAATTCATCAACCGCATCTCGGAGCTGCTGGTCTACCTGGTCCCTCACTACATCCGGGAGGGCAAGAGCTACCTGACCATTGCCTTCGGGTGCACCGGCGGGCAGCATCGCTCCGTCACCATCGCCGACGCCATCCGCAAGAGTCTGGCGGCGGCCGGGTTTGCCACCAAGGTGGTCCACCGCGATATCAACAGGTAGTGCGGAAGGCGGAATGCCGCTCCCCACGCCTGGCTCCCCATTCCGCATTCCGCACTTCACAGAAAACCTTTCCCTTTACAGAGATAGCGGGCCAATGGTAGGCTTGGTTTTCATGGCGGCTCTGAGGGCCGGTTGCGAAAAAAGTTGTAGTGTGTCGATCTACTGCCCGGTTGCTACGGCAGAGTTCCGCTGGTCAATCCCCACGCAACGGTACCCGGACCCCGGAAGAAGTGAAGGGCCCTCGGACCCCGGTAGGGACAGCACAGGCCTGCTGTCCAAGGCAACGCAATTCGAATCCCGGCTCAGACGTGAGGACCGCGGCTGCGCAGGCCGGCTTGTTCGGAGGTCCGGCTGAGCGGAAGGGCCGCTGATAGCGAGACATGCGAATTATCGACATCATCCGTAAGAAGCGTGACGGGGCAGAACTGAGCCGCGAAGAACTAGCCATGGTGGTCGAGGGCTACACCCGCGGCGACGTCCCCGACTATCAAGTGGCCGCCTTCCTGATGGCGGTCTGTTTCCAGTCGCTGACGGATTCCGAGCTGGCCGACCTCACCGAACTTTATGTGCAGTCGGGCACCTGCGTCGATCTCAGCGACCTGCCGGCCGCCAAGATCGATAAGCACTCGACCGGCGGCGTGGGCGACAAGACCAGCTTGGTGCTGGCGCCGCTGGTCGCCGCCGCCGGCTATGCCGTGCCCATGATCTCGGGCCGCGGCCTCGGCCACACCGGCGGAACGCTGGATAAGCTGGAATCCATTCCCGGCTTCAACACCAAACTCACCATCGACCAGTTCAAGGAAACAGTCCGCACCACCGGCTGCGCCATGATCGGGCAGACCGAGGAGCTGGTGCCGGCCGACCGCAAGATTTACGCTCTCCGTGACGCCACCGGCACCGTCGAGAGCATCCCGCTGATTTCCGCCTCCATCATGAGCAAGAAGCTGGCCGAGGGCGTGGACGCGCTGCTGCTCGACGTTAAGATCGGCTCCGGCGCCTTCATGAAGAAACAGACCGACGCCCGCCGCCTGGCGCATTCCATGGTGATGATCGGGCGCCGCATGGGGAAGCGCGTGATGGCCCTGCTCACCGACATGGACCAGCCGCTGGGCAATGCCATCGGCAACGCCCTGGAAGTGATGGAAGCGGTCGAAACGCTGAAGGGCAAAGGGCCCGCCGACCTGACCGAGCTGTGCCTCGAGCTGGCCGCCCGCATGATCACGCTGGCCGATCCGGAGCGGGGCATCGAGGGGGCGCGCGAGCAGGCCCGGACCCTGCTGGCCGACGGCTCGGCGCTGAACAAGTTCCGCCAGGTCATCCAGGCACAGGGCGGCGACCCGGAGATCGTCGAGGCCTACGACCGGCTGCCCACGGCCTCCGAAGTCTACGCCATGAAGTCGCCGCGCGCCGGCTACGTGGCCCGCATCGACGCCGAAGTGATGGGGACGGCCGCCATGCTGCTGGGCGCCGGGCGCGAGCTTATCGACTCGGCGATCGATCCGGCCGTCGGCATCGTCGTCGAGCGCAAAGTCGGCGAGCAGGTGCAGTTCGACGAGCCGCTGTGCACGCTGTATTACAATGACAACGCGCGCCTGAAAGACGCCATCGAGGCGGTCGAAGAAGCGTTCCGCATCTCCAATGCCGCTCCCGAGACCCGCCCGTTGATCTACGAGATTATCCAGTAGCAGTGACGAGTGACAAGTGACGAGTGACAAGAACCTGTCAGCTTTTCACTCGTCACTCGTCACTTATCACTGCCTCTTATGCTCTATCGCCTGAGCGGCCTTCTCGGCCTGGCGGCCATTATGGGGATCGCCGTGGCCCTCTCCAACCGGCGGCGCGCCATCCGTATGCGCGTCGTGCTGTGGGGGCTGGGACTGCAGTTCTTCTTGGCCTTCTTGGTGCTGCGCACCCCCTTCAAATTCCTGCTGGAAAAGGTCCGCGACGGCGGCATGAAAATGCTGGGCTACGCCGCCGACGGCTCCCGGTTCGTGTTCGGTCCGCTGGGCGCCCCCGAAGGCAGCCTGGGCGTGGTCTTCGCCTTCCAGGTGTTGCCCATCGTCATTTTCATCGCCTCCTTCTTCGCCGTGCTCTATTACCTGGGCATCATGCAGGTCGTCGTCAAGGCCTTCGCCCGGGTGATGACGGTGGTGATGGGAGCCAGCGGCGCCGAGTCGCTGAACGTGGCGGCCAGCATCTTCATGGGGCAGACCGAAGCGCCGCTGACCATCCGGCCCTTCCTCGAGGGCATGACCACCTCGGAGCTGATGACGGTGATGACCAGCGGCATGGCCCACGTCAGCGGCGCGGTCATGGGTGCGTACGTCCTGGTGGGCAAGGTCGATATGCTGCACCTGCTCACCGCGGTCATCATGACCGCCCCGGCCACCATCATGCTCGCCAAGATACTGGTGCCGGAAACCGAAACGCCCAAGACCGCCGGCAAGGTCAGCATCGAGATCGAGAAGACCGACGTGAACATCATCGATGCCGCCTCGCGGGGCGCCGGCGAAGGGCTGCACTTGGCGCTCAACATCGGCGCCATGCTGATCGCCTTCATCGCCCTGATCGCCCTGGTCAACGGCATCCTGGGCGGCATCCACTCGCTTATCCCCTGGTTCCCGGCCAAGTTGCAGGTGCTGTTCGGCTGGGTGTTCGCGCCGGTGGCCTGGCTGATGGGCGTGTCCTGGAAGGACGCCGCCGCCATCGGCAACCTGCTCGGGACCCGCCTGGTGCTGAACGAGTTCGTGGCCTTCACGCTGCTGGGACCGATGAAGCCGCAGCTCGATCCGCGCTCCTTCGTGATTGCCACTTACGCGCTGTGCGGGTTCGCGAACTTCAGCTCCATCGGCATTCAGATCGGCGGCATCGGCGCGCTGGCGCCCAGCCGCAAGCACGACCTGGCGCGCCTGGGACTGCGCGCCGTGCTGGCCGGCACGCTGGCCAATTTCATGTCGGCCACCATCGTCGGCATGCTGATGTAAATGGCTGCCAGTTCTCAGCTATCAGCTATCAGCTATCAGCTTTGCTGATTTGGCTGAAAGCTGATAGCTGATAGCTTCCCATGGACCAATTCGAGAAAGTAGCCGCCGCGCGGCAATACATCGAGCAGCGCACCGACCTGCGCCCTCACGTGGCCTTGGTGCTGGGCTCGGGACTGGGCGCGTTCGCCGACGAAGTTGCCGACCGCACCGAAATCCCCTACGCCGAGATTCCGCACTGGCCGCGCTCCACAGCCGTCGGCCACGCCGGCAAGCTGGTCATTGGGCGGGTGGAGGGCGTGCCCGCGGCGGTCATGGCCGGCCGCGTCCATTTTTACGAGGGCTATGCGCTGCAGGAAGTGACCTTCCCGGTCCGCGTGCTCGGCAGCCTCGGCGTGCGTTCCCTCATTCTGACCAACGCCGCCGGCGGCATCAACACCGAGCTGAGCCAGTGCGCCCTGGTGCTCATCTCCGACCACCTCAACCTGCAGGGAAGCAATCCGCTGATCGGCCCCAACGAAGACCGCTGGGGGCCGCGCTTCCCGGACATGAGCGAAGCTTACGACCGGCGCTACCGGGAAGCCGCCCGCGAAGTGGCCGCCGGGCTCGGCATCCGCCTGCATGAGGGCGTCTACGCGGCGCTGTCCGGCCCCAGCTACGAGACCCCGGCCGAAATCCGCTATCTGCGGGCCATCGGCGCCGACACGGTGGGCATGTCCACGGTCCCGGAAGTGATCGTGGCCAACCATATGGGCCTGCGCGTGCTCGCTATCTCCTGCGTCACCAACATGGCCGCCGGCATCCTGCCGCAGAAGATCTGCCATGAAGAGGTGCTGGAAGCCGGGGAAAAGGTGCGCGGGCAGTTGATCGCTTTGCTGCGCGGGTTAATTCCCGGGTTGCAGCAGAGTTAAGAGTGAAGAGTTAAGAGTGCGGCAAATCCAACTCTCAACTCTTCACTCTTAACTCTTCACTTCTTATGGCTACCGAATCCGAACTCATCGACGCTGCCCTGAAGGCCCGCGAAAACGCCGTGGCCGACTACTCGCATTTTCGCGTGGGCGCGGCGCTGGAGACTGAGAGCGGCGAAATCTTCACCGGCTGCAACGTCGAGAATGCCACCTACGGTTTGACGGCCTGCGCCGAGCGCGTGGCCGTGTGGAAAGCGCTGTCCGAAGGGCGCCGGCAATTCCGCCGCATCGCCATCGCGGCCGACAGCGAGGCACTGACGCCGCCCTGCGGCCCCTGCCGCCAGATCCTGTGGGAGTTCTGCGGCGATATCCCGGTGATCCTCGGGAACCTCCAGGGCCGGCGCGAAACCATTCAACTGCGCGAGTTGCTCCCGCGCGCTTTCGACCGTTCCTTCCTGAAATGAAACGCCGCTGCTTCGTTCGCCGCCTTCTGCCTTCCGCCTTCTGCCTTCTGCTGCTTTTTCTGCCCGCTCGGGCGGCCGAAAAAGCCGACCTGCTGGTGACCGGCGGAACGGTCCTGACGATGGACCCTGCGCGCCGCGTGATTCCCGATGGCGCGGTGGCTATCGGCGGCGGGAGGATCCTGGCCGTCGGCCCGCGCGCCGAAATCGAGCACCGCTTCACGGCCGGCCAGAAAATCTATGCGGCCGGTCACGCCGTGCTTCCCGGCCTCATCAACACCCACACGCACGCCCCCATGACGCTGTTCCGCGGCTTGGCCGACGATCTGCGCCTGCAGGAATGGCTCGAGAAGTACATCTTCCCGGCCGAGGCCCGCAACGTGGACGCCGACTTCGTGCGCTGGGGCACGCGCCTGGCCGCGCTGGAGATGATCCGCGGCGGCACCACCACCTTTGCCGACATGTACTACTTCGAGGACGTGGTAGCGGAAGCAACCAAGGAAGCCGGCCTGCGCGGCGTGCTGGGCGAAACCATCCTCGACTTCCCCGCCCCGGACAACAAAACGGTCCCGGCGGCGCTCGCCTATACCGAGAAATTCCTGGTCCGCTGGAAGAACGATCCGCTGATCGTTCCCGCCGTCGCCCCGCACTCGGCGTACACTTGCTCGGCCGACACCTTGAAGCGCACGCGAGAGCTGGCGACCCGCTTCGGCGCCCCTTTGATCATCCATCTTTCCGAGACCGAAACCGAGAATAACCAATTGCGGGCGAAGGAGGGCGTAAGCCCCACGGCGTACCTGGACCGCCTCGGCCTGCTCGGCCCGCGCACGCTTGCCGCGCACGTCATCTGGGTTTCCCCGGACGACATCGCGCGCCTGGCCCGCAACCGCACCGGCGTGGCCCACTGCCCCTCGAGCAACATGAAGCTGGCCAGCGGCGTGGCGCCGGTCGAGAAGATGCTGGCCGCGGGAGTGGCCGTGGGCTTGGGAACCGATGGCGCGGCCTCCAACAACGACCTCGATATGTTCGAGGAGATGGACCTGGCCGCCAAGCTCGCCAAGGTGCATTCCGGCGATCCGCGGGCTCTGCCCGCCCGCCGCGTTTTGGAGATGGCCACCATTGGCGGCGCCCGCGCTTTGGGCCTGGAGTTGCAGATCGGCTCGCTGGAAGCGGGCAAGCGCGCCGACCTGATTACCGTCAGCCTGCGCAGCCCGCACGCCGTCCCCTTGTACAACCTCGAGTCCCATTTGGTCTACGCGCTGAAAGCTTCCGACGTGGATGACGTGATCGTCGAGGGCCGCATCCTGATGCGCTCCCGCCGCATCCTGACCCTGAAGGCAGCCGAAATCCTCTCCCAAGCCGAGCGCCTCGCCCAGCA
>Ga0315288_10005366_pt1 | contig 16295 bp, 36 predicted proteins | sample YL17G11_20_MG_FD_203454 | JGI IMG/M metagenome (GOLD analysis project Ga0315288, IMG submission 203454) | Sediment microbial communities from Yellowstone Lake, YNP, Wyoming, USA - YL17G11_20 | ecosystem: Environmental > Aquatic > Freshwater > Lake > Sediment | place: USA: Wyoming | collected...
GACTCGCCCAGGAGAAACAGATCGTGGATCAGAGAGAAGCCGATCTCCGTAGGTTGGCGGAACTTGAGCGTCAGAAGGCAGAGCTTCAGGCAAAATTAGGAGTGCCTTCATGAAGAAGAAAAATAAGCCCACAGCAATTCTTGTCACGCCTGAAGTGTGGGAGTCTCTGTGGCGTGTGGTCGATGCTTCGCGCCTAGCGGTGTGCCCCGGCAGACAGCAAACCCGAGACGATGCTCTAGAGTTCCTGGCTGACCAGGAGAAGATGTTACGCCGTGCAATCGGCTTTTTCCACGGGCCTCCTGACACTGCGGAGACGGTATTGCGCGGTTCTTTCGCCACGAAGCATCCGTACACTCTTGAAATCGAAGAACAGGATAGAGTTAGTGTGCGGGAAATGTTGCTCACACTGCGAGAAGACTGAGAAATGCAGACGTTTTTGCCGTTGCCTGACCTGAAGCTGTCGGTTCAGATTCTGGACAAAGCGAGGCTTGGAAAACAGCGTGTGGAAGCGTTTCAACTATTGAAGGCGATCTCGGGAACGGGAAGCGGGTGGAGCCGTCACCCAGCCGCAAAGATGTGGCGCGGTTTCGAGAACGCGTTGGTGACGTACGCGCTGCACGCACATGATGAATGGATCAAGCGTGGCTGCGTCGATACAACACGAGACAGAATGCAGAAGCTGTTTGACCCGAGCAAAGAAGTTGTTCTACCTCCGTGGTTTGGCAACGATGCGTTTCACGCAAGCCACAGATCAAACCTGCTGAGAAAAGACGCGGTCTGGTACGGGAAGTATGGGTGGAAAGAACCTCCTGACATGCCGTACGTTTGGCCGCTCAATCTTCCGGCGGTGTCACCAGTATGAGAAGAGGCTAGACGTGGAAACAAAAGAAGTACCGGAAGACGAGGGCCGTCCCGTTACCGGCTGGATCGCCACTCGAACGACTGGAGGCGCGTGGCATTGGGTTGTGCGCCTTAGCTCAAGTTACATGGTTCCGAAATGCTCTGCCCCTCCTGGTGATTGGGGCCGCTCGATCCGACCTTCTCCAGGCTACCGAGTTGAAATGGAGGAGGGTGACGTACTATGTCGCGACTGCGACGCGATACATGAATGGGAGGGACTCGTCAAGAAGGGCTTCGTAAAGAAGCCACGCACCGCGTAGGAGGATGACATCTAATGGGAACAGTAATGCTGTTGTGGGTTCTGAATTTCGGAATCTCTATCCTCAACGCTTGGGGATGCGGTCATACGTGGAACGAGTCCAAAGCGGAAGGTGGCTTTGTTCACTTCCTGAATTGGTGTGGTGCGACCATGTCTGCCTGCGGGTTTACGTGGTGCTATACTATTGTGCTGGCGTTCATCGGCTCAATGATTCCCATCGAGCAGGACGACGGAACAACTGCTATGCTCTTGGACGCCCAAGCCCTGCAGGCGACCTTGGAGTTGGGCTACGTTGTCATCATTCTTCCTGTCTTGGGAAGTGGGCTGGTCATCACCCTGGAGACCTGGGCCCATTTCTGGCGGCGTCGTACGTTCGGAAGCGGAGCCCTAGCAGGCTACAACACGTTCGCTCAGATCCACAACATCTACTCAGCCGCTCAAACACTGCCAGGTGTCTTTGACCACCTAGGTGATTTCTTTGGCGGCGATAGTGGTGGTAAGAAGGATTTTCGCCTCATTATTGTGGTCGTCATCGTAGCAGTGGCCGTGCTTGGCGGCATCCTGACCACTTGGATGATCATTCGCACAACTGCTAGCAGCGTCGCAAATACCCGCACGTTTGAAAATGAAATGAGGCGCTAATATCTCATTCAAATGCTTCTCTAAGGGTACGAGGTTCCTTGGCCCTCGTTTTCCGGCCTCGCAAGGCTTCTTTGATTCTCTCATAGAGTTCTGGATCAATGTCTTCAGGCTTGAGAAGTATCTTGAATCTGAAGTCATTGACATCCTCTTCCCCGTTGTGGGAGAAAACGGAGCCGCGAACCTTGTACCCGTTACGCTCCAGCGTTGACGTTATCCAACGCAGAAGTGTGGTGCTCTCCTCCTTGGAAAGAGGTTCCCACCCTTCTTTCAGGTGAGCGTAATGGGCCCCGAGATGCAATAAAGGCCCCCCACGTGCGGGAGTAATTTTGGAACTATAGAGGACTAATCCTCCCTTCTCCAAAACATACTCCACCTGCGCTGGTGCCATTTCTACAGACATGACTTGCTCGCTTTTACAGCATTGAACCCTGCCGATAGTAGGTGTTATGCCGACTTGTATTTTCTGCGGTAGCCGATGTGAATACACGGGACTAAATCACAGCGAGGGTTGTAGTAACTCTCAGTGCCACTTTGCTGTCGCACAGTCTGCCCTCAACCCCGACTGGGGTGAGCAGGCTCTTTTGCAGCATCCGAGAGGGAGGTTCCTTTACTGGGTTATGGAAAACCCCGCGGTACCGGCTAACGAATTCGGTAACGAGCTTCGTGTTGGGGTGTTTTCGGGCTCGGTAGTGGAAGGGAAAACGTGCAGCGCTGACGTTGCCCATTACCCTCGTGGCAAAAGGGGATGGCGTCTCGAAGGCGCCGAAATCGTGAACGCGAACGAGATAGTATTGGACGGGTTTCCTCCCAACTGTCCTCCATTCTTGGGGTTCTGTTTTACGGGCGATGACTTGGTAATCCGCTTCCACGGGTTCTTCGTAGGCCCCATAGTCCCGAACCCTTCAATCGTTCTATCTTTTCAACCCGGAGACATCCGGATTCAATTTTGAAGGACTTCTCCATGAAGACAATCATTGTGCTCCTGTTGCTGACGACTTTCTGTGGTTGTTCCTTTGATCTGTCGGCCCTCCGGGGAGGCGACGCAGGGGTTATCGCCCCTTCAGATGGGGCCCTCTCCGATTCTCCGGGCTCGGACTCATTCGTCCTGGGTGAGGACGCAGCCTCAGACCTAGACGCTTCGAGCACGGATGCGGCGGAGGCACCAGACGCATTCGCTGAAACTGACGCCGCAGCAGCCGACTCGGGACCCGCGCTGACCTGCACGGACATCCCAGACATCGCCGGGATGTACGGGCTCAACTACGGGCTCATGGGCTGCACCATGAACAGCTACGGGGCCCTCCCCCTGACGCGCACCGGGGCCTGCACCTACGAGTTCCAGGACTTCATCACGAGCCCCGGCAATCACCTGTTCAACGGGCCGTGCACCGTGATAATCGAAGGCTCCGGCTACCGATTTGAGTGCAACATCACACATCGGATCTTTCGCTATACCTGCGGACTGACACCAGTGTCCGGTGGTCTGAACGTCGATTGCCGGTATGTTGGCGGCGACGGGGTACCGTGGGACACAGACCCCTGTTCGTTCTTCATGCCTGACGCGTGAGGTAAAAGACTAATGGACGACAAGACCCGTATCGGTTCTGAAATTACGATTCGCAGGTTTCCACGTCCAGACAATTGGGCGGCAGTCATTCGGGTCTCATCCAATGACGATTGTGCAGAGGCGTACCTCACCACGGTCGAGCTTCGCACTCTATACGACTGGTGCAAGAACTACTTTGAAGAAGCGAAATAGTCTTCTCCCACCTTATTTATTGGTGTTACGTAACAAAGGAGGTGGTGAATGCTCCCGTCTCATATCATAGAGCGCATTCGTCAACGTGAGGCGCAGCAGCGTGAGCAGCAGCCTTCCCTAACCCTAGAACTGCCCGTTCCTCAGCGGCAGCCAAGACTACCTGAAGCCGAAGAAACTCGTGGCGTCGTAATCATCCAACTGTAAAATCTGCTCTATCAGATTAGAAAGTCTTAGTCACATGCGTGAAGTCCAAGGGGCGATAGTCTACGATCACACTAGACTTACGGGATTTGGCGGAACGGTAGACGCGCCAGCCTTGGTGCTGGTGACTGTGCGCGGAGGGGCTGCTGTCCCTACGATGCTCCGACTCAGCAGAGTCTAGGACAGTCATCTAGGTTCAATTCCTAGGATCCCGATTACAGGAAGAGAAATGACAGACCAAATCATAGAACCCGTAACCGGGCCCAAGAAGAAACGTGACCCCATTCCCAGCCCGAGTGGCAAGTACGTCTTATCGATCTCTTCGAAGGAAACGAAGCCGGGGTGCTGGAATTACACGACCGGAGAAGTGGCTCAAGCCGATACCGGAGAGGTCATCAAGACCGTCGAGCGCAATTACTCCTCATTCCCCTTTGCGTGGGTCGAAGGGCACCCGAACGGACACGACTACCTTGTTTGCGGGGCGGACTATCAAGGGCAGACCGTCATTGAACTCGATACGGGAGGCCGTCTGGATTTTCTCCCCGAGGACGCGAAGCAAGGTCATGGCTTTTGTTGGTCTGTTTACGAGTTCAACCGCGAACACCAGATGATGGTTGTGGACGGCTGCATCTGGGCGGCCCCATATGAATTCCGCTTCTACGATTTCTCAGACCCCATGAGTGGTTGGCCCGAGATCGTACTAAAAGATGACTGCATCTATTCTGAAGACAAGCAGCCCACAATCACTTCCGACGGTCGCATCACTTGCTACGACATGCGAGAGGTCGGAGACGCCGACCCGGATTCGGACGAGGACCCCAAAAAGGAAGTAGTTGCCACCCGAACCTTCCAGCGAGAAGGTTTAGAACTTAGGCAGGTAGGCACTTGGATTTCAGACGCCGAGCGCATTAGGCGCGAGGAGAACGCGGCTGCACGAAAGAAGTACGAAGAAGAGTGGGAAGAGTACAAGAAGACCGATCCTTTCTTCCTCCTGGTCCGAGATCGTGTGCTCGCTGACGGCTTCTACAACGAGCCCTACAGTCTGTCTACTGGAGTGTGTTACGAAGGCTGGTGTCCGCACTTCACCGGAAAAGACAGTCGTGTATGTCGTCGTCTCGTAGTGACCAAGGGCCTTTCGGTGGAGGTTGAATGGGGTCGCACCATTGCCCCGATCAAGCTCCAGATTTACCGAGGCAACGTCAAAGAGGATAGGTTCTTTGAACGCTCTCTGACGGGCATGGCAGCGGCGTTGGACGCGGCTCACGGGCTACTACGTGAATCACGCTGATCTGGTTCTGCGGGCTGTGGCCTGGCTCAGAGGCTATCACAAGTGTTCTATAGCCTTTGGCGAGATTGTGACGGCCGCCGCAGAAACTCCGGACGCAATCGGATGGCATAACGGGTTTTCGCGAGTTGTTGAGTGCAAGGCTTCGCGCTCCGACTTCTTCAAGGACCGGAGCAAGCCCCATATGCTCGGCCCTTCTTCGGGCATGGGCCGTCAACGCTGGTATCTGACCCCTCCAGGCCTGGTCGGAGACACTGAAGTTCCAGAGTGGTGCGGTTTGGCGTATTGCCGTCCTACTCGAATTGAAATTATCAAACCCATCTTTGCCGAAAGAGATGACATAGATTTCTCTTCACAGCGTAATGAATGCATTGTGCTGGCGAGCGCCGTGCGTCGCCTTGTCCTCGGATCTAATTACCACGAGAAGCATGGGCGCTTCGAAACACGAACCTCACGATTGCGCAGAGAGAGACGAGAAAAATGACAAGGTATCCCAACGAGTCCTCCTGCCCAATCCGAGAGCGAACTGGCGACGGCGTTTCAGTAGGTCGTTGCTATTTTCATTGTCCTGAAGACGTCTGTCCGCGCCACGGGAACGTAGCTGGACCTCTGACAACCTATCGTCAGACAGGCAAGCTCACAGACGAGTACGACTTCCGTCCACTACAGCATGAGCGATGTGCGTGTCGGGGGTGCGCGAAATGTTCTGACGACACTAGGTGCGTCACAAAGCCTCGCGGGATGTGGACCGTATGCACCGCGTGCGGCGCAGGAAGACAGCACGAAGTACCTCGTAGACGCACACGATGAGCTGCCAACAGCTTTGGGCTATTCAAACTAAGCTGACGCAGGAAGACAGCACGAAGTACCTCGTAGACGCTTTTGTTTACCTGGGCCTTAACTGGGGAGCATTCCCCTTTCCTCCGTTTGTAGGCCAGGTTCCAAATTTCCATTGGGATGGACCCGTGGTTTATTACGGAAGTACTGCTCTAGTAAAACGCGTGTCTGAGGACCCCTCGCTCCGTACTTCGGCGTTGTTTTTCAACGCAGAGACACACCGACCTGACTGGTACGGGCCCAGATTTGGAGAAGCGTATCTGAACCGTGAAGCTAAGACTTCAACGGTGACAGAGTTCTTTGACGTAGACCGCGATGATGACGAGCAATTCTTCATCCGACCAAACAGTGGCCTGAAGATTTTTGCCGGTAAGGTTTTCACCGTCTCCGAGTTTGACGAGTTCATCGAACTGAGCAGAGGTAACACTCTTCTTAGTTCGGACACTCCGATTGTCTTCGGGCCCGTCAAAAAGATCTACAGGGAATTCAGGACCTGGATTGTAGACGGGGAGGTGGCTGCCGCTGTTCAGTACAAGCAAGGCAGCAAGATGCTTCCTTCTGCCGAAGTACCCAAAGAGGTAGTAGAGTTCGCAGCGCGGCAGGCGAAGGTGTGTTCCCCTTCTCCCGTATTCGTACTGGATGTAGCTGAAACTCCTGATGATCACGCTGTGATTGAAATCAATTGTTTCCACTCTTCGGGCTTCTACCTCACTGAGCAAATTCTTGACGTGGTAGCTGAGGTCTCAAACTACGTGAAGAGGACTGGTTGAACCCTGCCGATAGTAGACAGGCATGAAACCATCAACCGCACTGCGGCTCGTTCAACGGGCTCTGACTGACGATCTGCGCCGGAAGCCGTACAAGGGCAGTACAAACCCGATGGCAGGTCACTGCTACGTTGCGAGCGAGGCGCTAGCCTCTCTGCTGGGAGACCAGTGGAAGCCTTGTTTCGTTCGCCACGAGGGGGCTCCGCACTGGTTCCTGCGGAATCGAAAGACCGGCAAAGTTCTGGATGCTACGGCGGGTCAATTTCAGACCCTGGTTCCGTACGAAAAGGGCCTGGGTAAGGGGTTTCTGACCAGAGACCCTAGTGCCCGCACGAGGACGCTACTGAGTCGTATTACTTTGGAGTGAAGATGACTGAAGAAGAGCACGTTCACAAATTCAACGCTACGCTGGTAGACGGTCATGGTCGTTGTGCGTGTGGAGCCTGGGCACGCCGAAACCGGATCGAGAAATGTTGGGGAGGGCCCATCCAGCACGTTCCGTCCGTGAAGGGCTTGGAGACCCGCCTACGTCGTCTTCAGGACCCCAACTTTGAGTATCCTACATACCCAAAGACGAGTCCTGCCGTTGTCGCGGAGAAGGAGCGAGACTTTACAGCGGGCAGGCACAATCGAGACCTGGTGTCTATCTACGGCGATCCAAGTACAGAGAAGTTCTGATGGCGGATAAGCCTCTTCCCTATCATGTCACGTTTCTGCCTGCTGCCAAAGAGGCAGAAATGCAAGAGAAGCACGGGGAGTTGTGGATGGACCACGATCCGGAATGGTACTTCGAAACTCGGGACTTCCGCACCAAGAAAGATGCAGTTGCTTTCGCTCAGAGCGACGCGGTGAGCGGCACCTTTGTGCAGGCATTCAAGAAGAAAAACGTGCGTCTCGAAGACCACGGGCTTTCATACGAGTACGACGAGGAAGACATTGACCGATGAGTCGAATCTTGTGCGCTTTACTTCTAGTGGGGTGCTCTAACACTCCTATTGTTGTCACGCCTGCGCTGGTAAATGCAGAGCGTCCACTTTTAGCTCCTACGCCCCTCGCCACGGAAACGTGTGCGAGGTTTTCGGCGTTCCGCGACGGTCTTCCTATGGCGGGAGAGACTTGTTGTTACCGAATTGGCCGATTCAGTAGTTGCTCAACGGGATATCGAATAACCGCCTTTGGTGACATAGGCCACCCCTATCCCTAACGTCAAAGCCTTTTAACATCCAAGGACTCAATCATGGACTTTAGCGACATCCACTACACAGAAGTATCTGGCAAGAAAATTCATACTGTATGCGGGACTCCCGGCAGCGTAATGATGGAGGTAGACGCTCCTATACCTACGGACGACAAGCTTTTCAACTTCGACGTAGAGCTTCCTAACGGCTGTGGAAAAATCCTGGTACTAGACCCGTACGGAGACGAAACCCTTTCTTCAAAAGTGCGAAAAGGCCTCTTTTCCAGCAAAGAGACATTCCCTATCGGAATCAACCGCACCACAGGACAAATCTACCGTGTTGGATTTGGTCTGACCTCAGAAGTCGAGGGTCCCGTCCTAAGTCTTGGACCGCGGGACACCTCCCGCGTAGTAATGGTATACTCGGATTTGCAGTCCCCGTGGGGAGACTCCGATTACGAGTCTCTTCAGGTGCCCGATGTCTACTTGCCTCGCCTTGACGAACTGAAAAGCCAGAAGCGGCCCTTCTCTCTTTCGCTGCCTCCCGATCTTCTGTGCGCTTTCGTAGACCAAGAGGTTGGGTACCGCGAACTTCGGGACCACGTGCATGTAAATCTATGGTTCCTCAAGTACGAGGGGATTGAGATTTCTAGCACTCTATACCGAAATGTAGGTAGGTGGCAGGATTGCGTGGAGGACAAACGTGAAGAGTGAGCAGTTAGTTGCTCGCGGCATCCTCGGAGTCTTGACTCTATGGATTTTGTGGGTGGCGTTCTGCTTAGTTCTGGGACTAACAACCCTGGGCGGAGTAGCGTGCGCCGTTTACTGGGGACTATCGATTGCTGACCGCTATGAAGCGGATCACTGAAGGGAAGAGTATGAAGAAGACCTCGAAGCAAATTGTCACGGCGGCAGAGCCAATCCAAATCATTGCAAACACGGGGAAGCACAACACAGAGACCCGCGTCTTCTTGCGCGATATCCACGAGACATGGTGCACGGAGCCTGGGTGCAAGTTTTCGGGTCAGCACGCACAGCAGGGAATCTGCTATTCACCCCTGGACGGGGTTGAATTCGCGTACGTAGAGAATAGCGAGCGCCGCGCCGCAGAGGTAATCAAAGAACTAAGCGCCTATCGAAAGAAGATGGGGGACAAGGCATACATCGAGCACCTTGAGGCTCACATCTTCTGTCAGTGGATGAACAGCGAATTTGCTCTTGACGAGCTGGTTAAGCTGCGTGCGGATCTGGGTGTCCGCAACCTGAAGAAGACCAAGAAGACCAAGAAATGAATAACGAATTGGACGCAGTGATTTGGCTCGTGTGGGGCTACTGGGGCTAGAGGCCTTGCGGGACACACGCTTGACGTTCCTGGCACGCGATGACTCTAGGGTCACAGGCTGCCGAGCACACTATTCCAGCGCACATTAGACCGTTAGGGGTATGCCACGCTTGCCACTCACACTGACAGATGGAGTCCAGGATGTTCTCGACTCCTGGGACGACGCCTACGGAGTGCTCCGGCAAGTAACCCGAAAGTCCTGTCGATGGCACTAGAATTGGTTCTGACACCGCCTCGTTGTCCACGACGGATAACGACTGCTCTTCAAATTCAGCAGGCGAAATCGGAGCACACGCTCCTAAGACAACCACTGTTAGTATGAAGAGCTTTTTCATACCTCGTAAATAAGATTTCAAATGCGCGTCTATTTCTCAGCCCTCGCCGAATTCACTGAGAACATTAGTGTCAAGTTCTGGAGGAAGCTCCGAGCAGACCTCGCGCCCTTCATTTCTCTGCAAGGAACTGGTGGCCCTAAAAGGGCACAGTTTCAGGGAGTTATGGAACTGGAAGATGCGAGTGATGAGCTGCTCAACTATCAAATCACAGAAGCGCTGGTGAGAAAGGTTGAATCCCTTTCTCGTGTGGGCGTGGAACGAATTGATTTCGAAGAAATGACTCGGGGTGCGGGCCGAACCCTGCCGATAGTAGGGTACATGACCGCCGACGAGTTGCAAAAGAAGTCCCGAAAAGAACTGATAGAGATGCTGCACACGCAGTTTGACTATCCGTTGGGGTCTTCCAAGCGGATGAGCAAGAAGATGCTAGTGGAAAGCATCCTGTGCTCACAGCGAAACGCAAATACTCACACAGTAATTGCCCGACTTGCTTCTAAGCCCAGGTATGCCAGCAAACCCCTGCCGGATGCGGTCATCGACCGTCTTCTTGCTGATAACGATGAGTAGGAGAGAATCACATGGTACCTGTTGAACGAATTGATAGTTTCCTTCGCGAAAACAAGCGCCGCAATCCCCACTACAATGTGGCTCCACGTTACACCGCAGGGAGCCCTGCTCTCGTGCGAGAGGAAATCGCCCTGCGTGTTGCGCAGGATGAGGAAGGAGGGCATCAGCACGCTAACGTGGGTCGTTACGGCCAAGAGAAGCAGGTGACCTCCAAGGAAATTGGGCTGTCTGGAATCGTGGAGCTTCGCGCAGAGACGAAGAAGGGCTGGGACGTTCTTGACGTTATCACGGGGGAACGTTTCATTCGGGCCTTCAAGTCATGAGTGAACCTAAACACGAGCCGAGGAGTTCGAGTCGTAATCGAATGACACGAGCGGCCTACCAGGAATTGATTGATGAAGACCTTGCGTGGCTGGATGCCCAGCCCCGGTCTCTGGAGCGAGACCACATTAGACTAATCGTAGCCAGGTCACCAGAACGGGAATATCCGGAATGATCACCTTCACGTACAAGCTAGACAAGAAAAACCATAAGACGGGTCTGATTTGGTGGGAAGTCGCGTGGGACGGAAAGCACGATGAGAAGTGGTACAACGCTGATGCCCACACTCCACACCCTTTCTTCAGAACTTGTGAGTTCGAGTCAGGTTACACTCTTTGGAAGTCATACGACGATGCGATGAAGCACCAGCGTAAGACTCGCGTTACCCCCTACAAGAAGATGTCTCCGGCCATGGAGAGCTTGCTTGGAGATTCGCGACTAACGCGCAAGGAAATTGCCGAACTGCATCCTAACACTCTACGAACATACGACTGCGTGTGTGCCCTAAATCCGGTAACTCTGGCGATGTGCAAGATGCTAGAGCACCCGGAGAAGATCACAAAGCACAGTGGCATGTCCGACCCATACTGGTATTGGGGCGGCATTCTTGGGTGTCTATCCCGTCTTTGGGATTGAGGTAAAACGTGACCAAAGAAAGTAATGACCAGTGACACACTGGCAGCACCTAGCAGCTACAAGAGAAGCTGTGTCAGAGGCCGAACGCATCGAAGATGTGGGTCCTAACCCAGGAGATATGCGCTTTCTGCGCTGGCTCCAAGAAAGGAATGCCCAGGTCGTGGCTTCTGTGGTGGCTCGACAATTCTTCGGCGCAGACCCCAATCCTTCTCGGGGTCACTACGAATTCCAGCGAGCTAAGACGCTACTGGAGTCGTTAGCATTTGGTGGCTACCTCCTCCGGGGGCGCAGGCACGCAACCGTTCGGGAGTCACAGGATTTCGCGTTTACAACCTATCGTCTTTCTCCGAAGGCAAAAGCCCTTCTCTCTACGCAGGCCTTATGAGCCGTGACGCCACTGGTATCTGGACCGCGTGGGCCGTAGGTCGAGTGACGTGTCCTGTCTGCGGTGCCTTGCCCCGCGCCGAGTGTGACCTGAAGCTGGGCCTGCTCGGTTACGTCGAGCATGACACACACTTTGAGCGCGTGGAAGCGGACTCCGGTGAGGTTCCGCCTGAATCCATAATTCATGTCCCGGAGCCGAGGCTGGAGACCCTTGAGGGAAAGTCCTGTTCGCTATCTGAATGGCTCGATGCCAACCGGGATCTCTTGCCTGAAGACCTAGATGCTATCCTGAACTTGGAGCCCGGCGAGATTCATCGGGGAATTAGAAGGATCCTATGAGCATCGAACTAGAAAACCAGGTGTATCAACTTACACGCAGGGTTGAAGCCGTTACTGCCAAACTCGAAGCATTAGCGATTCGGGTTACCAAGCTAGAAAAGAAGCCCGAACTCGGAAAGCGAAAGAAGGATTTCTTACGGCGCGCGAAGGGGAATTACCCAGAAGCTATTCGATTGGCGTTCGACGCCAATGATAAAGAAGCACAAGCTGCGTTGAGTAGGGACCTGGAGGCTGACGGTGACTAAAGAAATCTGGCTGCTGGGTGGGTCCGCTGGGTGCTACGATAGCCACCACGAATGGGTAGTGGCCGCCTTTGAGATCAAGGCCGCTGCTGATGCCGAAGCCGCTGCCCTGAACTCTGAGATTCTGGAGTACGGCGGCTCTAGTATCGACCGCGACGATAGAGAGCGCGTCATTCAGCATTTCAAAGATGCAGGAAGAATTGACGGGGCTATCCAGACCTACTCCAGTCTGGAAGACGTGCAGTTTGTAGTGTGGAAAGTTCCACTTGTTTGCAGGACGAAGTAATCACCATGGCCACCAAGCGTATTTCCAGCTTCCAAGAACAATTCGGCTTCGCAATAAGTGGGGATTGTCCCTTCTGTGGCTGGGGGCTTCCAGGGCCGCACGAACCAACGTGCGCAGTGCACGCCGCGTTCTTGGAAGTAGAGGCCTGTGTTCCCCGTGGAAAAGGCCGAAGCGCCCTTCTTCGTTTGGTAGAGGCAATGCAGGGAACTGTGAGCAGAGTAGGGGACGTGTGGAAACACTACGATACTACCCACTACCCGTATAGTAAGGATCCTATCTACGCCCCGATGACCGTGACCAAGGTGGTAAGGGAGAATGGCCACGAGGTTCTCACTATGAGTGACGGCGAGAATTGGGATCACGATGAGCTACTAGCAGCCAGGTGGGAATTTCAGACCAAGATCAAGTAGGCTGAACCCTGCCGATAGTAGTTGGCTCAACCAGCGGCTCAGGCCGCAGAAGGAGTCAATCATGGAAGGTGGATTCTACCGCTGCAACGACCAGACTGTTTCGATGGACGAATGGTTTCGTCTGAACTTCGACGCAGTGCGACAGGAAGTGATCAACAGGGTCTGCGCGTCCGTGGAGTCGGACGCTGATTGTTCTCTAGAGTTCGTCACACGCATCGGTGTCGAGGAGCCCGAGGAGCCTGAAGAGGATGATTTCGACTCGGAGGAAGAGTTCGAAACGGCTCACGAAAAGTGGGAAGATGAGCACGAGGAGTGGGAACAGGAGACCTGCGGGGGTCTGCCCATGTGGTCCACCATGTGGATGGTCGAACAGAATTCCCACATCGTAGAAGCGCTGACCGGAGTCGGACTGGTCGTGTTCGAAGTGTCCGGGCCCATGGAGGATTTCGCCACCAACGATTTCTTCCTCTTTGGCGCTGACAGCGCAGGCCATTCTTTCGCTGGCTCCTACTGGATTCCGCTGCGAGCCCGCCTGGCTCAGGTGCAGCTGGAGCGTGGCAACATTTCGGACGAAGACTATCGTGGCCTGATTGCCTGGCTAGCGCCACAGATGCGAGCGGAAGGCGAGAGTGAGGCGCATTTCACGAAGCGCTTTGCTCCGTCGGTGTCAGAGGAGGTCGCGTGAAAACAAGAACAGTTTATGATCTTGCGTGGGATTTGTCCTCTGAGGGTGAGTCCCAGGGCGTGTATGCAAAAGACCTGCTTGTTGAGGCAGCTGTGAGGATGGTTGTTGACGACAGTGATCCGTTTGGCGAGCACACAGGTACTTACGTTCTTGCTGACCACGCTCTGCCCACAGGTACAGGTGTGTTGCTGCTAGGGGCCGCGACTCCAATCTTTGGCCCCGAGGCAGTTCGGGCGTGGGACGCTAGGCGTGCAGTATTTGAGGAGCCAGCATGACGATCACGATTGCACAAAGCGCAGCTAACTCGGTCTCAGCCGTGCTCGGCATTCCGCAGCACGATTCGTACACTGATGAGTCTCTAGCGGCCTGTGTGCCGAAGCCAGAGGGTCACGTAGAGCCGCCTCTGAATCTTGCTTTGCTGGGAATGCTATACTCGATTACGACGATCGCTCGTAACGAAAAGTTCGGGGGCACACGGACGGTGGCTATCTGCACCAGCCTCACGACTGCGTGCCGAATTGTCGAGGGAAACCACGGGGATATCTGGGAGCACAGCTATATGCTGGCTGTGATTGAGGCCGTGTGGCCCAACGCTCTTTACGGAGGGCTCAAGGGCCGCGATACCTACTGGTACCGATGGAGCGTGGAAAAGAAGGCCTATGAGGCAATCGAGACGCCAGACGCTTACCAAAAGCGTGCGGGCTTCGGGATTGGATAAGGAAAAGAAATGAAAGTCTACACTGAGAGTGTGGTGTGCGATCTGTGTGGAGGACCGGCAGTAGCCAGTGCGGGCTCTAATATCTGGGACGGTAGGGTGTTCGTTCATAAGGACCCCTTCGTGTGCAAAGAGAATCTGAAGAAGGCCAAAACCAAGACCCCGACAGACATCACGGCTGAGAAGTGACCAAGTACTACTGCCAAGTTGAGCACGAGGGCCGACAATTCCGGGGAATGCGAGAGGCACTTACTCCTGACTTGGCACTTGCGTGCTTCCTTCAGGATATGGGCTTGGACGAGGATTCCGATGCCGCTGCGTTAGTGGATACTAAGCCCGAGGAGTGATCGAACCCTGCCGATATTAGTTGGTGAGGTGGTGTGTGGACAAAATCGTCATTGAAGGTCACGAGGTTCTTCGGGATGGAGCCAAGGCGCGTCCCGATGCAAGAGTTGCAGCAATCCCTACGTTCCGCACTCTCCGTGGGTGGGAAGGCGAGTGGGACGACAACGGGTCTTTGTTGATCAGTACATTCACTGTCCCGTCGAAATGGCCCGTGTACCTGGCCATTTCGGTGAGCGAAGGGTGGATGGCATCCTGGACGGTAAATCTGGCGGCCGTCGCGCCTCTAGCTGTCGTCCCAGAGCTTCTGGATTCGGCCCTGGACCTGATGGGCTCAGACCTCGACCAGCTTCATCCCCGAGACCGGCCTCATGCTCAGACTGAGGCTCTTATCTCTTATGGTGTCTCGGCTTCTCTGGCCGATTTCCATAGCGATTGCGCTAAGGCAGCTGTGCGAGCGGCAATCTTGGAGTCTGCTCAGGTGCAGAACACTCTAAGTCTGTACCTAGACGTACCGGTCAACCAGTTGAAGAACACAGGCTGGGATTTCCTGCAGGGATTTTTCCCTGTGGAGGTCAAGCCCAAGCGTGACACCCGCATTTTGGAAGGGGTGCGTCCATGAAGAAAGTAAAGACACCTCCCCCACCTGAACGACAGGAGAAACGTCTTCTGACAAATGAAGACTGGGTTCCGACGCGAGACGACGGAACGGTTCGTGCGGCTTTTATGCAACTTCCTTATGCCACTCGGAGTGGGCGTAATTGGCGAGTGTGCCTATGGGGTGAGGACGATTTCGGACTCGAACGGGACTTTGAAAGCCGCGCAGAGGCCATAGAAATGTTCCGGCGTCTTCATAATCTCGTGACACAAAAGGAATTGCAGGCCATGGGTTTCAAGCGTGCCTAAAGGAGAATGAAATGACTGACTTTCGTGTTCAATCCGCCTACCACGTGGCTGCGAATCCCTCAAACATGAGTGAGGGACCCGTAATTTCCTTGGATTTTGATCTCAACACACGCAAGTACTCTCTTGCAACCATCGTTCATGACGAGGTGAATTCTATCAATGGAATTTCTCCGAACGAGCTGCGAAACATCGGGCTACGGCTAATCGCAGAGGCAGATAATCTCCCTGCACCCCGACATGCAGCCAAATGCCCGGCTGTAGACGGCAACAAGTGTGTTTGTGGAGCATGACCTCCTGCGTAGTCAAGGCAAGTCGCCGTGGGCGTGGTGTGTTCGCCACCCGCACCATACAAGAGGGTGAAATCTTTGAAGTCAGTCCTGTGCTTCTATTGCCAGGCACTGCCCGTGCCCTGGAGCGTGTGAATCTCCACAACCACGTCTACGGTTGGACTAAGAAATATTCGGCCCTGGCGTGTGGTGTGGGAAGCTTCTTCAACCACAGCTACAGGCCTGATGCCACATACAATTTCCAGACTAAGGCTCGTACTATCTCTTTCACGGCATTGAGAGAAATCCTTGTGGGAGAAGAGATTAAAATCAATTACAACGGAAAAGCAGCAGACCGTACTCCGTTGTGGTTCCACAAAAAGCGGAGGAAGAGGAATAAGCCTCCCTCCACAAGCAACGAACCCTGCCGATAGTAGGGTGGGAGGAGGCCACATGGCATTACTCGGCGCTAGAGGTCCGGCTCTATTGACTACTGACGAGATGTCGCCAGACCAGTTCAAGGAGTTTCAGAGCGGCTGGATTGGATACGAAGTCTTCCTGCTGCGAGAGGATGGAATTTCGGAATCAATCGCGGAGATGACGGCTCGTAGTGAATTCGAAGCACTGCGAGCGACACAGTTCCGGAAACGAAATGCTTCAGTACTTAGCAATCGCCTGATTCGCTTGCAGAA
>Ga0315288_10005367_pt1 | contig 16293 bp, 13 predicted proteins | sample YL17G11_20_MG_FD_203454 | JGI IMG/M metagenome (GOLD analysis project Ga0315288, IMG submission 203454) | Sediment microbial communities from Yellowstone Lake, YNP, Wyoming, USA - YL17G11_20 | ecosystem: Environmental > Aquatic > Freshwater > Lake > Sediment | place: USA: Wyoming | collected...
AGTGCGACGGGCGAGTATGGGCATCGCGAACCTCCCTTGGTGTCGCAACCAGAAGGTTCGTGTGCCCCCCTGCTCGCCCCTTTTTGCGGCCTGTCACGCCGCTTCAGCGCTTAATGAAGTGCCATTCTGGACTGTCCCCGCTTTCCGCGGCGGGCCGGCAGCGCCTCCCGTTGAGGGCCTCACCCTTCGCGTCAGCGGGCTGAGCGCTGGAGCCTACCGGTGCGAATGGTGGGACACACGCCGGGGAGCGGTCGTGGCGCGCGAAGACCTCGACTGCGACGGCGCCGCGCTCGACCTGGCCGCCCCGGCGTTCACCGGCGACCTCGCCGTGAGCGTCAGAGCCACCACTGCCGGGGGGTAGACATCGTGCCAGAGGGCCGATCTCGCTTCAGGCAAGCCGGCTCGCCGTCGACATAGAGGCAACGCGCTTCCCTCGGAAGCCCGACGGAGGCCCGACTTCAGTCGGGCAGCGCGAGGCCCCCGGTCCCCGGGCGAAGCCGGGGCTCCAGAGGAGGACTCCCATGGCCGACGGATGGTGGCAGAGCTTCTTCGACGACTGGTACCTCGACAACTGGATCGATCCGGCTTCATACGACGAGCGCACGCCGGCGCAGGTGGACTTCCTCGTCGAGGCGCTCGGTCTTCAGCCGGGCGCGTGCGTGCTGGACTCGTGCTGCGGCGAGGGCCGCCACTCGCGGGAGTTCGCGAGACGCGGGTTCCGCACAGTGGGCGTCGACCAGTCGGAGGATAGTCTCGAACGCGCCCGGCGCGCCTCGCCGGATCTCGAGTTCCGTCACCTCGACCTCCGCGACATGACCTTCGACCGCGAGTTCGATGCCGCCATCAACCTGTTCACGGCCTTCGGCTACATGCCCGACGAGGAGAACCAGCGGGCGATGAACGCCATCGCGAGTGCCCTCAAGCCCGGCGGCGTGCTCGCACTCGACACGATGGGCCGCGACTGGCTCGTGCGCAACTTCCGCGCGACCGACTGGCGTCGCATGCCGAGCGGGGTCCTCCTCGAGGAGCGCCACTATGATGCCGTCGCCGGGCGCATCTGCGCGAAGATGACGATCCTCCACGATGGCGCCGCTCCCGAAGTGCGCGAGACCGACATCCGGCTCTACACGCCGCTTGAGATGACCTCGCTCCTGAGAGAGGCGGGCCTCGAACCGGTCCGATGGTACGGTGGCTACGACGGCTCCGAACTCGGCCTCGACTCCCGGCGGCTGATCGTCATCGCGCGACGGACCATGTAGGCCCCTCACCCCGGCCCTCTCCCACGAGGGAGGGGGCTGACCACCTCTCCCGCCGGGAGAGGTCGGCCGAAGGCCGGGTGAGGGACCAGGCCCGAGCTCACGCATCACTCCGCGCGGCACACGAGTGCGCGAAGAACACATGCCCGTCATCGCTGCGGTGTGTGAGCCGAACGCGGTAGCGCATGGGCGCGGACTCGTCCGGCTGGGCGGGGACATACTCCCACACCGATCCCACACTGAGTGGCACCCACGAGTCCTCCGGCGCGGCGACGGCGACGCCAGAGAGTACCGAGTGGACCCCCTCGCGCCTCTCGGGCTCCCGACGGAACGCTACCGGGCCGATCCCCCGCGCGAGCCAGCACTGCCACCGGCCACACCAGATCCTATTGAGTTCCGCGCGATCCTCGGCGGCCCCGCCGCGGTCGTCCGACTGGGTCGCCTCGGCGGTCACCAGCAGGCAGCCATGGAAGGTCCCGGCCGGGGTCTCGACCGGCTCTGGGTCGATGCTGAGCCGCACCTCCGTCGTCGTCGGCACGTGCGTGTACGAGAATGTCTGGAACGTGTCCTCGAACCCCGGCCCGGGCTCCGTATGGGGGAGCCACCGCACCCACCACCACAGGCCGAACCCGTCAGCGCCGGTATCCAGCGCGCCGCTGCAGCTGCAGCTGAACCCCGGCTGACCAGTGTGCCCGATCCGCCCATCCGCAAGCCGTCCCGCGTTACACACCGCAGCGTATGCCTTGCACCGCGCCACGTCCAGGTCCCCGCCCAGCAGGTCCCGCAGGTCGGCCGCGGAGTCCAGCAGACAGGTGGTCACGCAGTACGGCTGATCCGCCAGCTCCGCGCGGGCTTCGTCGAACGTGGCTGCAGCTTGCGCCGGGGAGCCGGCACCCATGAGGCGGAAGGCACGGAAGAACAGCGTCTGGGCGATGCTCTCGTGTTGGCCTAGCTCGCGGCGCAACGCGATCGCGCGGTCGATCATCGCCTCGCGTTCCTCTAGGGCCAGCTCCTGGCGCTGGACCCCGAGTTCCTCCAGCGCGGCAGCGAGGGCCATCTTGTCGCCGGACTCCTCCGCCAGGCGGATCAGCGTCTCCTGGGCGTCCTGCCACTGCGCGCTGTCGCGGAGGTAGACCGCGTGCGATCTCGCCTGGTACGCAGCAATGAGCAGCGGCAGCGCTTGTGGCCTTGAGAGGTCGGCACGCTCGGCGCCGGAGATTGCCTCCTCCGCTAGTCGGATCGACTCGCCCGTCCGCCCGGCCTTGCTCGCCTCCCAACTGCGTCCGATGACCTCCCGGATGGTCTCCTCCGTGAACTCCTCGCCTGGCGCCTCGTGCCTGAGCGTCGTCTCCACCATCGTCAGCACCTCCGCGGCGATCTGCTTGCGGGCCCGTTGGATCCGACCCTTGACCGTGGAGAGAGGGACCCCGGTCAGCTCGGCCACCTCCCCGTATGTGTAGCCGTCCACCAGCCACAGGGCCAGCGCGTGGCGGTTGTGCTCCGGGAGGGTCGCGAGCGCCTCGCCCATCGCCGTGCGTTCGACGATCTCGTCCGCGGAATCCGGTGTCGCCTCTTCGATCTCGTCGAGGGCTACGCAGACCGGCTCCCGCTTCCGGAGTCGCGCCAGGGCCGCGTTCCGGCACATCCGCACAATCCAACCCGGGAAGGCGTGCAGATCCCGGAGGCTGCCGATCTGCTCGTAGGCGCGGATGAACGTGTCCTGCGCGACGTCCAAGGCGGCGTCACGGTCGAGGACGATCTGGTAGGCCGTCGCATAGACGGCGCCTCTCATCCGCCGAACGACCTCGGCGAAGGCGTCGGTGTCACCGGACTGCGCGCGCTTGACGAGTTGGTCGAGTATGGGGTTCACCTCCCCTCCGCCGTAAGGATGCTGCGAGGGCGCCTGCTTTCAACGCGGGCGCGGAGGTGTTCTTCGTGGTGCCCCGTGGCGCCCCTCTGAGAGGGGCTCTCCGGTCGCGCCCCGAACCGCCTGCGCTGCGCACCGTCAGCGCCAGGGGGAGCTGTGAGAAGCCTCTCGCGAGCCGGATCTGTCATCGCCGTGCTCCTTGCCATCGAGTGCCTGGACGAGTTGGTCTACGGCACCGGTGAGGCGGCGCGGCCGATGATCCGCACCGACCTCGGTATGTCCTACGCGCAGATCGGCCTGCTCCTCAGCGTGCCTGCGGTCGTCGGGGGCGTCCTGGAGGTGCTGATCGGTGTCCTCGGCGATACGCGCCGGCGGCGAGCACTCATCCTGACCGGCGGCGTGTTCTTCTGCCTGTCCCTCGCGGGCACGGCACTGTGCCGCAGCTTCGTGCAGATGCTCGCGTGCCTGCTGGTCTTCTTCCCGGCCTCCGGCGCCTTCGTCAGCCTATCCCAGGCATCCCTGATGGACCACGCGCCGGATCGGCGCGAGCAGAACATGGCACGGTGGGCGCTCGCGGGCTCAGCCGGGGTCGTCGCCGGGCCGCTGCTGCTCGCGGCCGCCGGGCGACTCGGCATCGGCTGGCGCGGCGTGCTCGCGGGCTACGCGGCGGTGTCTGCGGCGATGTGGCTCGCAGCGCTGAGCAGCCGCATCGCGACGGCTCGTCCGGCTGATCGTCCTGATGGCCTCCTCGGCGGCCTTCGTGAGGCGGCCCGACTGGCGGTCACGCCGCGTGTGCTGCGGTGGCTGCTCCTCCTGGCGGCGTCGGACCTCATGCTCGACATCTTCCTGGGGTTTCTTGCGCTCTACTTCGTCGACGCGGTGCGCATCGGCGACGAGGGCGCGGCCCTCGCCGTGGCGCTCTGGTCGGCGATCGGGCTGATAGGGGACGCGCTCCTGATCCCGCTCATCGAACGCGTGCGGGGGCTCGCCTACCTGCGCGTGAGCGCTGCCGCCGTGGGCATCCTGTTCCCGACGTTTCTCCTCGTGCCCTCAGTCGCGGCCAAGCTCTGCGCGCTGGCACTTCTGGGCCTCACGAACGCCGGGTGGTACTCCATCCTCAAGGCCCAGCTCTATGCGAGCGTGCCTGCGCGAAGCGGTACGGTGATGGCCCTCGGCCAGGTCACGGTGTGGCTGCAGGCGCTCGTTCCGCTGGCCATCGGCCTCCTTGCCCATCGAGCCGGGATAGCCACCGCGATGTGGATCCTCATGCTTGGCCCCATCGCCCTGCTCCTTGGCCTACCACGCTCGCACGGGACGGGCCGCCGGGCAGGACCAGAGGGCTCCGTCTCGGAATAGCCCTTCCTGCGGAGGGCTCAGCACCCGAGCGCGCCCCCGAGAGGATGGCCCAGCATGACCTCGCGCGTTCCCCCCTGCTTCCACCCGGCGCTTCTGTGCAGTCTGGCCCTGCTCATCGCACCGTTGGCGGCTGATGTCGTGCTCCTCGATGAGTACTGGTCGCCGGAGATCGTGCTGAACGACGTGGTCGCCAATGAGGTCGACACGATGCAGACCGGCGACCCCACTGAGGCGAGATCCGGTGAGTGCAGCGCCCGGCTCGAGAACCGCAGCGGCGCGCCGAACGTCCGCTTCCGCAGCGCGGCGTGCACGAAGCTGTCGGACATCCCGCCGGATACGAGCGAGGTTCGGCTGTGGTATCGGACGGACGGGTGGGATGCTACGTGGGAGCTCGGTGTCTGGGGGTATGACCATGGCACGACCACGGTCCCCGTGCAGGTCCTCGTCGGCCTTCTGGACGGCGGAGGTGGTAACGGGGCCCTGATCGCCGATGACGAGTGGCACCAGGCGAAGGCTGTTCTGGCGAAGGGGCGCGACTACGGCGCCGTCTCTCAGGATCGCCCCCTTGCGGTCTACGTGTGGCTGACGCCGCAGGGCGGCTGGAACGTCCCACACCGCACCTACGTGGACCGGATCGAGGTCCTCACCGACGCGGACCATGGCGACCATCCGGCGAAGGACCCGGCGAAGCGGGTCCGCCCCAACCCGGGCGCCCAGACGGCCGGGCCCGGCTGGGTCTGGTTTGAGGCCGAGGACGCAACGGAGCACAACGTCCCGCCGGGCGGCGCGCTGGGGCCGGACACCGTCGAGCAGCAAAGCGTCCTCTCCAACGGCGCGTGGCTGCAGTACCATGGCCCTCCCATCGCCGCGACCTGGGAGGTGGTCACCGATGAGGACGGTGACTACTCCCTCTGGTGCCGCGCCCTGGGCACCCCCTTCGAGTGGCGCATCAACGGTGGCCCGTGGACCCAATGCGACCAGAACGCCGGCTGGCGCGACGAGACCGTGATCCGGCAGCAGAACATCTACACTCTCTCGGTGCAGTGGGTGAAGCTCGGGCAGCTCTCTCTCAGGCCAGGCCTTCAGGTGTTCGAGGTCCGGAGCGACGTCCAGGACGCTCAAGGCTTCGACTGCTTCCTTCTGACGCGCGACGACTACACGCCCTCAGGCACCAAGAAGCCCAGCGAGTAGTAGCTTCTCACAGTCGGCGAGTGTTCGCGCGGCGGACGGCGCCCCAAGACGACCGATGCCTTCGCGTAGGGGCGCTGCTTGCCGCGCCCAGGCGCCGCACATGGCAACGGCCTCACCAACGGTGAGCAGTTGCCCTGAGTAGCTGCGGGAGGTGATGTCGCCCGCGGCGCCGAACCCGCGACTGCCCAAGATCGCCCCGAGGTGGTGGCAGCCGGCATGTGGACTACCGAGCAACTCATCTCCGAAGCCGTGAGCGGACGCGTGAGCCGGCGGTTCGTCGGCCTGGATGAAGTCGGCCAGCTCAGCGAAGCCGACCTGGCTGAGGGCGCCCGACAGGTCCTCGCCCGTCCCCAGGCGTCTGAGTTCCTCCCCGGCGCCCGACCACTGAGCCGCCGCCTACTTGCCGCCCAGTGGACGCTGGTGCTCGAGAGTCTCGGCCTTCCGGAGAGCCCGAACGTTCTGGAGCTGTGTGCGGGCGGAAGCGACCCGGTCATCGTGGCTCTGGATGTGCTGTTCGGCCCGCGGGCGACCTATGTCACCGTCAACCTCAACCGCAAGCTCGCCGCGGAGCTGAAGGAGCGGCTCAACTCGCTGGCGATCCGGGCACGGATCATCGAGGATGACGCCCGGAACCTACTCAGCCACTTCCCGGCGCCCATGTTCGACTGTGTGTGCTTCCACCATGCGGTGAACGACATACTCCAGACGGCCGTCGCCGCGCGTCACGGCCTCGATACCCGCGACATCGATTGGTGGCCCACCGAACGGCAGATGATCGAGTGGTTGGCGGAGCAGCACCAGGCGGACGGCCTCGCCTCCGCCGGTCTGCCCGAGCTACGGGCGATCCTCGAGTCCGCCGCTCAGGTGGTGAAGTCCGGGGGAGCGCTCTGCTTCGACCACTGGACCTGGGAGCACCACCTCAGCCTCGACTGGTTCCCCGGCGAGCTGTTCAACAACCTGATCCCCCTCGCACGTGAGGTAGCGCTGTCGTTGCCGGTGCCGCTCGAGGAGGTAACCCCCGCGGGCCTCGACCGTCGTTGGTGGATGGTGCTCCGCCGGGCCTAGCGCAAGCGACGTCGCGACGGCGAGGTCACGCAGAGAGGAGCTCACGATGCTTCGAGCCACGCTGGCCATCGCCGCCATTCTGGCCGGCGCAACATCGCTTGTCGCGCAGCCGGACGCCGACGGCCACCACTTCGCCTGCGCCGACTACCTTCAGGGCAAGGTGTTCATTGTGTCCGCCACGGGCGCCGTCGAGTGGGAGTGCGACGCCCCAGCGTGTAACGACCTGTGGGTGCTGCCGAGCGGTAACCTCCTGTTCAACACCGGGCATGGCGTGAGGGAAGTCGACCGCGACAGGAACACCGTCTTCCAGTACGAGTCCACGAGCGAGGTCTACGCCTGCCAACGCCTGCCGAATGGCGACACGTTCATCGGCGAGTGCAACTCGGGCCGAATGCTGGAGATCTCGCCGGCTGGTGGAATAGTGAAGGAGATCCGCCTCCTGCCCGAGGGGACCGACGGCGGCCATGCGTACATCCGCAACGCGCGCCGGCTAGACAACGGCCACTACCTCGTCGCCCACTATGCAGACCTTGCCGTCCGCGAGTACGACGCCGACGGCAAGGTGGTCTGGGAGGTAGCGGCGCCCGGCGGGGCTCATACCGCCGTTCGGTTGCCGAACGGCAACACACTCATCTCCTGCGGCGATGCGGCCGGAGACTCGGCGAAGGTCTTCGAGGTCAACAAGGCGGGCGACACTGTCTGGGAGGTTACGAGCGCTGACCTGCCCGGGATCACCCTCCGGTTCATCGCCGGTGTCGAGCGCCTGCCCAACGGCAACACGGTGATGTGCAACTGGCTCGGCCACGGCCACCTGGGCGAGGGGCCGCACCTCATCGAGGTGACACCGGAGAAGAAGGTCGTCTGGACCTTCGCCGACCACCAGACGATGAAGACGATCTCCGCGGTTCAGGTCCTCGACGTCCCCGGCGACGCGATCGAGGGCACGGTCCTACGCTGAGCGACCGCTCTGGAGGGGGAAGCACCATGGCACGCCGTCTGCTCATCGCGCTCTGCGTTCTCTGCGCCGCCTTCGCCTATGCCGACGAGCCGCCGCTCTCCTCGCCCTTCAACGAGATGATGACTCTCCGTGACGCTCGCTCGGCCCGCGCGTCCAGCTACGACCGCTCCGGCGGCAACCATGACTGGATCGACATCGCGCCGGGCCAGACTGCCCCGCTGGCAGAGATCGGCGGGGCCGGGTGCATCAAGCACTTCTACTGGGCCTACATCATCCCCGACGAGGCGGTGCGCCAGACGATGCTGCGGGACGTGATCCTGCGCATGTACTGGGACGGTGAGGACTCACCCAGCGTCGAGGCGCCCATCGGCGACTTCTTCGGCATGGGCAACTGCCAGGTGCGACGCATCGGCTCCCTCGTCCTCGTTGCCAACCCCGGCTCCGGCGCCGTGCCTTCGACGTGGGGGCTGAACTGCTACTTCCCCATGCCCTTCTCCGACGGCGCGCGGATCGAACTACAGAACGACGGCGAGCACCCCGTGGGCGTCTGGTATCACATCGACTACGAGACGTATCGGGAGAAGCCCGAGGAGCTGGACGACCTCGGCCGCTTCCATGCTCAGTTCCGCCGCTCGAACCCGACACCGGTGGCCGCCGATGCCGCGGGCGTGAACCTCACCGGGAAGGACAACTACGTCATCCTCGAGGCCGAAGGGCAGGGCAATGTGGCTGGCTACATCCTCAATGTCGACAACCTTGTCGGCGGCTGGTGGGGCGAGGGGGACGACATGGTCTTCATCGACGGCGAGACCTGGCCGCCCTCCTTCCACGGCACCGGCACGGAGGAGATCTTCGGCGGCGGCGCGTGTCCGAACGTCGAGTACAGCGGGCCCTATACCGGGTTCCACATCGTCGAGAACCGCGAGAAGGATGACTTCTACGGCAAGAACTCGATGTACCGCTTCTTCGTGCAGGACCCGATCCGTTTCACCAAGTCCGTCCGCGTGACCATCGAGCACGGCCACGCCAACGACCTGGCGAACGACTACTCCAGCGTTGCCTACTGGTATCAGCGCGAGCCCCACGCACATTTCCCGAAGCTGCCCTCCCGCGAGGACCGCCGTCCGACCACCGAGTACCCCGGCGAGGCGGGAGTCGAGGGCGCCATCGAGGCTGAGTCGGCGATCCCGCAGGCGAGTACTTCGGGCGATGCGCTCGTGCCGCTCCGCCCGCCGGGTGAGTGGAGCCGCGGGCGCCTGGCCGTGCTCCTCTCGAACGCTCCCGGGGACTTCCTGTCGTTCCGCGCGCCGGTTGCGAAAGAGGCGACGTACCGTGTGGTCGTGCACTTCGCGAAGGCCAGCGATCTGGCGACCGTCCAGCTCTCGATCGACGGCCATCCCCAGGGCGCGCTCTTCGACGGGTACAATGCTGAGGGCGGCTGGGGGGCGACGCACGTGGTGGGCCCGGCCACGGCCGACCTTGGGACCGTGTCACTCACCGCGGGCGACCACGAGTTCCGCTTCGAGGCCGCCGGGAGGAACCCCGAGTCTACCGGCTACGTGATGGCGATTGACTGCATGGTGCTCACGCCCCAGGGGTGAGCGCGAAGGTCTGCCCCGCAGGCGGCGCGAAGCGGCCCAGACACCCAAGGAGGTGGCTGCATGTCGCCGCTCGGTCCCGGGTTCGGTTGGCCTATCGTTTCGTTCTGCGTCCTGCCGGTTGCGACGTGGCTGGCCGTCGGCCCCGCGGATGCCCAGCCAGACAGGCAGGCCCTCAAACCTGGGGATGTGGCGTTCGAGACCAATCTCGACACCGCGGAAGAGCAGGAGCCGTGGTCGAAAGCAGGCTTCGCGGAGTGGATCGCCGGCTACGAGGGCACGACATCCCTCCGGGTCACCGTACCCGCCGATCAGGCCTCGGGGAGCCATACGATCCGCCTGCTGCTGGACCTCACGCCGTACCGCGGATGCCGGATGCTCTTCGAGTGCATGGTGAAGGCGGAGGGCGTCACGCAGCCGCCGCAGCCGTACAACGGCGTGAAGTTCATGCTCCACTACACCTCGCCTGCCGCCGGCCCCTACTGGCAGAACCAGAACAACGTCCAAGGCACCTTCGACTGGCGGAAGCTCTCCTTCTCCGCGAACATCGCGGACGATGCCGAGGCCGGCGAGATCGGTCTCGGGCTCCAGGACAGCGCAGGCACCGTGTGGTTCGACGCAGTCAAGATCAGCGTGCTTCGAGCCGCCCTTCCGGTAAGGCCCAAGCCGCCGGAGAACCCCGGCCCCGTATTCAGGGGGCACGACTTGCCGCGCCTGCGCGGGGTGATGTCGCCCAACGTCTTCCGCGAGGAGGACATGCGCGTCCTCGGCGAGGAGTGGAAGGCGAACGTGATCCGCTGGCAGATCACCCGGAACTGGGGCAGCCCGGGCACCGACCGTGACCTCGCCGAGTACGACGCCTGGTTCGACGGACGCCTCGATGAGCTCGACCGCGCTTTGGAGGCCTGCCGCCGGTATGGTCTCAAGGTGGTTGTGGATGTGCACTCGCCTCCCGGCGGGCGCTATGAGAATAACGATGTCGCCATCTTCAACGAGCCGCTGTACCAGGACCATTGGGTCGAGCAGTGGGAGAGGATCGCGCGGCGCTACAAGGGGAACCCGGTGATCTGGGGCTACGACCTGGTGAACGAGCCCGTCCAGAGCCTGCCCTCACCCCCCGGCGTCGCGGACTACCTTGGCGCGCAGGAGCGGTGCGCGAAGGCCATTCGCGCCATCGATCCCGACATGCCGATCTTCATCGAGGCGAACGAGTGGGACTCGGCGTCCGGCTACCGGGAGCTGATGCCGGTTGGCGTGCCCAACGTCATCTACCAGGTTCACATGTACGTCCCCGGTGAGTTCACCCATCAGGGCGTCTTTGGCCCCGCAACCGGCATCGCGTATCCCGGGAAGATCGGCAACACGCAGTGGGACAAGGAGCAGCTCCGCAAGGTGCTGGCGCCGGTGCGGGAGTTCCAGCTTGCCTACAACGTCCACATCTATGTCGGCGAGTTCAGCGCGATCCGCTGGGCGCCGGGCGCGGCCGACTACCTGCGCGATTGCATCGACCTGTTCGAGGAGTATGGCTGGGACTGGACCTACCATGCCTATCGCGAATGGGACGGCTGGAGTGTCGAGCACGGCTCGGACCCCGACAACCACGAACCCACGGCCGAGCCGACCGACCGCAAGCAGCTCCTCCTGAGCTGGTTCGCGAAGAACGAGAAGCCGAGGTTCTGAGCCGCGGAGGACACTCCATGCCCGAACGCCGGATTCGCCTCTACGCCGACACCTCCGTCTTCGGTGGCGCATTCGATGAGGAGTTCGCCGAGCCCAGCCGGCGACTGGTTGAGGACATTCGCCAGGGCCGGTTCGCGCTGGTTACGTCTGCTCTTGTGCGCGATGAACTCGTCGACGCCCCCGCGGAGGTCGGCGCGCTCTTCGAGAGCCTGACGGAGGGCGGGGACGTTGCGGAGGTCACTCCTGACGCGGTCGATCTGCGGGATGCCTATGTACGAGCGGCGATCGTCTCCGAGAGGCGAGCGACGGATGCACTGCACGTTGCTTTGGCCACCGTCTCGCGCTGCACAGTACTTGTAAGCTGGAACTTCAGGCACATAGTGCATTTCCAGAAAGTGCCGCTGTACAATGCCGTCAGTCGAGTGAACGGCTACGGGGAGATACTGATCTGTTCTCCGCCGGAGGTGGCGCTGTATGCCAAAGACGAAGGCGTTTGACTGCGTCGAACTCCAGCATCGGGGCGGCGACGCGGTGCGGAAGGCCACCCAGGGGATGACCCCAGAGGAGGAGGTCGCCTACTGGGAGCGCCAGACCCGCGAGTTCAGGGCTGAGATCGAGAGGCGGCGCACCCGGAAGAGGGCTGGGGCGCGGTAGGACACTGGCTTCGAAGAGAGGTCACGGGCAATGCCGAAGATACTGGATTTCCCTGTCTACTTCGAGGCGGATGAGACCGGCGGGTACGTGGCCGTGTGCCCCGCTCTTCCGGGCTGCTACAGCCAGGGGGCCGACCTGGCTGAGGCCGAGGCGAACGTGCGCGAATGCATCGAGTTGTGCCTCGACGAGATGGAGGCCAGGGGCGAGGAGCTGCCCGAGCCTCGTTCGCGTCTCGTCGGGCATGTCGTGATCGCGCGATGAGTGACAGGCTGCCGGTGGTCAGCGGCGACGAGGCAGTCCGCGCATTCTGCCGGTCCGGGTATGAGGTGACGCGGCAGAAGGGTAGCCATGTCCGCCTTCGCGACCCTCAGCGCCCTCAGCGCTCCCCGCTCTCCATCCCACGTCACGCCGAACTGAAGCCCGGGCTCCTGCGCCGCCTGCTGCGTGACGCAGGCCTCTCCATCGAGGACTTCCGTGACCTGCTGAGGTAGACGCGTTGTCAGGAAGGAAGCGTGCCAACGCTGGGCGCAAGCTGAAAGGGTGTGGACATGGGTCGCTCCTGGGTCGCCCCAACGCTGGTGCTTCTGCTGGCCTCACTGAGCTGCGCCGCCGCGGATGTAAGCATCGTGGCCGGCGACGACGGCTGGCGGGTCACGGCCGCGCAGTATGACGCGGCGGTCGGTAAGGACGGCGCGCTGACGAGCCTGAGCGTGCAGGGGCTGGAGTTCCTCCACAGCGCGGCCGACTTCCCGCGAGGGGCGTACGCCTGGCAGGGCGGTCTCGTGCCTCTGGCACAGATCGCCGCTGAAGGCAGCCTGCTGACGGCCCAGGGCGAGCCGGCGACCATCGAGTACCGCTTCAGCGACACTGGTGTCACCCTCGTGCTGACCAACCGCACCGACAAGGAGATGCTCCTCGTGGTCGTCCTGTCGAAGGGTGTCCGGGCGATGGTCGGCGACGACGGGCGCATCCGCAAGACGCCCGCAGAGAAGCCCGCGAAGGCGCCGGTCTGGTACCAGCTCCCGGCGAAGCTCACTATGTCAGGCGGGACGCGCGCCTGGGGACCGTGGGGCGACGGCTACCAGGTGTGGCAGGCAAACATACCGGCGAAGCAGGCCGGCACGATCACGATGGAGGCGGGGATGGCGACCGAGGACGAGCAGACGAAGGTGCAAGCCGCGATCGATCGCGTGATCCCCCCACCCACCGATCCAGTGGGCCCTATGTGGGACCTGGATCGGTTCGGGCCGGCGCCTGCGTGCGAGCCGGCGACGGGCTATGAGTGGGCGGAGACGGCGCCGGGCGTACAGCCCATCTTCTTCGCCGGTCCGCCGTATGACGGGCACCCGACGAAGGTGTTCGCCTGGCTCGGTGTGCCCGAGGCCCCGGCCGGCGAGCGCCTGCCGGGAATGGTGCTCGTCGATGGTGGCGGGGGCACCGCCTTCGCGCACTGGGTGAAGATGTGGAACGACCGGGGCTACGCGGCCATCGCCATGGATACCTGCGGCTGTGTGCCCGTGGGCACTTACGGCAACTGGCAGCGACACCCAGACGGCGGACCGGAGGGCTGGGGCGGCTTTGGGCAGATCAACGATCCCCGCGAAGACCAGTGGACCTTCCACGCCGTCGCCGATGCGCTCCTGGCCCATTCGCTTCTCCGTTCGCTGCCCGAGGTCGACCCGGATCGCATCGGCGTCACCGGAATCTCGTGGGGCGGGTACCTCACGAGTCTCATCGCGGGCGTGGACCCGCGCTTCCGCTTCGCGGCGCCGGTGTACGGTTGCGGGTTCACGCTCGACATGACATTCGGCGACAGCGTCCGCGCGCTGGGGCCCGAAGGGGCGGACCGGTGGATGCGGTGGTGGGACCCGTCGGCATACCTGGCCGATGCCGGGATGCCCATCCTGTGGGTCGACGGTACGAACGACTTTGCCTACACGCTGAACGGCTGGCAGAAGTCCTACCGACTGCCGAAGGGGCCGCATTACCTCTCCCTGCGGATTCGGATGCCGCACGGCCACACGGAGGGCGAGGTGCCGGAGGAGATCCACGCACTCGCCGACCAGGCCCTCAAAGGCGGCCCGGCGCTCTGCCGCATCACCGATCAGGGCCGCGACGTTCGCGAGGTCTGGGCGACCTTCGACGCAGAGGTACCCGTGACGAAGGCGGAGCTGTGCTTCACCAAGGGCACCGGCCCCTGGGTCGACCGTCTGTGGGAGGCGGCTCCCGCCACGCTCCAGGACGGCCGGGTCACGGCCACGCTTCCGGAGGGCACCACCTGCTGCTTCCTGAACCTCACCGACGAGCGCGGCCTGATCACCAGCACGGAGCACGAGGGACTGGCGCCTCCCCCGCAGTAGCCTACCGTCGAACGGAGCGCGCCCAATGCTGCCAATGCTGGTCCAACTATGGTCCCTCGTGGCCACCGGCCAGGTGGCGTTCGATGTCCCGTTCGAGGACGCCCTGGCGTCGACGAGCGGCCAACAGCCCGCCGTCGCCGAGGGCATCGCCTTCGCCGACGGTCACACCGGCCGCTGCGTCACCATTGGCCCCGGCGCCCGACTGGCCTACCCCACTCGGGGCATCTACGATCCCAGGCGAGGCACTGTCTCGCTATGGGTGCGACCGCGATGGAACAGCGCCGACATCCGCGGCGACCGTCTTCTCTGGTCGCTCAACAGCGATCCCGGGGCCGACAACGCGGTCGCGCTAGGGTTCTACGGGGCTGCCGATAGGCAGATCGTCTACTTCTCGAACACGGCAGGCGTCGACGGCGTGGTCACCCCCATCGCGTGGCAGGCCGGGCAGTGGCATCACCTGGCGGTCTGTTGGGACCAGGGACTCCGCTGCCGCGCCCTATACGTGGACGACGCGCTTGTCGGACTAGCGGCCTACCACCGGGACATGCCTGCGCAACAGGAGACGTTCGAGGTCGGGTACCTCCGAGGCACGTCCCAGGGCGTCACGGACGGGCTTCAGGCGGAGTGCGACATCGACGATCTGCACCTGAGCACCGTCGTCGAACCGGCGGACTTCGCGAGCGCCGCACGGGCGGCGGTCGAGGGTCAGCGTGAGCGTGAGGAGCGCGCGAAGGAGGTCGCGCGGCTCTCCGAGCAGTTCTCGCTTGACCGCGTGGCTCGTGAGCACATGGAGGTGACCTGGGACGACCTGGTCGGCCTCGGCGTGCCCATGACGAAGCGCGTGCCCATCGAGGCGCGGCACCACCCCGAGATCGTCTTCGCTCAGCCGGACCTCTCGATCTCGCTGGGCACGTCGGACTCATCGCTGGGCTTGGGTGTCGCTGTGGGCGACCCGCCTAGGCTCCCCGAGGTGCGGGACCCGATCCACCGGCTTCACGACGGCTACCTGCCCATCGTCGAGAGCGAGTGGCAGGCCGGCCCTCTGGTGGTGCACCAGACGGCGCTGTGCGTGATGCCCAATGACGAGGAGGTCGTGAGCGGGCGCGAGGCGCAGTACGTGTTCGTACGTATTGCGGCGCGCAACACCGGCGCCGAGCCTCGCGAGGCGGACCTCACGATCCTCGTCGGCCGAATGGGCGGCTCGCAGAACACCAACTACGGACCGTTCCTCGCTCCGGTCTCCCGCTGGCAGGACGCGGCTCTCGATATCGAGCTCGTCGGCAACACTGCTCGCCTCGGCGAACGGGCGCTGTTGGCCTACCGTGCGGATACGCCGCCCGTCGTGTCGTGGCAGGATGAGCTCGAGGCGGCGTCACCGGACGGACCGTCGGCTCGCCTGCGCAATGGCCTCAGGTTCTCGTTCCCACTGGGCCCGGGCGAGGAGCGCTGCATCGACCTCGTGGCGCCGACATCCCCCGGCCTCTGCTCCGCTGATGAGTTGGCGCGTGCATCCGCGATGACGTTCGATCAGGCCCTGTCGCGGGCGGGAGCTTACTGGAACCGGCCACTCGCGCGCGGCATGAAGCTCACGACGCCTGATGCACGCTTCAACGACATCTACCGACACCTCATCCTGTCCTCGCTCGCGGGCACGGTGAAGCAGCCGGACCGCCCGTGGCACGCGCCCTACCAGAACCTGTTCGCGCCGTCGATGGTATGGCCGTGGGAGTTCGCCCATACCGCGGTGCCACTGATGTCCGTGGGCTATGCCGAGGACATGCGCCCTTCGCTCGCCTTCTTCACCGAGCGGCAGACGGGCCGCGGCCGGTACTCCGAGGGCAAGGGGCCGGACGGCGAGGTCCTATCGACGGACGGCTGCTACACGGGCACCTCGATGTACTGGATGTGCGAGACGGGCGCTGTCCTGTGGGCGATGGCCGAGGAGTTCCTCTACTCCCGCGATGTCGAGTGGCTGAAGCAGCAGAGCGACAGCATCCTCGCCGCATGGGGCTTCATCCAGCGGGAGCGCGCTCGCACGCGGTTGCACTATGACGACGGCCGCAAGGTGGAGTTCTACGGCCTTCTACCCAAGGGGCGCGTCCACGACTGGGAGGGGCAGCGCTACCACTTCGCCTTCTCCGACGGCTATACGTGGAAGGGCATGTCCGAGGTCGCGTCCGCGTTCCGACTGGCCGGGCTGTCCGAGGCGGACAGGCTCACCAGTGAGGCGGACGAATACAGGGAGTGCATCGTCGGCGCGATGCACCAGGCGGAGTTCGTGGACCCGGAGACTGGCCTCCTGTTCGTT
>Ga0315288_10005368_pt1 | contig 16291 bp, 11 predicted proteins | sample YL17G11_20_MG_FD_203454 | JGI IMG/M metagenome (GOLD analysis project Ga0315288, IMG submission 203454) | Sediment microbial communities from Yellowstone Lake, YNP, Wyoming, USA - YL17G11_20 | ecosystem: Environmental > Aquatic > Freshwater > Lake > Sediment | place: USA: Wyoming | collected...
CCCGACATGATCGCTTCGTCCATCCCGGCCTTCCCCCTTGAAGCATTCATTGATTCCGTCTATCCAACTTAAAATTAATGAATAATGCAGGATAGAGGCCTAAGCGGACACGGTTCGCCGCATTAAAATTGACCTCATCCCTGATTTCTGATAATTTGGAAGCCTGAAAAGGCTGAACCGGAGCCACGTTCGGCTTTCGCAACCCAAGCGGAGAGGTGTCCGAGTGGCTTAAGGAGCACGCTTGGAAAGCGTGTGTGCGTCGTAAGGCGTACCGCGGGTTCGAATCCCGCCCTCTCCGCCATTCGCCCGGCGCAGCCTCGGGGGCCGCATCAATAGGGCCCGTTATCTTCGAATAAAAAAAGGAGTGAACATGGACACACGAGAGTACATTCTTCTTGAGGATTTATACGGAGCGCATAATTACCATCCCCTGGACGTCGTCATCAGCAAGGCCAAGGGCATTTGGGTCTGGGACGTGGCCGGCAAAAAGTACCTTGATTTCCTGAGCGGTTACTCGGCCGTCAATCAGGGCCATTGCCATCCGCGCATCGTCAAGGTCGTGCAGGGCCAGGCCAAGAAAGTGACCTTGACCTCGCGGGCCTTCCGCAATGACCAGTGGCCTCTGCTGGCCAAGGAGATCTGCGACCTGACGGGCTACGAGATGGTCCTGCCCATGAACTCGGGCGCCGAGGCCATTGAGACCGCCATCAAAGCCGCGCGTAAATGGGCCTACCAGAAAAAGGGCGTCCCGCAAGACCAAGCCGAAATCATCGCCTGCGCCAACAACTTCCACGGCCGGACCACGACCATCATCAGCTTTTCGACTGAGCCTCTTTACCGGAATGACTTCGGGCCGTTCACGCCCGGATTCAAGATAATTCCCTACGGCGACATTGAAGCCCTGCGGAACGCCATCACGCCCAATACCGCGGCCTTCCTGGTCGAACCAGTCCAGGCCGAGGCAGGAATCTTGATTCCGCCCCCTGGCTACCTTAAGCTGGCCAAGGAGATCTGCGAAGCCAACAACGTCCTCTTTATTTCCGACGAGATCCAGACCGGTCTGGGCCGGGTCGGCAAGATGTTCGCCTGCGACTACGAAGGCGTTAAGGCCGACATGGCCGTCATCGGCAAATCGCTCGGCGGCGGCTGCTATCCCATCTCGGCCGTTCTTTCGATGCGCGAAATCCTGGGCGTTTTCAAACCCGGCGAGCACGGCTCAACCTTCGGCGGCAATCCCTTCGCCTGCGCCATCGCTCGCGAAGCGATCAAGGTCATCCAGGATGAGAAGCTCGTGGAGAACGCCGCGGAGAAAGGGAAATATTTCATCGAGAAGCTCAAAAAGATCAGAAGCCGCCATATCAAGGAGATCAGGGGCCTGGGGCTCCTCATCGGCATCGAACTTAAACCCGAGGCGGGGGGTGCCCGCCGCTTCTGTGAAACGCTGATGAACGAAGGCCTGCTCTGTAAAGAGACCCACGACAATGTCATCCGCTTCGCCCCGCCGCTCATCATCAAGGAAAAAGAGTTGAATTGGGCTTGGAGGCGGATCAAGAGAGTGTTCAAACAGCTCGCTTGATCGGATTCCGCGCGAACCGCTTCATTAAAACGAGTCTTCTCGCCAAGGCTCAGACGGAATGGAGCGGGGGAGGAGTGAACAACTCCTGGTTCTCATAGTGGAAGGCAAGCTTCATCTGTCCACTATTTAGGACAGATCGCTGTCTTGGTGAAGCTTTTTCCCCCTTGAATTTATTTGGCATGTCTTTTGCTTTATAATAATGCATGAGAAAAGAAAATCGGGCCCGGAAGAGCAATTTTCTTAGGGCGCAACTTTTCCCGAAGCCGGAGGTGAGCATGTTCAAGAAATCATATCTTTGGGTCATGATCATTGTTTTGATCGCCGCAGCGGCGGGCTGCCTGATTTATGTGCCTTATGACGACCAGGGCGGCTCTCGCCGGCCGGGCCGCACCTATGACCAGGAAGAAACCCGCGATTATCACGATGTCGACACGTCATATTTCTATGAATACTTGTCTCCGCATGGCTCCTGGGTTTACTTGCGGCCTTATGGCTACGTTTGGATCCCCCGGAATATGCCCTACCGGTGGCGTCCCTATACCCAAGGCCGTTGGACCTGGACCGATTATGGTTGGACCTGGACCTCGAATTTCGAGTGGGGCTGGATCCCCTTCCACTACGGCCGCTGGGGCTGGGAGCGCGATTTCGGCTGGTTCTGGGTGCCGGGAACGGTCTGGGGACCCGCCTGGGTGGCCTGGCGCTGGGGGGATATGTACATGGGCTGGGCACCCCTTCCTCCGGACGTGGAGTTCATGGCCGACGTCGGCATCCACGGCTTGCCATACGATCTTCCTTCGAACTACTGGGTCTTCCTTGAGGACCGGTATTTTCAGAACTCATACCTCGACCGCTATATCCTTCCCCACGAGCGGAACCTGACCATCATCAACATAACCCAGCTCAAAGCCGATATCTCCTTGAAGAACCGCCGCGTGGTCAACGAGGGAATCGACATCGACCAGATCCGCAGAGTCACCATGCACGACGTCCCGAAAGTCAGACTCCAGGACGCGGACGGACCGGGAAGGGACCGGCTCCAGGCCGATGAGCTCCGGATCTACAGACCGACCGTCACCAAAAACGACTCGGCCAAACCCAAGAAATACCTGGAAGAGAGCGATGCCCGCGGCCGTATTTCCTCCATCGGTCTGCGGGAGCCTGACGATAAACTCCTGCCCGAAGAATTCGAGTCGAGGATCAGGAGGGAGCAAGATAGGGAAACGCGGCTCCTCGATGAAACCCAACAGAAAGAGATGACGGGGCTGAAGCGGAAACTCGATGAACAAAAGGCCAAAGTCTCCAGCGAATCGGAGAAGCAGAAAATCGAGAAGGAATATCAAGTGAAGTCCGAGAATATGAAAAAACAGCACGACGAGGAGAAATCCGGCCTGACCAAACGGCACCAGGCAGAGGAAAAAGAGCTGAAGGGGAAGATCAAGAAAAAAGACAAATAGGCTTTCTTCAATTTTGTTCGTTCCTTTCTGCCACGCTCTTTGTCCTGCCGGCCACACAAGACAGAAGAGAACTGATAAATTGAACCGTCTCTATCCCTAAAAAACTTTTTTGCATCCGCGCCAAAATGTGCTAAGATAAAGTTTAATTTTTAGGGCCAGGTTCTGCCTTCAACTGAACAAAACCGATGAAAAAGTCCTACGAAATATTCGCACGGAAATACAGGCCGCAGACCTTTGAGGAAATGGTCGGCCAGAAAGCCGTTGTCCAAACCTTGAAGAACGCCATCCAGACGAACCGCGTCGCCCAGGCCTATCTCTTTTCCGGGATGAGGGGTGTGGGGAAGACCACCGCAGCCCGTATCCTGGCCAAAGCCCTGAACTGCCAGCAGGGCCCGACCCCGACGCCCTGCAATAAGTGCGAATATTGCCTGGCCATCAATAACGACCGGCTGATTGACGTCCTGGAAATCGACGGCGCCTCCAACCGGGGGGTGGAGGAGATCGGCCAGATCCGGGACACCGCCAAATACAAACCCATCCACAGCCGCTATAAAGTCATCATCATCGATGAAGTTCATATGCTGACAGCCCACGCCTTTAACGCCCTGCTCAAGACCCTGGAGGAGCCTCCCGAGGGCACAATTTTCATCTTCGCCACGACCGAGTTCCACAAAGTCCCGGCGACCATCGTCTCGCGATGCCAGCACTTTGAGTTCAAGAAGATCGGCCAAAAAGACATTTCCCAGCACCTGTTCGAAATCTCCCGGAAAGAGGGCATCACCATTTCGCCCTTCGGCCTGAAGATGATCGCCGAAGCGGCGGAAGGAAGCCTCCGGGATGCCCAGAGCCTCCTCGACCAGGCCGTGGCTTTCAGCGGGGAGATCATCAACGACGGCGACCTGAAAGAAATCCTGGGCACCATGTCCCAGGATATCCTGTTCGAATGCTCGACGACCATCCTCGGCCAGAAACCCGAGCAAGTTTTCGGACTCGTCGAAACGATCATCAGTAATGGCTATGACCTCCGCTACTTTTACAAGGAGCTCGTCCTCCATTTCCGGAACCTTCTCCTCATGAAGTCGGTGGACAACGTCCAGGACCTGCTTCCCCTGAGCGCCGAGGAACTCAACCGGTTAAAAGTCGAGGCGGACAAAGCGTCGTCCGAAGAGCTCCTCCGCTTCCTGCTGGCCTTGCAACAGGGAGAGGCGGCGCTGAAGTATTCTTCCCATCCCCAGGTTTATCTCGAGATTCTCCTGGTCAAGCTCTGCCATCACAAGAAAATGGTCCCTCTCCAGGATTTGCTGAGAGAGATGGGCGAGATCAAATCCGGCGCGGCCGCCAACGGCCGACTGCCCTCGGTTGACTCCCTTAATCCTTCCGGTCCGGCCCGGGATTTGAAGCCTCCGTCGTCCTTCGAAAAAGAGCCTTTATCCCCGGAGGCTTCTCAGTCATCCGGGAAAAACTTCGGCGACGCCCCCGTCGGTTCCCCGACAGCCAAGGCCTCCCCCGCGCCTCTCGAGCGGGAATACAAACGGGAGAGGGAATCCGAGCTGGCCCTCAAGGACCCGGCTGTCCGGGCGTTCATGGAGACCTTCAAGGCCCAGATCCTGTCCTTCGGCCCGGCTAAAAAGCCCGGAGAAGAGGAGGGTCATTGAGCGCTCCGGCGGGGCCGTCTCAGGAGGAAGAGAATGAAAGACTTCGGGCAGATGCAAAAGATGCTTAAGGCCGCCAAAGAGATGCAGGACAAGCTGCAGCGGGAGTTGGCGGAACTCCGTGTCGAAGGGACGAGCGGCGGAGGCATGGTCACCCTTGTTATGGACGGGCAGAAGACACCGGTGTCTCTGCACATCGATCCCGAAGTCGTGAACCGGGACGACGTCGACATGCTCCAGGACCTCATCCTGGCGGCTTTCCGCGACGCCGCCGCCAAGGTGGACGAGCACCTGTCCCAGAAGCTGGGAAGCCTGGGCGCCGGGCTCAAGATTCCTGGATTGTCCTGATGTTTGAATATGCCGAGCCCTTGAACCGCTTGGTGGAGGAGTTGCGCCGGATCCCGGGGATCGGGGCCAAGACGGCCCAGCGCATCGCCTTCTATTTTCTCGGCCTGCCCCAGGAGGACACGGACCGCCTGGCCGAGGCCATCCGGGACGCCAAGCGGAAGATCTTTTACTGCTCCGAATGCAACAACATCACCCACGTCGATCCCTGCCGTTTCTGCGTCGACCCCGGCCGCAGCGACGATACGCTCTGCGTGGTGGAGGAGCCGTTCAACATTGCCTCCATCGAAAAAACCGGAGCCTTTCGCGGCCGCTACTATGTCCTGCTCGGCGCGCTCTCGCCTTTGAAGGGCGTCGGGCCGGATGAACTTAAGCTCGAGAAGCTCCTCCGGAGGATAAAGAAAAGCGCTTTCCAAGAGGTCATCATCGCCACCAACCCCAACGTAGAGGGCGAGGCGACGGCCCTCTTTATTTTAAAGACACTGCAGGGCTTGAACCTCAGGATCACCCGACTGGCCATGGGGCTGCCGGTCGGCTCTGACCTGGATTTTGCCGACCAGGTGACCATCAAGAAAGCCCTGGAGGGAAGGACCGAGCTGAAGGAATAACCGGCTCTTCCGGGAGTCTCCCCCGAGGCTGTTCCCGGAAAAAGCGATTATAAAAAAATTTTTATCGCCTTTTGGCAATCATAGGAGATGATCTGATGAAAAAGGTTTCCAAAGCCATCGACGGAAACACCGCAGCGACGCACGTGGCTTATGCGTTCAGCGAAGTCGCCGCCATCTATCCCATCACGCCCTCATCCACCATGGGGGAGATGGCCGACGACTGGGCCGCCGCGGGGAGGAAGAATATCTTCGGGCAGCCCCTTGAGGTTATCGAAATGCAGTCCGAAGCCGGCGCCGCCGGCGCGGTGCACGGCAGCCTGACGGCCGGCGCCCTGACAACGACTTTCACCGCGTCCCAAGGCCTGATGCTCATGCTGCCCAACATGCATAAGATCGCGGGTGAGATGCTCCCCACCGTGTTTTACGTCTCGGCGCGTTCCCTGGCCTGCCAGTCCCTCTCAATTTTCGGCGACCATTCCGACGTCATGTCCGCCCGCAATACCGGGTTCGGACTGATAGCGGCCGGCTCGGTCCAGGAGATCGAGGACCTGGCGGTCGTTTCCCAACTGTCCTCGCTCAAAAGCCGGGTTCCGTTCCTCAGTTTCTTCGACGGGTTCCGGACATCGAGCGAAGTGCAGAAGGTCGAAATCCTGTCCTACGAGGACCTGGCCGAAATGCTCGAAATGCGGTATGTTGAGGACTTCCGCAAGCGCTCCCTCAACCCCGAACGGCCCTTGTGTAAGGTCGGCCAGCAAAACCCGGACGTTTATTTCCAGGGTCGCGAGACGGTGAACAAATATTATGACGTTACGCCCGGCATCGTCCAGGAATACATGGACAAGTTCGCTAAGAAGTTCGGCCGGCCGTACAAGCTCTTCGACTACGTCGGCGCTCCCGACGCCGACCGGATCATCATCGCCATGGGGTCCGGCGCGGAAACCATCGAGGAAACGGTCAACTATCTGAATAAGCACGGCCACAAGGTCGGGGCCGTCAAGGTCCGCCTCTACCGACCGTTCTCGGTTGAAGCCCTGCTCTCGGCAATCCCGGCCGGCGTCAAGAAAGTGGCCGTGCTCGACCGGACCAAGGAACCCGGTTCCCACGGCGAACCGCTGTTCCTGGACGTGGCCGTCGCTGTGTCCATGGCCGGCCGCAACCTTAAGGTCATCGGCGGCCGGTACGGTCTTTCCTCCAAGGAATTCACCCCGCCCCAAGTCAAGGCCGTCTACGACCACCTGGCCGTCGCCTGCACCCACGGCTTCACCGTCGGGATCGAGGACGATGTCACCCACCTATCGCTCCCCGTCAAAGAGGAGATTGATACAGAGCCCCAGGGCACGATCCGCTGCAAGTTCTGGGGATACGGCTCGGACGGGACAGTGGGCGCCAACAAGAACTCCATCACGATCATCGGCGACAACACCAACATGTTCGTCCAGGGCTACTTCCAGTACGACTCCAAGAAATCGGGCGGCGTCACCATCTCCCACCTCCGTTTCGGCAAGGAGAAGATCCAATCCCAGTACCTGCTACGCACGGTGGAATTCGTGGCCCTGCACAAGCAGTCCTACATCGGCCGCTACGACATCCTCGAAGGCATCCGGGAGGGCGGCATCTTCCTGATGAACTCCAACTGGAAGAAGGAGGAAGTCTTCGAGAACCTGACCCGGGATATGCAGGAAACGATCATCAAGAAAAAGATTAAGGTCTACAACATCGACGCCCTGAAAATCGCCAAGGAGATCGGCCTGCGCGGCCGCATCAACACCCTCATGCAAGCCTGTTTCTTCAAGATTTCGGGCGTCCTCCCCGAAGCCGAGGCCATCGCCCTGATCAAAAACGCCATCAAAAAGAGCTACCTCAAGAAGGGTGAGGACGTCGTCAAGATGAACTGGGCGGCCGTGGACAGCGCTTCCGCGGCGCTCGAGGAAGTGCCCATCCCCGCCGCTATCACCAAGTCCGCGCCCGAACTGAAGCTTATCCCGGACGACGCCGACGATTTCATCAAGTCGGTGATCGACCCGGTCATGCATTTCAAGGGCGACACCATCCCCGTTTCCAAGATGTCCTTCGACGGCCAGATTCCCACAGGAACCACCCGCCTCGAAAAGCGCGGCGTGGGCGAATTCGTCCCGGCCTGGCTCGACCAGAACTGTATCCAGTGCAACATCTGCTCGCTGGTCTGCCCGCATGCCACCATCCGGCCCAAGCAGATCGAGCCTAAAAACCTTCTGGGCGCTCCAGCCCAGTTTAAGACACTCAAATCCAATAGCCGGACGACGCGGGATCTCGAGTATCGCCTCCAGGTCTATATCGAGGACTGCGTTGGCTGCGAGGACTGCGTCGAGTGCTGCCCGACAAAGGTCAAGGCTCTCAGGATGATCCCCATCGAAGAGGCCCGCGCCGCCGGCGAAAACGAGAACGTGGCCTTCTTCGAGAAACTTCCGGACAATGTCCTGGATGGGACCCGAGTAGACTCGGTCAAGGGCTCGCAGCTCCTAATGCCGTATTTTGAGTTCAGCGGCGCCTGCGCCGGCTGCGGCGAAACTCCTTACGTCAAGTTGGCCACGCAGCTCTTCGGCGACCATATGATCATCGCCAACGCCACCGGCTGCTCGTCCATCTACGGCGGCACATTCCCGACCATCCCATATTGTAAGGACAAGAACGGCAAGGGGCCTGTTTGGGCCAATTCCCTCTTCGAGGACAACGCCGAGTACGGGTTCGGCTTCCGGCTGGCCGTTGACGCCAACCGGAGGCTCCTCCTGGCCTCCCTTGAAGATGTGCTCAAGGCCGGGACAACCCCGCAGATGACGGCCGCCTTGGACAAAATAAAATCTCTCTGGAACAAGACCGACGCCGAGGCCGGAGAAGCGGCCGCGGCGGTGAAGGCGGTCCTGCCCGACGCCCTGGCCAAGGCCAACGAAAAGGCCAAAAAAGGCCTGGAACAGATCCGCCAGCTCCAGGATAATCTGCTGGATAAAAGCATCTGGTCGTTCGGCGGCGACGGCTGGGCCTACGACATCGGCTACGGCGGGCTGGATCACGTGGTGTCCTACGGAAAGAACGTCAACCTGCTGGTCCTTGACACCGAGGTCTACTCCAATACGGGCGGCCAGGCCTCCAAGGCCACGCCGACGGGCTCGGTGGCCAAGTTCGCCGCTTCGGGCAAGAAGACGGTGAAAAAGGACCTCGGCCGGATGGCCATGGGATACGGTTACGTCTATGTCGCCTCGGTGGCCATGGGCGCCAACAACAACCAGTGCATCAAAGCCTTCCTCGAAGCGGAGGCCTACCCGGGCCCCTCGTTGATCATCGCTTACTCGCCCTGTATCAACCACGGCATCGACATGGCCAAGACGCAACAGGAAGAGAAGCTGGCCGTGGACACCGGCTACTGGATCCTCTATCGATACAATCCCTTGCTGGCCAAGGAAGGAAAGAACCCTCTGATCCTGGACTCCAGGGAGCCCAAGCTGGATTACCAGACCTTCCTCGACAACGAGATCCGATACCGCACCCTCACCCAACAGTATCCTGACATCGCTCCGGGGTTGTTCAAACAGGCGGCCGAAGAGGCCCGGACGAGATACCTTTACTACAAGAAGCTCTCAGAATAAACGCGACTCTGAGTTGCCGCCGGAAGCAGAGAAAGCCCCGGGACCCGTTCCCGGGGCTTTTTTTTACCCGGAAAAGGCCCCTGCATATCCCCATCAAAATCACCCCTAAAGGCGATTGCTCCCTTTGCCTCCCCATGAGAGTATGAGAGCCTGGGCTAGTGACTTACTACGGTTTATGGATGCACAGTGACGACTGCAGAAGGATGGGAATCATGAAACAACATAGATGTCTCGGCATCAAAGCAACGGCGGGGATTGTATTTTTTTCGCTCTTCCTGTCAGGGGGCCTTTATGGCCTGGACAAGAAACTCCAGGTCGTTTCCGATACGGCCGAGGTCCGTCTCAACCCCGATGCCGGCAGCCCTCTCGTCGGCACGCTCCTCAAAGGGAGCTTTCTCACCCTGAATTCTGCCAGCAAACAGAAAAACACTTGGTACTACGTCAGCTTCAAATCGGAAATAACCAAAATCACCAAATCCGGATATATCCGGGAGAACGACGTCGAGTGCCTCTTCGCGGGCCAGAAAATCATCGATATCAGCGGAGGCGACGGACCGGCTGACGGGGGCCTTGGTCCGGTTTTCGAGCTGCAACAACGTGACCTGGGGGTCAAGAAAGATAATTTCCTGAAAAAGGAAGGGGAACCCGCCCGGCAGGAGCACGTCCGGGGCCTGGATATCCTCGGCTATCAAAAAAAGATCATGGGCCGGGATTGCGCCGTCGAATATCTCTTTTCAGCCGGACTCCTGGTTCAGGTCCGGCTGGATTTTCTGCGCATCTACCAGGACAAGGGCCAATCTATCAAAATCTACGAGGACCTCAAGAGCTGGCTGGCGCAGATCTTCGGCCAGCCGGAAAACGATATCGTCCGCTGGCAGAATCCGGCCTTTAAATATGATTCCCTGAGCTGGGGCCACGCCGTCAGCCAGGGGCACCTCGAATACAATGCGCTGTGGCAGACTTCGAAGTCCGAAATCAACCTCAACCTCAGCGGCGCAAACAACGAAATCTTCCTGAAGCTCGACTGCACGGAAAAAACATTCAAGAGCCTGGCCAATCGGGGCGACTGAACGGGGAATTCCTCCGCCCGAATCAACGACCGGCTGCAATGCCCGCCGGCCCGATTATAACCTCCACCGCGCTATCCGGCTTGAGGATGGTTTTGATGAATTCGTTCAGGTCCCGGCAGGTGAGCGCTTCCAGGACAGGAAAAAATCCCAAGAGAAATTCATGGCCGAGCCCCAGGCCCTCGAATTCGGCCAGGTTTCTGCTGCGGACGTTTTTGGTTTCGTTCAACCTCATGAACTCTGCCCGGGCGCCGGTCCGCATCCGAAGGAATTCGGCTTCGCTCAGCCCTTCCTCATAGAGACGATCCAAGATCGCCCTCAGGGCCAGGCGGGCGGTCTCCGTCTTGGCTCTGTCCGTTTCCAGATAGGCCTCCAACATCCCCCCATCCTTCATGACCGCGGTTCGCGCATTGATGTTGTAGGCCAGCAGTTCCTCGGCCCGGATGGGCCAGAGCCTCGAACCCGGGCTGGGCCCGAGGATGTATTCCAGGAGGTAAGCCAGGACGTAGCTCCTCGGAGAAACCGCGGGGAGCGCATAGGCGCGCGAGATGAAGGCCTGCTTAGCATCTTTCTCGAACGTAAGCTCTCTTTTTTCCGGGACGACGGGCGAGGCCGTCGTCTGAGGTTGAGCCTCTCCCCGGCCGAAGCCGGAAAAGTTCTTCTTGAGGACGGCCAGGAGATCTTCCTCCTTAAGGTTGGATGAAGCTGAAACGATCATCCGGTCCGAGGTGAAATGAGACTTGTAAAAATTCGAAATGTCCTTAGCTTTCAAGGCTTTGAGGGTGTCTTCCCGCCCAAAGGGAAAAGCGCCGTAACCCGCGGCCCCAAAGAACGCCTCGAGCGCCATCCAATGGCCGAGGCGGACAGGATCATCTCGTTCTCTTTGTCCGAGATGGATCATGTGCTCCCGGATGCGATCGATTCTGAGGCCGGAAAAGAGCGGCTTGCGTAGAACGCCGGACAGGATGTCAAGCGTCTTTTCGAGACGGGAAGTGAGGCATCTGATCCGGATAAGGGAATAGTCTCCGGCCGAAGACACGTCGAACATCGAGGCATATCCGACCAGGTCCTGGGCTTCGCTCTCAACGGGGATTTCCAAAGCCAGGCGGGTTGTCAGATAGGCCAGTCCTTGTTTCCCGGCAGACTCGGCCAGCCGGCCTCCCCGGATGAGGACCTGGAGAACCGTCGCAGCGGAGGATTCGTCCCGGTCAAGAATCACGGTCAGGCCGTTCTCCAGGACATGCTTGCGGCCGGCTGCTGAAGCGGATACGGTCTCCTGCGCGCCAAGCCCCACGGCCGACAGAAAGACGATCAGGGCCGTAAGAATGATTGTCCTTTTCATTTTATTTTTTTGCAGGCATGATCGATACGATGACGGCATTACCCCGGCTCAGGTAGGCCTCGGCCGCTTTTCTCAAATCGCTGGATTTCAGCTTTCCAATCGCTTCAAGGTATCCTCCGCGCGAGGCGATCTCGTTGAGAAGCATATATGAGGCGACAGAAAGAGCCAAGTCAAGCGCCGTCTCCTGAGCCACTTCGGACTTGAAACGGATCTGATTTTTCGCGCTTTCCAGATAATCAAAGGCATAGAGCTCGGCGTCGCCGAAATAATCTTCTTTTGAGAACATTCCAGTCCGGGTTGTTTTGAGATAATCCAGAAGCTCCCGCCTGGCCGCCTTGACGTTTTTGGGATCGAGCGTGAAGATGATGACCACTGCGCCGCCCGCCCGGAAAGCGCTGTAACCCATGGAGATGGTCTGGATGAGGTCCCGCCGGCCCCTGAGCGCGGTATAAAGAAGGGGAGTCATGCCCCTGCCGAGGATCTCGGTGAGCACATCCATGGCATATTGTTCCGGATGGTTGAAATCCGGGCCGGGAAGCCCGACGACGAGATAAGTTTCCTGGATGTCGAGCGTTCTCTCCAGGTCAATGGGCTTGTCCGGCTTCAGCGCTTTTTCGGGTCGGAAAGACGACGCGTTTCCAGCCGGGATCTCTCCGAACACGCTCTTCACGCGTTCCTCCATCTCGGCTGTTTTGAAATCGCCGACGACGGCCAGGACACAGTTTGAAGAGACATAGAGCCGGCGGTGAAAATCTTCCAGTTGCTTAACCGTCAAAGCTTCAACCACTTCTTTCCGGCCGAAAAGAGGCGTTCCATAGGGATGCCCCTTGAAAAGGTTTTCATAAATCAGGGCCATCGCCAGTTTGACCGGGTCATCTTCGACCTGGCTGATTTCCTCCAGGATGACCTTTTTCTCTTTGTCCAGTTCCGCCCCGTCCAATTTCAAGTCGAAGACGGTCTCTTTCAGGCTCCGGAGGCCGAATTCGGCGAATTCAAAGGGGAGCGAGACTTCGAAGAGGGTGATGTCCTGGCCGGTCCTGCCGTTTAAATAGGCGCCGTGTCCCTGGAGGTCCAGGCGGGCTTCAGGCGCGAAACGGGATGGATCACCGCGCAGGAGTAAGTAGTGTTCCAGCACATGGGCCAGGCCGTTTATTTCCGGGCTCTCGTCCTTGACTCCGGCATCAACCCCGAGGACCGCATTGACCAGCCGGGAAGAGTGTTTTTCCATGAGAAAGACCCTGAGGCCGTTGGGAAGCCGGAATTCTTTCGGACCGGCCGGATTTTCTTGCGAATAGGGCGCTGACCAGGACAGACAGAAAAGGATCACCAGGGCCGGAATCCACCTTCCGGATGGCCGGTATACAGGCGTCGGGGCCTGCCGCTTCTCAGCTGAAGACGATATCCGGCTCCTCATTCTGATCGCTGTCTTGGCTCTAAATTGATGTATACCGGGCACAAATTATTTATGAGCAAGATTTATACCAAGCTCAAGTATTGCCGGAATCCAGAAAGAAAAGCCTGTTAATACTCTTTTATCATGTCGCTTGTCGTAAAGAGATTTTACAGCCACTGGTTCAATCCAAGTTTTTCCGATTTTTTTTATCTTACACCAATGGGGAGAAATAACTCAACAGGCTCACTGCTTATCTTTGAAATTCCAGGTGCGCTGGATCTGGAGCAAGCCAACCGGCCGAACCCTTCTTCCAGAGCCGGTCGTGACTATGATAGAATAGATGCGATAAGAGAGGTCCTGCCATGAGAAACCTGCCCAACGCCAGAATCCTGGTCGTGGACGACGAGGAAAACATCCGCAAGTCTCTGAAGATGATCCTGGAGTACGAGGGGTACGAATTCCTGCAGGCGTCGGACGGCGAGGAAGCCATGGATATTATCGACGAAACGCTGGGCCTGGATTTGGTGCTCCTCGACATCAAGCTGCCCGGCCGGGATGGGCTGGAGCTCCTTTCCGAGATCAAGCGCCGGCCGCAGTCTCCCGAAGTCATCATGATCTCGGGCCACGGCACTATCCAGACCGCGGTGGAAGCCACCAAGCGAGGTGCCTTCGAGTTCCTGGAGAAGCCGCTCCACAGGGAGCGTGTCCTGCTCAGCATCCGCAATGCCCTCAACCAGAACAAGCTCCGCTGGGAATGCCAGGACCTCCGGAAGAAGGCCGAAAAGAGATACGAGATCATCGGGAGCCATCCGCTGATGAAAAAGCTCATGGCCGACATCCAGAAGACGGCGCCCACCAACGCCACCGTCCTGATCCAGGGCGAAAGCGGCACGGGCAAGGAACTCATCGCCCGGGCCATTCACCGGCACAGCCTGCGGAGCCGAGAAAAATTCGTCCAGGTCAACTGCGCCGCCATCCCAGAGGAGCTGATCGAGAGCGAGCTCTTCGGCCATGAGAAAGGCGCATTCACCGGCGCGACCGAGAAAAAGACGGGTAAGTTCGAACAGGCCGACGGCGGGACCATATTTCTGGATGAGATCGCGGACATGAGCCTTAAAACGCAGTCCAAGGTCCTCCGTGTTCTGGAGGAGGGTGAGGTCCAGAAGGTCGGCTCCAATAAAATCAGCAAAGTCGACGTCCGGGTCATCGCCGCCACCAACAAGGACCTGAAAAAGGAGATTCAGGAAGGCCGATTCCGGGACGACCTCTTTTTCCGGCTGAATGTCGTTCCCCTTTTCTCTCCGGCGCTGCGGGAGATTAAAGAGGACATTCCACTTCTCGTCGAATATTTCAACCGAAATTTCGCAGAGGAGAACAACTTCCGGCTCAAAAAGTTTTCCGCCGAGGCCCTGGAAGCCATGATGTCCTATTCCTGGAAGGGGAACGCAAGAGAGCTCAAAAACGTGGTGGAGCGGCTGATGATCATGTCCGAATCCGAGATCATCCAGAAAAAAGACCTTCCCGATGCTATCCTTGGCGGCGCGCTGGTCCATATGCCCGACCAGAAGAGCTTTAAAACGCTGAAGGATTTCCGGGAGTCCGCCGAAAAAGAGTTCATCCTGGCCAAGCTGGAGCAGAACGCCTGGAACATCTCCCAGACAGCCCGGGAAATCGACACTCCCCGCAGCAACCTCTACAAAAAACTGGCCCAATATGGTATAAAGATAGAGGTTGGAGTAGGCGAGGCGGTTGCTTCTCTTCCTCCCGATGGGGAAGACGGAGAGGAAAGTCCGAACTCCACAGGGCAGGATGGTCGCTAACGGCGACTCCGGGCGACCGGAGGAAAGTGCCACAGAAAACACACCGCCTCCGGGGAGGACACCTCCGACCCGGCGGTAAGGGTGAAAAGGCGAGGTAAGAGCTCACCGGCCCGATGGCGACAACGGGCGCACGGTAAACCCCATCCGGAGCAAGACCAAACAGACCCCGCACGGGACGGCCCGTCCCAGGGGCGGGTCGGTCGCTCATCCCCCTGAGCAATCAGGGGGTCAGACAAATAACCGCCCCCGCCGGAAACGGCGGGAACAGAATTCGGCTTATGTCCTGCTCCAACCGCTCAATCTAAAACGCGAAAACGACTAGATGCTCTCTGCAAATTACTTTTGACAATATAACAAATTTTGTTATAATGATTCCGGTACCGCGGGGTAGAGCAGTCTGGTAGCTCGTCGGGCTCATAACCCGGAGGTCGTTGGTTCAAATCCAACCCCCGCTACCATCTTTTTTCCCTATTTTCCTCAGATTTTGCGTTTTCTTTTCTTTTGATTCCGAACCCGTAATTTCGGCGCTTTTTGACCTTTTTGGTCACAATTTGGTCACAAAGTTGACAAGAGGGGAGAAGTCTATTAGAAACAGAATTGAGCTATTTTAGACGATTTTATCCTCAATTTGTTCACTCGGAATTTGTAGAAAGATCTGGATAGAGAAAGGAAGAAACTTAGAATCCCGCGCTTGATCTTCAGGGCTTCATGGTAGGCCTGGCCCCCGATCTGCTTCTTGTAGCGGTGCCAATTCCCGCGCAAATAGACACCCATGCTTTTTTCTTTCAATCCATACATCAAGCCAATGGTAGCGGCCGTGTTTTTTAATCATTAGATGAATGGTCCTTAATGCCTTTTAAAATTTCACCCAAATTATCTCTATGATCTGCCCCCTCTCAAATCGTTCCAGGCATAATGTGAAAAAAAAGCCTGGCTTAAGGGCAGGGGATAAAACTACGCCCAACCAGGGGCGGTTCCATGAGCCTCCCCTTTTTTTTGTATGCCGGGCATGCTCAACTGCTTGGAGGTGGAAGTCCTCTACCTGAAGTGGACCCCATTTTATTTATTCGGTTGAAGCGGTAAACGGTTCTAGACAGAAGAATGTTGATCCATCATATGAGGCGATCGATCTTTTCCGGGATTTGGGGATCAATTCTTTAGGGAAATTGTATGGCGCGGCAAAACCGAGAGCGCGGCAGACAAAGTAAAATTCTGAACGATCGTCTCCATTTCTTACGGCATTTGACTTTCGGAAAATCAAGGTATATTTTAAAAATAATTCCGTAAGTGGTAGCCGTAAGGACATCGTGAACTGATTCTTAATGCATGGAACCGTAAGGACATCGTATACTGTTTGTGCCTCAGCAGAGGGGATCGATAACCCTTCCTGTGAAGGGGAACGGGACCGATTTGA
>Ga0315288_10005369_pt1 | contig 16291 bp, 14 predicted proteins | sample YL17G11_20_MG_FD_203454 | JGI IMG/M metagenome (GOLD analysis project Ga0315288, IMG submission 203454) | Sediment microbial communities from Yellowstone Lake, YNP, Wyoming, USA - YL17G11_20 | ecosystem: Environmental > Aquatic > Freshwater > Lake > Sediment | place: USA: Wyoming | collected...
CACCCCGCTACACTGAGGCCACATTGATAAAAGCCCTGGAGCAAAAAGGAATCGGACGCCCCAGTACCTATGCCCCCATCTTGTCCACTATTCAAGAGAGAGATTACGTTAACAAAGCCGATGGCAAATTCCATCCTACGGAACTAGGGATAACTGTCAACAAAATCTTGACTGCGCATTTCCCTAAAATCGTTGACCCTGGTTTCACGGCTCAGATGGAAGAACAACTAGACGAAATAGCCCAAGGTAAATATGCATGGAGCGCTGCTTTGCAGGAATTTTATCCCCCCTTTCAAGATATGCTGGATAAAGCTTGGATAAATTTAGAAAAGGTCAGCATGACCCAGGTGAGCGAGGAGACATGTCCCAATTGCAGTCGCCCCATGGTCATAAAGGTCGGGCGTTTCGGTAAATTTCTCGCCTGTAGCGGCTATCCTGACTGCAAAACAACCATGTCCTACGCAGTTAAAACCGGGGTTTCTTGCCCCCAGTGTGGCGGCGAGCTCGTGAAAAGAATCAGTAAGAAAAAGAAGGTATTTTATGGGTGTAGCAAGTTTCCCAAATGCCAATTCACCGTAAATCGCAAGCCAATAGCTCAGCCTTGCCCTGACTGTGGCAATCTTTTAGTACAATACAGAGGTGATTGGGCTAAATGCGTGGCTTGTCAACGTAAAGTACAACTATCCGAGCCGGAAAAACAAAAAGAGGAGGTAGCCTTATGAAAATTCTAGTTATCCATGGACCAAATTTGAATATGCTGGGCAAAAGAGAAAAGGCAATTTACGGAGAAAAGACCCTGGGCCAAATTGATGCCCTACTGAAGAAAGAAGCCCGGGCTTTAAATGTCGAAGTGGTGACATTTCAGTCTAATCATGAAGGGGCGCTCATAGATTTTATTCAAGAGCAAGCAGATTCCGCCCAGGGCATAATAATTAACCCTGGCGCCCTCACCCACTATGGATTTTCTCTGCTCGATGCCCTGGCTGACAGCAAATTACCGGTAATTGAAGTCCATTTATCCAGTATTTACCGCCGTGAGGAATGGCGAGCCAAGTCTGTAATTGCCCCCGTAGCTGAAGGTCAGATAAGTGGCTTGGGTTGGAGGGGGTATATTACTGCCTTGCAAGTCCTGGTTGGTGGGCTGAAAGCAAAGCCTTCACGTTAGGATTCCAAGCTCCTTTTATTTGCCCGATCGGCTGCTCTGCAATAGTCCGTTGCCCTGCGACACAGGAGAATTTATCTGGAAGTGGCAAAAAAGGCCACTTTTATTGACATTCTCAGGATTGGCGCTTCTTAAAATCTTCTAAATCAAGCGTGTTTATGAAATCCTTATACGCTGATAGCCCTTTCATCTCTTGCTCATCAACTTTACTTTCAGAAACAGCTTTGCCTGTTTCCTCTTCCAGTATAATGCCCGCTTTTTCCAACACCGATTCCTCAACATATATTGGTGCCCCAACTCTTACAGCCAGGGCCAAGGCATCGCTAGGTCGAGAATCAATATCTAATTTAACACCATCAATGGTGAGAGCAAGCCTGGCATAGAAAGTATCTTCCTTAAGTCCATTTACCACGATATACTCAACTGAAGCCCCCAGGGTAGAAATTACAGATTGCAACAAATCATGCGTCAAAGGGCGAGATAATTCGACGTTTTGTAACTTTACGGCAATAGCATCTGCTTCAGCAGGACCAATCCAAATGGGTAGATAACGATTAGTCCCCTTCTCCTTTAAAATCACCACCCTTTGATAATTCATCAAGCTAACTCGAATGCTGTCAATCGTCATCTCTACCATGCTATGCCTCCTTTGCAGCGTTTATTTTACACCCACAATCCTAATTAATCAATGAACGCAAGTCACCCATCCAATCTCAAAAATTTGAGTTTCTTCCCAGATTGCTATAAAGTCTCGGACATTAGATAATTATTGCGGTGGGAGTCATGGCAAAACTTATCCTGGCAAGACACGGAGAAACCATGTGGAATGTGGAGAAGATATATCGGGGTAGAGCAGATGTAAATCTGGACGAAGTGGGCATTAAACAGGCAGAGCTATTGGGCAAGTACTTAAGCAATTGGAAATTAGAGGCTATTTATTCCAGTCCCTTAAAAAGGGCGCTAGACACGGCAAATATCGTTGCCCGTTATCAGAAAATCGGCGTACACGTTGCCGAGGGCTTTATAGATTTCGATTATGGGGAATGGCAATCTCTGCCAGAGGAAGAAGCAAAGAGGCTCTATCCGACCCTCCACAACGAGTGGCACAATAATCCTCACAAGGTAAAAATGCCCGGCGGAGAGAGCCTGGAAGATGTAAGAAAGAGAGCTGTCGCGATAGTTAATGACGTCCTTCCCAAATATCAGGGCAGCATATTATTGGTATCGCATAGGGTTGTGAACAAAGTCCTGATATGCTCCTTACTGGGACTGGACAACTCACACTTCTGGAATATCAATCTGGATGTAGGTGGAATCACGATTTTTAATTATGTAGATGGGCGTTTCGTCTTGACCAGACATAACGATACTTCACATCTAAAAGAGTTACAAAAATCCGTACTTGATGATTTTTAAGCTAACCCCATCTCCCTCCGTTCTTGGGAAAATCGTGTGTACCCTCGGGCATAGCTCTCTTTAGTCACGGTTCCTTGAACCGCGTAGAGAGCTGCCCTAAGTGCTCGATATGCTGCTGTCGTTACCACTACAAGGAATGCCTGCTGAATTAGGCCATTTTCAGTTCTGAAGTGCAATTCGGGCAACGACTGGCCTTAACAGGAATGGCAGTAATGCAGTACGGGCATTCTTTGGTTGTCGGTGCCGGTTCTGCTGCCTTTTTGCGGGCTTGCAGCTTGGCAATCGGACGCACAATCAAGAAGAAGACGGCTGCTGCGATTATCAGTAAGTTGACAATAGCATTTATGAACACCCCATAGTTGAGTGTAACGGCCCCGGCCTGTTGGGCAGCAGCCAGAGAAGCATATGGCCCGGGAGTTAAACCCTCTTTAAGGACAACGAAGAGATTGGTGAAATCAACGTTGCCCAAGGCCAGACCTATGGGTGGCATAATGACGTCTTTAACAAGTGAGTTTACAACCAAACCAAAGGCGATACCGATGATGATGCCCACGGCCATGTCAATCACGTTGCCTCTCATTATAAATGCCTTGAAGTCTTGTAACATCCTTGTTCCCTCCTTTCTGCTTTATTTATCATCCATCTTACAACGTCCTTAGCTCGTTATCAACACCTTCTTTTCAAGGGACACCATCTCTATTTCATGGGCATCTCCTGGGTTCCTATGAAATCCATCCAGACAAATCGAAGATTTTGTAAGGCATAAAAGAGTGAAGTGAATTTCCTGTGGGAGTACGGGATAGACTCTGCGCTATGATAGCGCGCCTAGAGGGATTTGAACCCACGACCCCCGGTTCCGAAGACCGGTGCTCTTGTCCGCTGAGCTATAGGCGCAAAAAGAAATTGGGGTGAACGGTGGGATTTGAACCCACGATCTCCAGGGCCACAACCTGGCGCCTTAACCACTGGGCTACGCTCACCACAACAATGGATATTATACTTTACAATAGCTGCCACTTTCAATCTTGAAAGCGAGCGATTAGCTGCTCGCGTAACAAACGTGGTGCCTCAAGAGCTTGAGCACATATCATCCGGAAAGCTCTCGGAGAACCAGTCTCCCCAAAGTAAGGAACTCGGTTGACTTGTATGAACTATGCACCAGCCGCCAAAAGTCTTTCCGACTTTAGGCAATAAAATGGAGAATAAGCGCTGCCACTCCGCACAATAGCAAGAAGATGCCCACCAGATAATTGAGGATTTTAGGAAAAATCATTATGACGATACCGAAGATAATGGCGATTATTCCTCCAACGACAGTTAATGTGGGTAGCGAATGAAGCACATCAATCATAGATTATCACCTCCTGTAATTGAATTACCACTAGTATGATATGAAAACAAGTATTCCGTCAATAGATATGTTCCCCACTGCTACCAAGCTAGCCTTGTCAAACGACAAACTTGAACTGGGCTACGCCTCCGAGTAAAATAACAAATACCATGATAGGATTTGAGCACATGAAGAAAATATCCCGGACATCCCCGTCTAAAATAGTGCTTTTGATAATAGATGGCGTAGGCGGTCTCCCTCATCCTGAAACCGGTAAAACAGAACTGGAGTCAGCCAGGAAGCCCAACCTGAATCGCATAGCCAGGGACTCCCTTTGCGGGCTCATTGACCCTGTTAGCCCAGGAATTACGCCGGGGAGTGCGCCGGGGCACCTGGCCATCTTTGGCTACGACCCTGTCCAATATAATATCGGGCGGGGAGTCATGGAAGCTTTGGGAATAGACTTAGAACTAAAGCCAGACGATATCGCAGCCCGGGGTAATTTCTGCACAGTTGATGACAGGGGAATCATTACCGACAGAAGAGCAGGACGGCTTGCCACAGATAAAAATACCGAGTTGTGCCGCTTATTGAGTAATATCGCCATAGATGAAGCTGAGATTTCCGTGCTGCCGGTGAAAGAACATAGATTTGTGCTCATCCTTCGAGGCAAAGCTTTATCTTCTGAGCTAGCAGATTCTGACCCCCAACAAGCAGGACTGGCCCCCAAAAAAATAGAGACATTATCACCGCAGGCACAGAGAACCGCGGAAATTGCCAACGAATTCGTGTCCCAAGCAAGAAGCCGATTACAGCATGAATCTCCCGCCAACATGGTGCTCCTGCGCGGCTTCTCCCGTCGCCCCGACATCCCCTCCATACCTGAAATCTATAAATTAAAACCGGCAGCCATCGCCACGTATCCTATGTACCGGGGACTGGCCAGGCTGGTAGGGATGCAGGTGTTGCCAGGCGGTGACAACATAACAGAGCAACTGAACAGCCTACGCCGCTATTATGCCGATTATGACTTTTTCTTCGTCCATTTTAAAAGCACCGATGCCAGAGGGGAGGATGGCAACTTCCGGACTAAAGTTCAGGCCATTGAGGAACTTGATAATGCTCTCCCCAGCTTGCTCAGCTTAGAGCCGGAGGTCCTGATTATCACTGGAGACCACTCTACCCCGGCAACCTTAGCCATGCATAGCTGGCATCCAGTCCCTTTCATGCTAAAGTCCAAATGGTGTCGCCCCGATAATGTCGCTGAGTTCTCGGAACGAGCCTGCCTGGCTGGTGGTATGGGGCGTTTCCCGGCTACGGAAATAATGCCCCTAGCTATGGCTAACGCTTTAAAATTGGATAAGTTTGGCGCCTAAACAAAATCAAAAATCAAAGGTCAAGCATCAAAATTACAATTCAAAATGCAAAAAACTTTTGACTTTTGCTTTGTCACTTTGCATTTTTATTTTTGCTTTTTGCATTTCAAACAGGTTTGTTCAGGATTTAGAGATTAGAAATTAGAATTTCTCCGTCTCGGGCGGAGTCTCCTCCACTAAACCTGCTTGTTGCAGTGCTTCCATAAGGCGGGCAGCTCTAGGATAGCCAATACGAAGACGGCGTTGTAAGAAAGAGGTGGAGACATGTCTATAGTCTTGTGCCAGGCGCTTTGCCTCTTCCAGAAGAGGGTCGGGAGGAGCAGCTATCTGGGCACCTAAGGGGCGCTCAGCTACTTCATCAAAGTTAACAGAGCTCACCTCAATCTGCCGCTGGTTTCCCCAGAAATACACCAATCTCTCAATCTCAGCATCAGAAACAAAGCTTCCTTGAAGACGTTTAGGCTTGCTAGCTTCAGTAGGCATGTAGAGCATATCCCCTCTACCTAGCAATTTCTCAGCACCTACCATGTCAAGTATAGTCCTGGAATCTACCTGAGAAGTAACGGCGAAACTAATACGGGTAGGAAAGTTAGCTTTAATAAGCCCGGTAACCACATCTACTGAAGGGCGTTGTGTAGCGACAACGAGATGAATGCCTGTAGCCCTAGCTAATTGAGCTAATCGACAAAGCGTATGTTCCACCTCATCGGAAGCTGTCATCATTAAATCAGCCAGTTCGTCAATAAGGAGCACTAAATATGGCAACCCTTCTCCAAGTGTGCGGTCTTTGTTATACCCCTCAATATTACGTGCTCCTGCCTTAGCAAACTGACGATATCGACTATCCATCTCCTGATTAAGCCATCTTAAAGCCTTTATCGCCTTATCAGTATCCACAACCACAGGAGCAAGTAGCTGGGGCACCCCATTAAAAGTCACTAGCTCCACTCTCTTGGGGTCAATCATGATGAGCCGAACGTCGTCGGGGCTGTTGTGTAAAAGCAAGCAACAAATAATAGAATTAAGACAAACAGTTTTACCACTGCCAGTCGCTCCAGCAATAAGCAAATGTGGCATCCTGGTTAGGTCGGCTGCCACTGCCTCACCACCAGCACCTTTACCCAAAGCGATAGCTAGCTTGGAGCGGGCTTTAATCTTCTGAAAAGCAGCGCTCTCTATCGCACCGCGCAGGGCAACTGAGCCAAATACAGTATTAGGAACCTCAATGCCCACCACCGGTGCTCCGGGCACAGGAGCCTCAATCCTGATGCTGGAGGCAGCCAGGGCTAAAGCTAAATCATTGGCCAAAGAGGTAATGCGGTCTACCCTTACCCTGGTTCTGGATACTTCTTCTACTTTCGTCTCGTAGCTACCATCCCTCCCCTTTTCTCTTACTTCTTTATATTTTTTATCCCAACCAGGCTCAACACCAAACTGTGTCACGGTAGGCCCTATGTTTATCTGCACAACCTTGGCTTCCACACCATAGCTCGCTAGAGCTTCTTCAATTAATCGGGCTCGTTGGTCAATGGCGTCCTTGTCCAATTTCATCTCAACTGGCTTATCCAGGATATCAATCGGCGGAAGATGCCATCCTCCGGGGGTGAGAATTGGTTCGTGTTCTGATTGCCACACAGGAGGAGAAGGAGATGGAGCAGGCTTTGCCTCCTCTTCATTGACTGCCCCTGCTTCAGGAGAGGTAGCCTCGAGAGAGGTAGCTTTAGCAGGAGCTCGCCGGGAAAAGATGCCCCTGAGACGGGGTCGGAAAACTTTGGCCAAGAGACGCCAGACATTCTTAGCAGCGTTCCAACACTTCCGAGGAATGATCAAAATAATGCCGAGCAGGACAAGCCCGGCTACTAGAAGTCCTCCAACTTTATCGGGAGAATACATTATTATGCTCTGCCCAATTTTGCCTCCCAGTGTGGCGTCCTTCAAAACACCTTCCCCGTGGAAGAAAGCAAGGATTCCCCACACGGCACAAGCCAGGCTAATGCCCCCGAGAACCCAATTCCACATCTGTTTCACAACAGAGAACTGCCGCCGCCAGGCCATCCAGACCAGTGTGCCCAAAGCAATGGCTATTATTATTAATCCATAACCAAACAGTGTGAGTATGTCTTCCCATAATACATACAGCAATACTACTACTACGATAATTAAGATAAGCCTGCGTACCACTGGTGAAGCGATGAAGTTAAAGAATCGTTTCCACGCCGGTCGGCTTTCCTTTGCCTTCCGCCCCGACTTAGACCCACTTTTTGTTTTAGACACGGACTTATGCCCCCGAAATTAGTAGTCAGAAGTCCACTTCCTACTGGCTACTGGCTACTGACTTCTGGATTCTTCCCTCTTACCTCCACAACCACAGGAATGATAACAGGACGACGATGAATTTGTTCATAAAAGAATCTGCTGAGAGAATCTTTTACTTTGGCATCAACGAAGCTTGGTTCAATCAAACGTCCTTTATCATGATTTAAAGCAGCTAGCACCACATCCCGGCCTTTCTCAACCAATTTCTGTTCCTCTCCAGCATTAATGAAGCCCCGCGTCATAATGCGTGGCCTTTCAGCTAGTTTCCCATTTTCAGCATCAACAGCAATGGTCACCACAACGACGCCGTCCCGCGAAAGTAATTTGCGGTCCCGAAGCACATCGCCATCCAGCTCGCCTGTTATCATGCCGCTTACATAGATAACTCCGACACGGGTTCGAGCAACCACCTTTCCTGAATCTTGCCCAAGTTCAAGAATATCCCCATTATCAAGGACAAAAATGTTATCTTTGGGTATACCCATACTTCGAGCTAAGCCGGCATGCAAGCTTAAATGGCGATACTCCCCATGAACAGGAACAAAGAATTTAGGCTTAACCAAACTAAGCAAAAGCTTCAACTCCTCTTGGCTACCATGCCCGTGGACATGAACTTGAGCCAGCTTGTCATAAATTACATTGGCACCTTGACGAAAAAGGCTGTCTGTAGTCTTGCTAACCAATGCCTCATTGCCGGGAATAGGAGTTGCTGAAATCACCACGGTGTCGCCGGGGACTATCTGAACTCGACTACTGGGGTCGCGATTAGCCATACGTACTAAGGCAGAGGTGGGCTCACCTTGACTTCCCGTGCTCAACACGATAACTCGATTGTGAGGCAAGGTCTTAAGTTCGTCCAAGCGACAAATAAGGCCGGGGGGAGCAGTAAGATAACCCGTTTTCAATGCCATGCTCACTATCTCCTTCATGCTCCGCCCGATGATAAATACACGGCGACCATGTTTAACGGCAATATCAAATACTTGCTGCGCGCGAGATATGAGAGAGGCAAATGTAGTTACGATTACCCTTCCCTTTGCCTCGCTTACAATCCTATCTAAAGTATCGCTAACCACCCGCTCGGAAGGAGTATATCCAGGAAGCTCGGCATAGGTGGAGTCAGAAAGAAACAGCAAAACACCCTTTGCCCCTAGCGAAGCTAATTGGCTAAAGTTAGTAGCCTCGCTAATGACCGGCGTATAATCGATCTTAAAATCACCACTGTGAACTACAATTCCCAGGGGAGTGTGAATTATCAGCCCTACAGAATCAGGAATACTATGACAAACAGAGAAAAATTCTATGGTGAACTTACCCAGTGTAATCCTGTTCCCCGGCCTAACTAAATTCAATTTTACGCCAGTTTTCACTCCTCGCTGCTTGAGCTCCATGAGAATCAGCTCTCGAGCAAACTTGGTAGCATAAATTGGAGGGGAGATGCGAGATAAAATGTAAGGCAGTGCCCCAATGTGGTCTTCGTGCCCATGAGTAATCACTATCCCCCTTAACTTTTGCTGTCTCGCCAAAAGATAGCTAATATCTGGGATAAGCAAGTCAACTCCCAGCATCTCCTCGCTGGGGAACATAAGTCCGGCATCAATGACGACGATGTCATTGCCATATTCCAGTGCCATCATGTTCTTACCAATTTCACCCAATCCGCCTAGAGGGATGACTCTTAATTTATGTGTTGGCATGGTTTTTCTCTTCCTTTCATTCAGAACATGGTTCTAAAACAAGCTTAATTGTTGAGATTCAACTGTGTCTTGAGGCAGGTCTTTACCTTGAGCTAATATCTGCGGAATCCTGAGTATATCCGTTTCGATGGTCCGTCGTAGAGAGCCCTGATGGAGAGCTGCTGCAGGATGATACATGGGGTAATAAATGACGCCTCCCAACTTTCGCGGCTTTCCATGAATCTTTCCGATGCTCTCAGTGGGAAAATACCGCGCTAGAGAGTAACGTCCCAAAGTAATTATCATTTGGGGCTGAATTATCTCTATTTGCCGGTCAAGCCATTTGCGGCAACTTTCTATTTCCGCTGGTAGTGGCTCACGGTTTTGGGGAGGACGGCACTTAATTACATTAGCAATATAAACTTCCTCACGCCGTAAACCAATTGAGGTTAACAGTTGGTCCAGAAACTGTCCTGCTGGCCCGACGAAGGGACGCCCTTGCTGGTCTTCGTGCCAGCCTGGAGCCTCACCGATAAAAAGTAAGTCCGCGTCCTCCGCCCCCTCACCAGGTACCACTTTAGTGCGAGACTTAGCTAGCTCACAATCCCGACAAGCTACAATTTCCTCACAAAGTTGTGCTAAAACTGACATCTAATCCGATGGTAGCATATCTACCTTTGTCGGTCAATGTGGGCTCTTCCTAGACCAGGACTGCTCGACTCATTCACTCTTCTTCCTCATCCTGCTCCCAAATAGGCTCGGTGAACTGGTCAATATATTCAGCCGTCACTCTCTTTGCTATTCTATCCATCTCCTCATCCACTCGTTCGGCCAGATGGCTAAGCTCGGTCAAGTCAAGTGTAATTCCTAACATTTTAGTCAGGATACCAAGCACAGCCAGGGAGGCTTTGGGATTTGCTATTTGCGTGGCATACGATGGCACTTCGCCCAGCAAGCAAACGCCTTCCATCTCCCTTTCTTTAGCCATCCCTAGTATCAATCCGTTCAAACCAGCGATGCGAAGGCTATCTCTAAGAATCACATTTTGTTTGCTTAACTCGTCAACTAAATTGGAGGTTGTAGCTGCTCCCCAAACCTTCATCTCTTCACTATGGTGGATACGTGTTACCGCAGCAGCACAACTATATACCCTTGACACTCTAAGCCTTTGCGCTACGTCCAAAACACAGTTAACCAGTTCATACCCTTTGAAAGCAGGCTGTTCTTCACCAATAAAAATCACCAAGCCTTTACCGGCCTTGGGATACTGCCAATAATAAAACTTGCTCTCAGGAAAACGAGGGCTTTCCACCACGTTGTCTCTGACAGTGACACCCACTGGTTCAAAGAAGTTAATAGGTTCAATCTCCCCTATTTCTACAGCATTTAGCTTCTCAACAAGATACCTCGCCGCGGTTAGGGAAACGTCGCCAATGCCCGGCCAGGAGGCAAGCATGGAACAACTCTTAGGGCGTGGGTGCTTATAAAGTTTTATTACGTCTTTCGTATCCATCTTAACTTCCTTTAGTCGTCACCGATACACGAGAGCAATATAAAGGAGGAGTTTGCAAAATCCCGCCCACCCATCTTACTTCCTGCCCTATGCCCAGAAGCTCTTTTAACACTTGATATACGTTACCAGCAATCATAGTATCTTTCACTCTCCCCACTATCTCACCATTCTCTACCTTGTATCCCAGCACAACGTTGCCACCAAAGTCACCACCCAGAAGATTACCCTGCTCAGCACCGATAACTTCCTCTACAATTAATCCTTCTTTCATATCCTCCACCATTGCCTGGAAAGAAACATCCCCTTTCTCTAAAATAAGAGAGCTTATAGCTGGGCTGGGGAAACCACCACCTGCTCGCCTGCCGTTACCGGTACTGTGCGTGCCAGCTAAAGCTGCCGTCTGTAAATCATAAAGAAAATTCGCCACTACTCCATTTGCAATAAGCGGCAGACGCTGACCGGGCACTCCCTCGTCATCGAAAGGATAACTCCCTACACCGTAAGCTACGGTAGCATCATCCCATAAGCTCAGTTTTTTGTCAAAAACCTGCTCCCCTAGTTTATCTTTTAAAGGCGAGGCCCCCTCGAGGACTGCTTTGCCGTTAAACGCCAGCACTAGAGGGCTCAGCAAAGCACTAGCTACTCCACGAGGTGTAAAAATTATCGGCAGCAGTTTGGTGGATACAGTAGCTTTTTTCTTCGCCATTTCCAGCTGCCATATCACCCTATCAGCCAGGGCATCAATCGCGATAAAACCGGGGCGACATGAGTTTTCACTATCATCTACCCAAAGTATATCTGTATCCCGAACAAGAATGCCTTCCAGGCCAAGGCTAAAAAAGCTCTTGTTATACCTTCCCTCACCGCCTTGAGAATTCATTAAGGAGATGGAGCTTGTCCCCTTGGTTACTTGAACATCGCACAGGATATCAGGAGTATGCCCCTTAATCTTGACTATAAGCTTCTTCCCGATCTCAATCATCCTCTCCATAGCCACTTCTTCTACTTTAGGGTCGAAGATGCGCACTTCCGAATAGTCCTGGGAGGAAGGAAATTGAAAATTGGACGGACCGCCAAATTTAGAGGTCTCCACAGCCATGTCCACCAAGGCTTCCCAACCACTCCCTCCACTAGCAATAGCAAAACCAACTCTACCTTCCCTGAAAATTCGCAAGGCACTACTACTACTTTCCCTGGTCTGGACTTGCTTCAGTTCATTGGCTTCAAACTGTATCGTCGTTGCCCGAACAGAAGCTGAAAAAACCTCAGCTTGCTCAGCCACCTTCCGGGCAGAGCGCAGGACTTCCAAAAGACCTTCCATCTTAAATCCTAATTCCTAATATCTAAACAACATTAAAACTCAAAGATAAAAAATCAAAATTACAATTTAAAATGCAAGAATACTTCATCTTTTTCCTTTCAGGGTCAATCTTTAAATTCATCTTTGAATTTTGCTTTGTCATTTTGCATTTTTATTTTTACTCTTTTATTTCCTGAGCGATGTCATTTGTTTGGCATTTGAGGTTTATTTGCTACCTTCCTCCTACCACACAATGACTAATCCTGATATGTGGGCTCCCGTCAGAAACAGGCAACGGATATTGCTCCCCTTTGCCACAGCCACCACCCTGATTCATCTCCAGGTCATTGCCTATGGCATCTATATTTTGCAAGGTAGTAAAGACATTACCAGTGAGCACCACGGGTCGCAATAACTCTGCTAATCTCCCCCGGCGAATCATGTAAGCTTCCCCAGCGGAGAAGGTGAACATCTCCAGGCTAGTCGTCCCGCCATACCAATCCTTAACATAGACGCCTTCCTCAATGTCACCAAGCATTTCCTCGAACGAAGCACTACCCGGCTCAATAAAGGTATTGCTCATCCGCACTATGGGGGGAAAGAGATAATTGATGGCTCGAGCATTCCCTGTAGCCCTTTCTTCCATCTTAGCCGCTGTTTCTCGGGAATGAAGCCTTCCCTCCAGAATTCCCTCTCGGATAAGATAGGTTCTCCTTGTCGGCGTCCCTTCATCATCGTATTTATAACTTCCCCGCAAATTAGGGATTGCCGGATCATCAATGATATTGAGATGCTTGCCGGCAAATCTCTTTCCCAGGACCATGATTTTTCGCAGGTTTTCATTCTGATATACATGGTCGGACTCGGATAAATGCCCGAAAGCCTCATGAGCAAAGACTCCTGCCAGAATAGGGTCCAAAATCACGGTATACTCTCCGCCTTTTACCTGAGGGGCAGAAAGAAGGGCAGCAGCACGCCTCGCTATCTCCCTGGCCCGCTCATGTAGCCCCTCCACAGCAGAAAACTCGCCACTGCTGCCCAGGCTTAATCCTGCTTGTTGAATCTCGTTATCCTCACGAGCTATGGCTGTCAATCGTGCACTAAGATCAGTTTTAGCTTGCTCTATATAGCTGCCTTCGGAATTAGCGAAAGTAGTCTTTCGCTTCACATCATGATAATTAATCCGTGTGCTCTGAATTTTTGGGCTGCTTAACATAATATCATTATAGCTATCTAAAAGCTCTTTCTTGGTTGCCAGCGGTATGGTTGTGGCGTCCTTCTTCAATTGTGGCGCCACTGTATCCACTACAGTGTTTGTAGGAAAAAGCTTGAATGGTTCCCTGCTGGCTAGCCTTGCCTCCTCAAGCGCCAGAGCCACTTTCTCCCTCACCCCATCCAAGCGATTAAAGCTGACGAATCCCCAACTACCCTGGACTAAAGCACGAATATTGCCACCAGAATTACGAGCCCGGCTTATCTCCTCCAGCCTCTCCCCCCTGTAGACAATGCTGGTAGCCTGGCTCTCTTCAAAATGGATTTCAATATAGTCGGCACCACGGCCTTTCAAGGCATCAACAATCAAGTCGCGCACGCCTCCATTGTAGCTCTTGACACGAATAAAGGCAAAGAGACGTGTCATTTTGAGCCGCCTCTCTTTTGTCATTGCGAGCCGAAGCTGCGAGCCAAAGGCGTGGCAGGCAGCGTCGCAATCCCGTGCCGTCAAAGAGATTGCTTCGTCGCTACGCTCCTCGCAATGACAGGATGGTGTCCTTCTGAGCCGCCTCTCTTTTGTCATTGCGAGCACCTGAAGGGTGCGTGGCAATCTCTCGCCTGAATCCCAAAACCCAATCTCTAAACAAACCCACCTGAAATGCAAAGCGTAAAAATAAAAAAGCAAAATGACAGAGTAAAGGTTAAATTTTTTGCTTTTTGAATTGTCATTTTTCTTTTTGACCTTTTATTTTTGAATTTCAATGTCCTCCCAATATAGTAGAATGTTGACCGAGCTTTAATTTATACTCATCTCCTGATATTATCTGTGTTACGGTAATGAAGTTCACCGATAAACTGCTTAACGCCAGCCGAAAAAACAAAAGCTGGCTGTGCATCGGACTTGACCCCGACCCGGAGCTTATGCCCGCGGTAGACGTTCTACAATTCAACAAAGCCATTATCGAGGCTACCTGCGACCTGGTCTGCGCCTATAAGCCCAATCTAGCTTTTTATGAAGCTTTAGGGACCGAAGGGCTGGCTATCCTGGAGAAAACCGTTAAATATATGCCTGGTGATATTCCCATAATTGGCGATGCCAAGCGCGGCGATATCGGTAACACTGCCAGGGCTTATGCCAGGGCTCTCTTTTCGATTCTGGGCTTCGATGCCGCCACCGTCAATCCCTACCTTGGCTTCGATTCCATAGAGCCATTCATTAACTATCAAGACAAAGGGGTATTTATCCTATGCCGGACATCAAACCCGGGAGCTTCAGATTTTCAGAACCTTCGCACCAATGGCCTACCACTATACGAAGCAGTGGCTCAAAAAGCCAAGAAATGGAATATTCATGGCAATATCGGCCTGGTAGTCGGGGCTACCTATCCCGAAGAATTAAAAAGAGTCCGCTCAATTTGCCCCGAAATGCCTTTGCTTATCCCGGGCATTGGCGCTCAGGGAGGGGACCTGGCTTCAGCAGTTGGCTACGGAATGGATGCCCGGGGCGAGAAGGCGATTATCAATGTGTCGCGGCAAATTCTTTGTGCTTCAAAGGAAAAGGATTTTGCCCAGGCGGCTAGAAACGTGGCTGAAAAAATCCGCAACCAAATCAATGACTACAGAAATAAAGCTCGGTGATGTAGTCCGGTTGCGCAAAGCGCACCCCTGCGGCAGCTACGAATGGGAAGTGGTGAGGGTGGGCGCCGACATCGGCCTTAAATGCCTCAAATGCCAGAGAAGGGTGCTTTTAGCAAGAGACGTGTTTGGGAGAAGGGTGAAGGAATTCGTCTCCAAAAGTGCCTAACTAACCAGCTTCACAACGATAAAGACGCCCTTCAATGGTTTGTGTAGTGAAGCAACAAGACAGGTTAATGTGTCCTAACCATTAGACTATGAGACCCAATTATAGTACTCGATCTCCTCTATATCTTCAATTTATTAACGAATTCTTTTTATGAATATGAAAATACTCGTTTTCTTGCACGGAACAACTATAATGCACAAGGATGCTAAAGGTCTTACTCGGGAAGAAATAGTTAAGCAAGTTATGGAGGGTGATGAATCTATTCATGATTACGCATTATACATTCCTGTCGGCAACGCTGTTAAGAAACTACAGGAGTGGAAGGGACAAGGAGCAAAAATATGCTATTTGAGCTCTCATAAAAATGCTGGAGATGTTGAAAAGGATAAGTTTGTTTTGAAGAAATATGCTTTCCCCGATGGTCAAATCTTTTATCGTCAAAATAGAGAGGAATACAAGGATGTTGTTGAAAGAATTCGACCTCTTCCAGATGTGGTTGTTGAAGACGATTGTGAATCAATAGGTGGAAAGATTGAAATGGTCTATCCCAATCTTAAGCCAGAATTAAAGACCAGAATCAAATCAATTGTTGTTAAAGAGTTTGAAGGCATAGACGATATTCCTGATGAAATTTCCGAATTAACGAAACAAGATTGAAAATAAGGCTTGAACTGGAACTGGTGTCTGCAAGAAGGCAAAATAAGCCCTGTTTAGCTAATAGTAGGATTGCATTATCTTCTTCACCCAGACTACTGGAAATCCGCCTTCTGGAAAAGTCAGTGTATACTAAATTCTAATTGAATTCGTAAATTTGGATTCGCAAAAGCCAAAATTGTTGGGTCACTTTTCAATCGTTTGTGTGAAGTATAAATTAACCCTCTTTCCTATCCAATCAGCCTGAATCATTTACGTGGTCAGTATGTTAAGCATCTCTAAACCGTGAATGATCATAGTCACGGCTATGGCAGCCAGCAGCAAGCTAAATACCTTGGAAACTGCCTTCAGCCCACCCTGCCCAAGAAAACGAGCCACCTGTCCTCCCGCCATAAAAATCGCCCAAGCAATAAGCATATTCAGAGCGAATGACACAAGAACCATATAGAGAGGGAATTGAGTGGCCAATAACAACAGAGTTGTTATTGTAGCCGGTCCTACCGTTAGAGGTGTACCAATAGGGACTACAGCT
>Ga0315288_10005371_pt1 | contig 16289 bp, 10 predicted proteins | sample YL17G11_20_MG_FD_203454 | JGI IMG/M metagenome (GOLD analysis project Ga0315288, IMG submission 203454) | Sediment microbial communities from Yellowstone Lake, YNP, Wyoming, USA - YL17G11_20 | ecosystem: Environmental > Aquatic > Freshwater > Lake > Sediment | place: USA: Wyoming | collected...
TCTTCATCTGCCTTCTTTTTGAGAGCATCTTCATCTGCCTTCTTTTTGAGAGCATCTTCATCTGCCTTCTTTTTGAGAGCATCTTCATCTGCCTTCTTTTTGAGAGCATCTTCATCTGCCTTCTTTTTGAGAGCATCTTCATCTGCCTTCTTTTGGAGAGCATCTTCATCTGCCTTCTTTTGGAGAGCAGCAGCAGCTTCATCTGCCTTCTTTTGGAGAGCAGCAGCATCTTCGAGAGTAGCAGCATCTTCGAGAGCAGGACCAACAGCTTCATCGGATGGTGGAGAGAAATCCGTTAATTCCATTGATGCACCACTGGGCAAGTTGCGTATTATTTCTGGTTCTTCTTCCACTGGTTCCGCTTCTACTGGTGCTACTGGTTCCGCTTCTACTGGTACTACTGGTTCCGCTACTGCTGTTGCTGATTCCACTGATTCCACTTCTGAATCCGCTTCTGCTGATTCCACTTCTTCTACTGGTTTTTCACCTCTGTATATTTTAAGAAGGCTGGGATATGCATTTCGTAATGGAGCATCTTCGTTTATGAACAATTTTTTAAAATCATCATCACTGATAATTAATCCCGTTTTGACGATTTCAGGTTTAATTTTAAGACGGATCATTTTCGCGATCAATTGCCCACACTCAGCACTTGTTTTCTGGATTGTAGACACGGGACAATTCAATAACCATTTTCCGTCGCCACGTTGAACTGCAAGACCCCCAGTCGTTTGTTTATCTGCTGCAGTGTGTCTGAGATTTGCTTTCTGGCCTATGAAAATTGAAAATGATCCCTCCCCCCCTCCTCCATGTTGTCCACGTTGTCGTCGCGTTTGGTTATTCTTTATGGGGTTGTTCTTCTTTTTGTTCCTCGTGCGAACATTGGCACGACATTTTCGGGTCAATTGTGTTGATTTATTATTGCAATTTGTCTTAACCGTTCTGATTCGGTGTGCCATTTGACCAAATGTTAATAACTCGCATAAAATGAACAAATATTATATTTTGTTCATTTCCGCATGATTTTGTCTCAATGCAATGAGACCAAGTCTCGAATGCCGTCTTCAAAGTTGACACGGATGCTCCACCCCAGCGCCTTCAATTTGGAGTTGCTGATGTAATAGCGTTTGTCGTTGAATGGTCGGTCTTCGATGAATTGGATCCATTCCTTTTCATCGGCATGTTCGCCTTTGATCAAATGTATCAACAGAACGGCAACATCCATGATGCTGTATTCCATTTTCTCGTCGCACCCAATGTTGTAAATTTCTCCCAACTCTCCTCGTTCCAAGATGGTGGTGAATGCGGCTGCTGCATCCTTCACGTGCAAAAACGCCCGCAAACAAGAACCGTCACCCTGTATTGACACCTGCTTGTTTTCTCGCAACTGATGAATGAATCGCGGAATGACCTTTTCGGGATATTGATTGGGTCCATACACGTTGTTTCCGCGGGTTATGATGATCGGCATTCGGAAGCTGTGGTAATACGACTGCGCAATGAGCTCGGCCGCCGCTTTGGTGGCAGCATATGGGTTCGTCGGACACAACACCGACTGCTCCGTTTTTTGCGTGTCATGAGGGTTCATGGTGGATTCCCCATACACTTCATCGGTGCTGACATGAATGAACTTTTTTAGTCGAGGGCAATGCAGTCGCGCCGACTCCAGCAAATTGTGGGTCCCCAGGACATTGTCCATGGTGTACTCCAGCGCATCCGTGAACGACGTTTGCACGTGCGACTGTGCCGCAAAATGCACCACGTGCGTCACATCAAACACGCCAAACATGCTGTCAATCTCGTCCTTGTTTCGCAAGTTGCACTTTACGAAAATGTATCGCATGTCTGCGCGCACGTGTGCAGCCACATTGTCCACGTTTGCACAGTAATACAACGCATCGGCATTCACAATGCGCACATGCTTGTATTTATTATGCAACTCATTTATGAAATGCGAACCAATGAATCCAGCTCCGCCAGAGACCAAAATTGTCGTGGATTCATTGTCTTCAATGCCTTCAATGCCTTCTGCCGACAATTCCCGGAATTCCTTGACATCCCCGTTGCATGTTCGTTTGTATGTTTTCATCAACGATTCCACTGCATCCTTGATTGGCCGCACCTGCGGGAAGAGGCGCTGCAACTCCTGCGTGTCCAGCCAGTTGTTGGACCGCTTCGATGCCAGAACCGCGTCTTGTTCCTCGAGTGAGAAGTTGCGCCATTCAAATGCAGGGTCCACGTGCTCTTTGTAGAGAGAGAGGATTTCGTTGTGGCTGATGACGCCTGGATTCGTAAAATTAAGCGTGCCAATGTATTTATTTTTCATGAGCTCCAAGGCCATGGGCAGCAACTCCGGCAACACCGACATCGAGTTGGAAATGGAACACACCTTTTCGTAATGCGTTATTTTGGTTATGAAATTGCGCGGGTGGTCTTCGCCCACAATGGGCATGCGAATGCGCAGATTCAAAATGGCCTGCCGTCTTTGTGTTTGGCCCGGTTGTCCGTGCCGCCATGCCATGAAACGGTCGGTCATTCCCTTCACAATCGAGTAGCTGGACCCAAAAAAGTTGGGCTTGTCGATTTCTTTGAATGCTTGAATGCAATCTTGGTCATGGTCATCATTATTGAAAATGCACCCGGTGCCCAGATACGTGTAATGGATGTCGCGGTCCGCGCACAGCTGCGCAAGAATGATGGGCGCCATCAAATTGTCGCGCACATTTTCAACGAGTTTGCCGGGTTGTTCCAAGTAGTCAATTGTTGTGAATTTCTCTCCATGCGTGCGTCCCAAGAAGGAGACCACGTGAGTGGGCGCAACTGCATCCATTTCGCGTTCCAGGTCCGCAATGTGGTCCAAGTCAACGCGACTGGTTGCCACACAATGCTCTGTGTTCTCTTTTGATGCTATTTCGACGAACTGTTGGCCGATCCAACCATTGCCTCCAAATATTAGTATTCGCATTTTATTGCAATACTCATGCTGTTCGTTTTAAATCTGTATTTAGCATTATAAATATTTTTGTATTGACATATATTAATAAAACAAACAGTGAAAATGCCGCGTGGTCGCACAAACAAGGTGCGAAACCACCAACAGCATGGTGGCATGAAATTTGGTCGTGAAATCAAACAACACCTTCTTACCAACGGTGTAACTGAACTCAGCATCATTCAATTTTTGGTTTCTGCAGCAGCAGATGTTAAAATTGTGTGGGACGCAAGCACATATTCATTTATTTTTCAACTAACATTGCCTCTAGGCGGCTTATCATTGTTGGACACATTTGGTTTGTCATTGCCTGATTCAGCTGACACACTTGCTGCATTTTCTGCCAGCACCCCTGAACTTGGAACCCCCATAAAAACGTTTTGTGCAAAAATATCATTTGTGTATGATGCACCCCCCTCCGCCCCTCATCCCACTTCATTAAAAAAGGAATACGAGAAACTAAGAAAAGAGACTACTACGACTGCCAGGGCAAATAGAGAAGCAGACATTCAAAGAATGTTATTTGAAGAGTTCGCTTGCCGCAGTTCAACGGCTTCATTTGTGCCAGATGTGCTTGCTCATGCCATTTTATCAAGACACGAATTTGTGCGCATTTTTGGGAAAGCATTATCATCAACCGCCAAGTCCGCCAAACCAGGCATCATTGGCACTCCTAAGAAGATTTTTGATTGGATATGTGCATGGACTTTTGCAGAACCGATAACGGTTGATGTCCATCTGATGGAAATGATGGATTTTGAACGCACTGTGCCGGGAGTTCCAAGAACCACTGAGTTTGGAATGATTCATTCATTGCGCTCACGGGTCCATGAACATGAAAAAGCTGCCCTTCGCATGATGGCAGAGATTGCACTAGTTAGAGGAAAAGGAATAATGCCACATGATTTTCATGAAGGAAATGGATTGGCAACACAAGATGGCGAGCAACTTTACCTGATTGACTGGGGTGGACTATTTTATTTGGTACATCCAGCCGACCTTGCCAAATTGTTAAGTGATTTTGATGCAATGTGTGCACATGCAGAAAACGGAGAACAAGACGAAATCAAAAGAGCAAAAAAAATAATAGCCAAATCAACAACCGATAAGGAAAAAAAACTTGCAAGGTTTCCATGCCTGCAAGACTTGTGTAGGTTTTTCAAAATTAATTTTGATGCAGCAGACCGTGCCACGAATGTGGCGAATTTAAATGCAAAATTTCGCGCAGAGCTGACCGCATGTGACGACTTCACATGCGTTGCGCCCATTCCACAAACTGTGCATCGCGCATTGATGATGGTGGCATTCGTTGATTTCATGTCAAATAGAATGTATTTCAATCACCCAATTTGTCAATGTGGACGTGTTTTGTCAATTGTGTATCCAGCCCAAGATGTAATCGTTAAAAGCACTACAGGCATTGATGTTTCCACATTTGAAGATTTTAGAACTTTTTTGAAAATGTTTGAGGTTGATGATTTTCCTGCAAACACACGATTGCTTGATGTTGTTAAATTAATAAGAGAAATCACCCAGTTATGTCCCAGTGCATGTGGTGTTCCATTGTCTAAAGACCAGTTGAGACCTTTTTGGATGCAAGCCGCGGAAGATATGAGACTTAGACTTGCGGAAGAAGCAAGACTTGCGGAAGAAGCAAGACTTGCGGAAGCAAGACTTGCGGAAGAAGCAAGACTTGCGGAAGAAGCAAGACTTGCGGAAGCACAACGTGTGGAAGCAAATAAAGCAGCAGCAGCAGAAGCAAGACGAGTTGCGAAAGAAAGACGTCGATTGGAAGCAGCAAGAACACCTGGTGTTTCAAAATTAGCAACGGAATCAAAACCACGAACTAGGTCCGCCATTATAAAAACGCAAGCACAAGCATCGGCAGCACAACCAGCACAACCAGCACAACCAGCACAACCAGCACAACCAGCACAACCAGCACAACAAGCATCGGCAGCACAACCAGCACAACCAGCACAACAAGCATCGGCAGCTGTTCCAACGAGTTGGTGGTCGTCATCAAGGGTGAATCCAAGAAATTGGTCGTCTTGGTTTAAACGAAAAGGTGGAACTCGCAAACACAAAACCCGCAACCACCAGCACAATGCAACAAAACGCAAATATTGAAAAGTTCATAAATATAAAAACATGCGGACAATGTAGAGAGAAATTTGATGCCAATTGTTCATGTCATCTTCATCATCATTGGCGTTGTATTTGGAATCACTGCAATTGCACGATGTTATGTCATGTGTTGTCGACCCAATAAATCAAGAAATCAATAAATCAATAAATCAATGCCGCCCATAAACACATAAATACAAAAATTTAATGCATGTATTATATAATACGTAAATAATACACGCATAAACACGCATATTCTCTCGTCATGGTCCGTTCAAAACTGAATCCAGACATTAATTATCGGGAGTACAAGCAGTTGGAGCGGGATGACGCCGACTATGATGCGACCATGTATGAAATCGAGCTTTTAGGCAAAGAAGTGCGCATTGCAATCGGCCGCGGTAAAACGGACAAGGAGGGCATCATTTATTACCCCATGTATCTCATTAACACGGATGACCGAGTGGTGAAACAGATTGGCGTGTTTGAAATCCGGGCCGAACAAGTGAGCGACGTGTTGGACGACGAGGATGACCTCGACATTGACAAACTGCCGCACCCTCTGATCTACTCATTCGTCACGGCTGAAATGTTGGAGGCAGACCGTCGTGGAAAGAATGCTCCAACAGCTGCAACAGCTGCATCCGTCGTTGCTCTAGATGAAGATGCGAATGAAGAACCCGAATCCAATGAAAAGGAACAAGATGATGCAGTGGTGGTTGCGGGAGAAAAAGTAATTGAAGAAGCGGACGAAGCCGCAAACGCGTTGCGCTCCAAAATGAAGGCGCTGGCCATTCCACCCCAGACAAAGGAAACCGCCCAAGCGGAGCACGCCGAATACAAGAAGCAGCCCGCACAGCCGTGGATCCAGACGCACATGCAGAACAACAACTTCGGCATCACGGACAATGAAGGCGGCGGCGAGTGTTTGTTCGCCGTCATTCGCGACGCGTACCGCACCCGTGGGAAATACGTGGAAGTGCCCGAACTCCGGCGCAAGTTGGCAGCGGAAGCAACCGAAGAAGTGTTTGATGGATACAAGGGACAATACACCATGACGGCGGACTCCATTGCCACCACAACGGCGGAGATGCGCAACCTGATAGATGCGAACGCGGGTTTGAAGAAGCGACTGGAGCGCACCACGGAGGCCAAGGAGCAGCAAGCCATCATTGCCGAATCGCGCCGCAATGCCGCGCAGTTCAAGCGTCTGAAATCGGAGCTGGCTCTCAGCAAGGAGCTGCTGCAGGATTTTCACTTCATGAAGAACGTGAACACGCTGGATGATTTTCGAGAGATGCTGAAATCCTGCGCGTTTTGGGCCGACACGTGGGCCATTTCCACGCTGGAGCGCATCCTCCGCATTAAACTCGTCATTCTCTCGTCCGAACGATTCCATGCGGGGGAAATGGGCGGCGTGCTGCAGTGCGGCCAGCTGAACGACCGCGTGCTCGAAGACCAGGGCACATTCGAACCCGATTTCTACATCATGGCCGAGCACACGGGCTCGCACTACAAGCTCATTACTTACAGGGGCGAAGCACTGCTGACGTTTCGAGAGATTCCGTACGACATCAAGGTCATGGTTACAGAAAAATGTATGGAACGCAATGCCGGGCCGTACAATTTGATTCCGCAGTTCCGCACGTTCCGCGAGGAGGAGCTCGGGCTGAAAGAGGACCACGACGTTGCAGCCAGTGCCGACCGTTCATCGGTCCCGGCATCCCATGCATCCCATGCCCCCCTGTATGACGACGCAACCGTGTTCCAGTTTTACAGCAAGAGCATGGACAAGCCGCTGCCGGGCACGGGGTCGGGCGAAACCATTGAGCGCGCCGACATTCCCAAGTTTGCCGAGCTGGCAAAGGAGACGCCGCAGTGGCGCAAGATGTTGTCCAACTTGTGGGAGCCGCCGGGCGACGACCGCGCCAAGGCGCTGTTTGAGCTGGACGGCCACAAGTGGCGCACTTTAGAGCACTATTTGCAGGGCAGCAAGTTTCGCAAGGAGAACCCCAAACATTATCTTAATTTCTCTCTGGATTCGGATTCCGATTTGTCGAAAAGTGCCGCGTTGTTGAAGGACGACAAATCCACGGACATAAGGCCGGACGCAGATTTCGGCGCGCGCGAAGAAAAAGAGCGCGAGGACGCGCAACACGCCAAATACAGTCAGAACGCTTATTTGGGGGACATGCTGCTGAACACGCGGAACGCCAAGCTGGTGCAGTTCAGGCGCGGCAAGCCGCCCATCACGTGTGATGAACTCATGCGCGTTCGGCACCGGCTGCAACGAGAGAAAGCGAAGAAATAAATGACTGCGATGAAATACATGAAATCATAAAATTCAAATATAATGAAATTACAGTAGATCATTATATTCTTGACAAAAATGCCCACTAATGCATTGCACAAGGCATTCAGGGGCTTGTATTCCGACATGCAGCGCTCATTCGCCGAGTGCGCATCAAAACAATTCGAACCGACGACCGTGAAGACGGTGGACTCATGGATGCAGTTGCCGCTGCCGGCCGACATGCGACGCCGTCTTGTATCAAACGGGTCAAATGGTTCCGGCGACGACGAGTTCTTTCCTGCGGAAATACAGCGCCACATCCTGAACGAGCAAAGCATTTCAATAACATACGATTTCAAGGTGGGTGGTCGCAACGTGGTCCTGCATTTCGTGGTGTTCAATAAACGCATCGACAAATTGAACATGAATGACATGGCGGCGAAGGCAAGGCGCGTGTGTGCGCTCCTGCACCTGGTTTCGCTGCACGCCTCTCGCGCCACGTGCTCGTCCACACTGACCATTTTCATTTACATGACCGAGTTTAAGAAGCTGTTTCCCACGCGGAAGGGCGAGGCGTTCGAATCGGAACACGCCAACACCGGGCTGTCGTATCACTGCGCGAGGAACAACGACGTCGTGGTGTATCGCCAAGAGGAGTGGTTCAAGGTCCTCATTCACGAGCTGTTTCACGCGTTCGGGCTGTCGTTCATTGAAAGCGACCTGCCGGATGGAGCGGATGCCGCGATGCAGCGCGTTCTGCAGCGCACGTATGCCATTTCGCACCCGGTGCGCATATACGAGACGTATTGCGAAATATGGGCGCGCATTTTGAACGTGGTGTTTGCGTGCTTTTCGGATGCAGATGGTAATGGCGACAATGGTGGCAGCAGCAAGTGCATGGATTCGGCGGTTGAACTCGCCGTGTTTGGCGACTGCGTCATGAAGGGCCTGCGCAAGGATGCGGAACATGCGCTGCACCAGTGTGCCAAAATCATGCACCACGCGGGCATTCCTCCGCACGTGTTGCTGAATCCGACCGACGAGAACCGCGCAATTGTCGCCGAAAAATACCGCGAAAACACCAACGTGTTTGCATATTACGTGCTGACCTGCGCGTTGCAGCACTCCCACGAGCTGTTTCTGGAATGGTGCTACAAAAACAACCCGTTCGTCGATAAAAAACCGAGAGCCAACGTGCTGCAGTTTCGCACCAATCGGTCCGTCTTTAACAGCTTCGTGGAACTCCTGTACCATTGCAAACATCGATGTCCTGCCACCCCCAGCGTGTCCCTCCACGCAATTCCCGGTTCAAGCATGCGCATGACGCTGCCCAGTGCAACCGAGTAAATCTTTACTTTTACTTTTAGTGAAAAATTGATTTGAAATGTTTCACTAAAAAACCCATTCAACTGACTACCACGCAATGGGCATTAAACACTTGAACCAATTTGTGAGACGGGAGTGTCCGGGAGCAATCAAAACGATTTCATTTGCCGACCTGGCGGGCAAGGTGCTCGCGGTGGATGCCAGCATCTACATGTATCGGTTTGCAGCGGATGAAGCGCTGCTTGAAAACATGTACAGCATGGTCCGCATGTTTCAATTGAGCGGAATTGTGCCGATATTTATATTTGACGGGAAACCCCCGGATGAAAAGCGCAACCTTTTGAACAAGAGGCAGCGCTTGAAACGAATTGCAGAGATGCACTACAATGAAGTCAAAACGCATTTGGAACTGTCTTCGGCTTCACACATGCAAACATGCGACAACGAGCATTTGTTGAAGGTCTTGAAGCGCCGGTTCGTTCGCTTGCACGATGCCGATTTTGAACGCGTGAAGACATTGTTGCAAGCGCTCGGCGTCAATTACGTTGTCGCGCTAGGAGAGGCCGACGCAATGTGTGCGCAAATGGTTTTGAAACGGAAAGCGCACGCGTGTTTGTCGGACGACAGCGACATGTTTGTGTATGGATGCCCGCGCGTGTTGAAGCACTTGAATTTGCTGGATCAAACAATGACCATGCACGACATGTCGAAAATTCTGGACTTGCTCGGAATAACAATGAACGAGTTTCGCCAAATATGCGTGGTGTCTGGAACCGATTACAACCTCGCCGCCGCCGGAGACAATGCTCTGGTCAAACCCAAACCATTCAATTTGCATTTGAAACTAACGCTGAAATTGTTCAAACAATATAAAAAATGCGTGCAAGAAGCCGAGGAAACCGGCGACATTGTGGCAACCGACTTTTACACGTGGTTGCATCACACCTGCGAGACAATTCACCCACGGCTGAAATTCGACTACGATGCAATCACGACGATACACGACATGTTTGAAACGATAAATTTGAATGCCAACCAATTGCCCACTGCAAATGGCGCCCCAGCATGCAAAATCGACCACGCACTGCTGCGCAAGGTCATGGCGCATGAGAATTTCATATTTGTTTAGAATTTATCATGTCCGTCCAATGCTTCAACGTTAATTTTTCATAATTGAATTGGTTGTTTTTGTTTTTGAATGCTTGAATGGTGTCATCCAGCAATGCGCGCGTGATTTCGTGCCAATCGTTGACAATCAACGCCGGCAGACCCTCGAACATGGGTTTGAACCCATTTGCCATAACAATTGGAATGGCTCCCAAGCAAAGCGCTTCCCACGTTCGATGACAGTCCATGCCCATGCCAAACGGGGAGAGAACAAACGCAAATTGGGTCATGGTTTTCCAGTTGGCGGTTCGTTTTGTATCATTGGCGTTGATTGCAAGAAGGTCGGGGGGTATTTGAGTCATGGATTGTTTCCGTTGTTTGAATTTGTCATTTTTCATTGTGAAATTCACGTAAATCATCGGCATTCTTTCATAAAATGGGCGCATTTTCTCTCTTAATTCAATCAAAATTTTCTCTTGGCCAATGGGGTCGCTTCGTTCGCCGTGCGTTCTCCACTTGAACTGCGGGTAATTTGAAATGGTGTGATAATCCAGACCGATCGGCAGTTGAATCAATTTTGGATTGCCGGAAGGGAACATGTTTTGGGCAAACCATTTCAACAAATGGGGGTTGTTCATGAGGGCTGCTGTTTCCGATGGACCAAGGGCATCCATTGGAATGCACATGTCTGAATCCCCTGACACCAACACGAACCCGTGCTTAATGTGCGACAACACATTCAACACAAACCATCTCAGCAAATCACTGCACACATAGATGGACATTCCGTTGTGCATTCTGCCATCCATCAACATTTTTTGCAAATATGCGGTGTCATTTGAACAACTTGAGCTCGGATTCGATGAATGAAACGTGCAGGACTTCAACAGCCCGTGCGAATTCACAAACACACAATTGTTTTCCATAATAAGTATTTGACATTATCGAACAAAATAAAAACGTTGATTGATTTTATTTTATTTGTTGTTTTGTGTTTTGTGTTTTGTGTTTATGATTTTTTTATGGGGGGTTTGGTTTATGATTTTTTTATGGGGGGTTTGGTTTATGATTTTTTTATGGGGGTTTTGGTTTACTATGTCATGTTTGCATCATGTTTGCATCATGTTTTTTAAGCAGTGGCAACGGCGGCAGGCTTGCTGGCAGTGGCGAAGTGGGGGGACATGTAGCGCTGAAGGTTGAAGTAAGTCAGTTCCTCGCCCTTCTTAAGCTTGAGCAGGGACTTCAGCTTGGTGTCGGGGTTAATGCGACGGCCGTTCTCCTTGTCCTGCAAGTTGTTGTTGCGGATGTAAGCGTTGATCTCGCGAGTGACCTCGGTCCTGGCCATCTCAGCGCCGTCGGACTTTCCAAGAAACTCCGACAGCTCCTTGGAAATGAGGGTGGGCTTCACAAAGCCAGAGGGGGCACGGTTGCCGACCTTGCGACGCTTCTTTGCACTGGCCTTCTGCGCAGTGCGGAGCTCCTTGACGGCGTGGCGCTCCAGGGCGCGCAGCTCAGATCGAAGAGTGGCGGCAAAGGCAACCACCTGCTGCAACTTGGAAGAAATGGAAGCAAACTGAGAAGCAATGGCGGACTCAATGGAAGGAACAACGGGGGCGTCAGTGGAAGCAGAAGCGTCGGTTGCAGCGGAAACAACGGCAGCGGCTTCAACAGGAGCAGCAGAGGCCTTGGAAGCCTTGGGCTCCTTGGGAGCCTTGACAACCTTGGCGGTTGCAGGAGCAGCAACGGCAGCGGCAGGAGCTGCGGAAGCGGAAGTGGTCGCGGTGGTGGAGGAAGCGGTCGCCGAAGCGGAGGTCTTAGTCGTCTTAGCCATGGTTGTTGGTCTATACCCTCTATGGAGATGTCTTTTTAAGCTTTTTTACGAATTAAATGTTTATTGCGAGATGACATGCAGTTGTCATGTCGTTTTGACACAGATTTGATTCAACTTTCAAATGTTCCTTAATGAATTCATTAGTTATTCATTTATTTTATTGTTAAACTTTATAGTACGAAAATAAATTATGAGTAGACCTGTTAGACCTGTTAGACGTTATGGCGATAGACTTTATAGCGATACTAGTTTATTGGAAGATTATGCGAAACGTTCACCATACACACATAGTACTGAAATTTCACGAGCTATGAGAAGTGGAAGATGTGCATGTGTGATTGACCCAGTTCCAGAAGGATGTTTGTATGCCAGTTCAGATAGAAACACCGAAACAATTAAAAATTTCACAACTGGAGGAGAATCTCGAGATGAACTTAAAATATTTGTTTATTTGGCTGGTCACTCTGGAATGATAAACACACATCAAATGCCAAATGAACCAAAGATTACTGTTGGATGCAATACCTTTTTTTTCAACAATGCTGGTGAATCATCTTTTACTCCGGTTGGTGTGGCTTCAAATCACACAAGTGGCCGATTCATGACCACCTTGAGCGACTTGTCAGATAGTTATGAAACAATCGACAAAGGAAGGTTCTATTCATTTCTTGAACGATTTAGAGACAATGAACTATTACCGGGTTCTCCAATATCATTATATACCCTTGGAACCCAAATAGATGACTTGAATGTGTTGGGAGCAGGAACACTTTATGACACTGATTATGACCGCAATCCAGACGGAAGCACAACATTTACTAGAAATCCAGCAAGTGTTCGAATATTTGTAAAAAATGGCCGAAATAAAGTTTTTGGAAATTTGACCAGTCCCAATTTGATTGACATGTTTCTTCACACAATAGGAAATTTGCAGATGAGACCAAGTCAATATTCCCCTGGATATTTTGATATTACAATTGACCCATATATGTATCATGACCAATTAAGTGGGTATAGACATGTGCGTCTTTCAGACATTTACAATTTTATAAGAAATGTAATTGCACAGGCGAATTTGGTAAATACTGATGCAGACATGAACGAGTTTATGTCTCATCATGTAGTATTGGTTTCAACGGGATGTAGATGTTTGGGAACTGGAGATGTTTGTCGCGTTTCATCTGTGGAACCACAGCACTCAATTCCTGATGACATTTTCGATGACTTTTCAGATGACTTTCCAGATGATGACGCGAGATCCGTTGGTGGCAAGAAGAAAAAACAACGACGCCGACAAACCCGGAATCGAAAATATAAACTGTCAAAAAAGAAGTCGACCAAACGAGTAAGACGAAGTTAAGCGTGCACAACCGCTTCATACAACCACGGCATCGCGACCCGCGCGGGTTGGCTAACCAGAGTGAGAGCTGACAACACATAGTATGCTCCTAAAGATTGGCTGTCCCGATTTATGCCCGATGCAACAAACCGGTGAACGAGTTGGATGCCATGATGGCGAATCGTGTCCGGCTGCATCTGGAAGCCACGCAAATCAATGTATCGAAACGGGTCCCCGTTTGGGGGGCAAATCTCTTCTTTCAATTGCGGCAGGATCTGTGCTCTGTAATTCCAAATGTCGGCCAATTCTCGCATGAATCGCATGATTTGCACAAAATTGAGGTCGCTAAACCAGGAAGAGTCCGCGTAGTGTCCGTGTGCATTGATTTGCTGAAACGCTGCAAACAACACGTTGTCGTCTTGTTGCTGCATGGACAACACCGGTTCCGGCTCCACTTCGATGATGCAGTTCACTCCAATGATGTGAGACAAACAAATTTTTCGAAACATTTGCAGCCGCAGCGAGAGCGGCAGCGGCATTCGGTTGTATGGATTTGTGATTGGCGTGGATGAAGCGTCGCCGGATTTTGTCTCGGATGTGCAATAGGTGTACAAGGACGTGATATCAAACCCATACACCATGCCCGAATCATCCTTCACGCTTATGAATTGAGCCTGCGAAATGTCGCGCACTGGTTCCATGCTGTAAAAATCGGTGTCATTCACGCACAATGATCGATCGTGATATGCGGGGCCACCCATTCGCGTGTGCATTTTGATGAAACTTCTGCGGACCAGCCGCTGTATGCGAGTTATAAAATGCGACTGAATCAAATGCGTGTGAATGCGTTGCTTCAACTCCGGTTTGGTTCCACTGCATTTAATCCCATGATGTTTGCAGATTTCCTTAAGTTCTGCAACCTTGTGTTCGGTTTGCATGAATTCCGCATGTTCCGCAAATTTAGGAATGTGCAGTGCGTTTTCTTTGTCTTTGTCTTTGTCTTTGCATTTGTCTTTGTCTTTCACTTTTTTGCACGTTCGATTTTTCTTGCATGCATTCAGATCTGTGTCAATTTGGTTTATGATGTTGTTGTATTGATCATACACGTTGGCAGCATTCATGTGTTCAATGTTGGGGTTGATGATGGAATTGTGATAATAATCATTGTGAATTATGTTGATTATTTCATACGGTTGCGCTTGCTGAGGTTGAACGTGCTGCATTTCTGGAGGACAATTGTGTGGTTTTATTATACTATTTATATTTTTTTATATCGGTTCGCAAATGATTCAACATGCATACATTAAGAAAAACAATATAAACTTTTTTTATTATGTCAATACATAACACGTCCCCCATTTTCCAATGAAATTGACACCGTGTTTGCTATTGCTGTTTGCACTGTCCATGACAGCCAGTGTTCCAGTGGATGAAGTCGCATTTGATTCTCAACCCCTGACCGTTTTGGAAAACACGAACAACGATGTGGAAAATTATGGTGCAGAAACTTTCGACAGCAATGGTCTTGATGATGACGACAACGACCACGGAAATCAATACCTAAGAAAAGGGTTTCGAAGCGTGGTTCGCAAAATATTTGGTTCTCCTGCTCCTAGGCCTGCACCTGTTGTTGCTCCCAAGCCTGCACCTAGGCCTGCACCTGTTGTTGCGCCTAGGGCTGCACCTGTAATTGCGCCTAGGGCTGCACCTGTAATTGCGCCTAGGGCTGCACCTGTTGTTGCTCCTAAGCCTGCACCTGTTGTTGCTCCTAGGGCTGCACCTGTTGTTGCTCCTAAGCCTGCACCTGTTGTTGCTCCTAAGCCTGTTGTTGCTCCCAAGCCGGTTGTTGCTCCTAAGCCTGTTGTTGCTCCCAAGCCGGTTGTTGCTCCTAAGCCTGTTGTTGCTCCCAAGCCTGCTCCTGCACCTGCTCCAAAAGAAAAACTCAAAGAAAAAAAGAAAGGATTTTTAAGCAAAGGCTTTTCTATTATCAAAAAGGTTGCTCCAAAAGTTGCTCGCGCTGGAATCAAACTTGTGAAAACTGCCTCTCCCGTGGCGGCCCCTGCTTTGAAAGCCATTCCAGTGGTTGGTCCTGCATTGTCAGTTGCAACTAGCATTACTCCAAAAATTGGTTCAGTGATCAAGAAGGTTGCTCCCAAGATTGCAAAGATTGCTCCCAAGATTGCAAAGATTGCTCCCAAGATCAAGGATGCTGCAAATAAACTTGCTCCCAAGGTCAAGGATGTGATCAAGAAGGTTGCTCCCAAGATTGCAAAGATTGCTCCCAAGATTGCAAAGATTGCTCCTAAGATTGCAAAGATTGCTCCCAAGATTGCAAAGATTGCTCCCAAGATCAAGGATGCTGCAAATAAACTTGCTCCCAAGGTCAAGGATGCTGCAAAGAAACTTGCTCCCAAGGTTGCAAAGAAACTTGCAACCAAGGTTGCAAAGAAACTTGTTCCCAAGGTCAAGGACGTGATTAAGAAGGTTGCTCCCAAGGTCAAGGACGTGATTAAGAAGGTTGCTCCCAAGGTCAAGGATGCTGCAAAGAAATTTGCTCCCAAGGTCAAGGACGTGATTAAGAAGGTTGCTCCCAAGGTCAAGGACGTGATCAAGAAAAAGGTTTCCAAGATCAAGGATGCTGCAAAGAAACTTGTTCCCAAAGTGAAAGGATTCAAAGTGTATGGCAACTACTGTGGTCCCAACTATTGTGGTGGTCAAAAGTTTAAAGGCGCAGAAGGACCGAATTGCAAATGGGGAATTCAAGCCAAAGACTCTCTTGATGCGTGTTGCAAAGCACATGACCAGTGCTGTGGTTCTCCGAACACTAGAAGCAAACAATGCAATAGAGAAATATTGTCATGTGTCAAAAATGCAAAATGCAATGGTGCAAATGGTGCAAATTGTCAAATTGCAAAGACTGCCATGAAAATTGCATTTAGTGCTCTTAAAAACAATGTTTGTGGCAATGTGCTGGGTTCCAACAAGGATGTCAAACCATCAATGCATGCTCCAATTGTAAAGCCTGCTCCAATTGTGAAGCCTGCTCCAATTGTTAAGCCTGCTCCAAAAATGATCGTGAAGCCTGCTCCAATTGTAAAGCCTGCTCCAATTGTAAAGCCTGCTCCAATTGTAAAGCCCGCTCTCGTTAAGCCAGTTGAAGACAAGCCAGTTGAAGACAAGCCAGTTGAAGACAAGCCAGTTGAAGACAAGCCAGTTGAAGACAAGCCAGTTGAAGACAAGCCAGTTGAAGACAAGCCAGTTGAAGACAAGCCAG
>Ga0315288_10005372_pt1 | contig 16288 bp, 15 predicted proteins | sample YL17G11_20_MG_FD_203454 | JGI IMG/M metagenome (GOLD analysis project Ga0315288, IMG submission 203454) | Sediment microbial communities from Yellowstone Lake, YNP, Wyoming, USA - YL17G11_20 | ecosystem: Environmental > Aquatic > Freshwater > Lake > Sediment | place: USA: Wyoming | collected...
ATTACATAGATTTCAAAGTCCCCATCATTGTTAGAAACAAAAGCGATCTGCTGCCCATCCGGCGACCAGACTGCCTGAGTTTCCTGAGAATCAGTCCCAGTAATGGCTTTACTGGTTTTATTGTTCATGTTGTAAATGTAAATATCTAAATCACCATTACCGTTGGATTGATAGGCAATTTTCGTGCCGCCAGTTAGCCCCTGTTCCCAGGCCGGTTGTGTATCATCGGTATGGGAAAGGACTAGCTGGGTTTGCTCACTCCCATCGGATTTCATGGTGAACAGTTGATAAATGCCATTCACATTGGAGGAATAGACGATCTTTTGTCCATCGGGAGACCAACTGGGAGAAGTATCTGCAAAGCCATTGGTGGTGAGTTGGGATAAATTTTTAGTTGCGAAATCATAAACAAATATCTCATATTGATCCTTGGTTGTCTTCTGGGAAGCAAAAGCCAGTTTACTGGTTCCCCCTTCAAATACAGGATACTCGGTTTTATCTGAAGAGGTTGGTGTTTCAGCTGCAGAACAACCAACTATCAGTAACAATACCAAAGAAGAAATCACCGCATTCTGAAGAATGAAAAGCTTTTTTCGAAAATTCATTTCTAATACTCCTTGTTTCTTCAACTCTGCATTATATCGGTTTTTTCAGTCTCATTCGATATAAAATAATAAAGAAATGAATTCTAACCAATCCTCCATGATGAATTGTAAGGAATCTTAGAGGCAAGTCGCTGCTAGAATGTGTCAAAGGGAAAGATATGCAGAACCAGATAAAGATAGTCGATAAAACACATTCCAACCTCCTTATCCGTATCCTTTTCTGGATTATATTGGGCGTACTTTCTACTTTCTTTGCGGAAGTTATCTCCGGCAACGAACCGATTGTATTTTTCCAGAGTTTTGGCTGGACGGGTGTTTTTCCTATTTATGCATTACATACACTTTTACTGGTATATCTGGCGTTCAAGCTCTTGCCAGTGACAGGTTGGATATCCATAAGGACAATTTATCTGATAAGTACCCTGTTTGGCATGTATGAAGCCTATATGACCAAGGTATTATGGAATCCACCTTGGAATGCAATGTCATTTAGAATTGGCGGTGTCTCATTTTTTGGAGGTTGATTACACATAAAAACTTGTATCAATGGAGTGAACTTCTACCACGCAAGATTGAAATGATCATATTGGGGTTTTTATTAGCTGGTTACTACCTCTATTATGGATTCACTCTCCGCCCGGATCAATTACCTGGGTATGGCGCTCAATTTACTGTTTGGCTTATATACGCGGCGTTGATTGCACTTATTATTCTCTCTAGACGCAGAGACCAAGCAGCGATTAAACCAGAAGCGGAAATCTCTCTAAGACAGCCACCTAAGAAACAAGGCTGGAAAAACTGGTTGTTGTTTTCAATCAGCTTTATCGTATTTTCGTTGGTATTTAGTGTTTTACCTGATTTCCTCCGAGGTGGGCTAGCTGCCATCGCCTGGCTGGGTGGGATTGGATTGGGAGCAGTTGCAATCATTTCCTCATTAGTTTCCCTTTTTAGGAGAAATAAAAAGAATTATGAATAATACTAAATAAAGAAAATAAATTCTACTTTCTTTAGCAGAAGCACATTAGCTTTGAATCCCAGCCTCCTGGTGGATATTTTTTTTCAGATAATTTCTGGATGATCTGCCATGCACCAGTGGATAAAGTACCTTTAGGCATTCTCTTTATTGAATCCCGGAGGAATTTTTGGATTTCTAGGAAATGAATGAAAAAGAATCAAAAATGATAGGGATAATCTTGAAAAAGACTTATCCAGCTCTTTAATTGGTTTCTAATGTTGACCAGGTTTGTCTGGTCGTTATGCTGGAAATCATCCCGCATTTACATGCCTAGCTTGTACCACGGAGAAATGGAGACAAGAAGCGCAGGATAAAATTATTCATGAATGATATTTCCTGTGAAGAAGAAGATGCAATTTTGATTGTTGGGAAATTGAGAGAGAAACTGCAAAGGGATGAGTTATTATTAAAAGAATAAGTTCAGAATTCTTGTGAGGTGTGCTATGACCATCACTTTATTGGATGGAAGCTTAAAGGTGGATGTTTTTTACGACTTCAAGGACAGCCAGTTTGAAGATCATATCTGCCTGAAAATTGTGGAAGACTGCCCGGAGGAAGAGAAAATATTCTACGCTGGTGAGACCAATATTTATTTAACTGCCGAACAGGCGCAACTAATTTCGGATGCACTGCTTAAAGCTGTTCATCAAAGCGCCAAGAAAACAAAATGACCCTGCCGCCCAATTTCTGGAAGGGGAAGACCCTTGAACAGCTCTCTCTTGAAGAATGGGAAGTGTTGTGTGATGGTTGCGGGCAATGCTGCCTGTACAAACTGGAAGACGAAGAGACTGGCGATCTCTACCTGACCAACGTGGTCTGCCGTTTTCTTGACCAGAAAACCTGCCAGTGCCAGGTGTATGCAGAACGCCATCAGGCAGTGCCGACCTGCGTGCAATTAAACCCGAAAAATGTGCTTGAATTAAAGTGGATCCCGCCCACCTGTGCTTACAAACTGGTGGCGGAAGGCAAGCCGCTGCCGAAGTGGCACCCCCTAATTTCCGGCGAAAGGCAGAGTATTCAGGAAACCGAATTTTTTATCGGCGGGCGGGTTATCTCTGAATGTGAGGTCCATATGGATGACCTGGAGAATTACGTAATTTCATAAAAAAGCAGTCTGAAATTTCCTAATATTTATTGAAAATTATTTCTCCCATACTTAACATAAATACACCAGTACTAAAGTACGCAGGAAAATTCCGAGCGAATTCTACACGATAGATAACCGACTCAATGTGTCAGACAATGATGGGTGACTAACTTATTGAATTTTTAGCAATTGTAAAACCGGCGGGAGGAGGAAATACAATCCAAAAGCGATGGCTGCCGCATGTTCAATCGGTTCCTGAAAGGCGCGTTGCAGTTCCAATTGGGATTTTTTTTCAGTGATCTTCAACAAGGGTGGGATAAAGAAAAGCGCTACCAGCACAACCATGACAATCAACAGCCAGACCGGTAAAAGGTCAACGAAGAACAAAGAGATGACCCCTGAGACCACCCCAATCAGGGCGATGCTGACCATCAGCCGGAAGGTGACCTTATAACCCAGGATTGCGGCTGTGTGGCGCAGCCCGGCTTTGAGGTCATGCTCCAGGTCGCGTAATTCATTGAACAGTTCGCCGTACAGGCTGAAGAAAATTAGAAATAATAGAGGAAACAAACCTTTATAGGTCATTTGGGTTTGGAAGGAATAATAGGCAGGCAGGTACTGCAGCCCGGCCAGCATGAAACAGTGCGTTAACATATCAATAAAAAAGATATTTTTAAAGCGGACCGGTTTCCAGGAATAGAAAAAGCCGATCAACAGGGAAATGATGCCAAAGACAAAAGGCACCCAGCCAAGGAAGGCATAGGCAATAGCGGATAATCCGGCGATAATGAAAGAAGCAATATAACCTGCCCGCGGGGTGATGGCTGCACAGGAAACTGGGTTGCGGTTCAACTTGGTGGGATTGATGGCGTCATCCTCGGCATCCTCCACATCGTTGATCATAAAGGCAAAGCCGACCGCCAACTGATTGGCAAGCAGAACCAGAATCAACTTCCAGCTCAGAGTGGCTTCAGCGGCAATGGCGCCCATCAGGGTGTCGATAGTGACAAATGCCAGATAATCCCGGTAGCGGGTCAGACGGATCAATCCGCGAACTTTATTTAGCAATGGAAACTCTCTTTGTATATGTGGTTTATTTATCAATTGATTATTAAATATGCCGCATTTTTCTTAATGTTAATAACACTCAATATCGCTAATTGTATCGGAAATAAAATAAGGAATCTGGCGGGCAAAATCACTCAGTTTTTAGGTAAATACCCTGAGGGTCGAGTTCCTGATGCAGGATTCGAAGCTCTTCGCTGGTGAGCGGTTGAGTGACTTTCAGATTTTCGGTTATCTTGAGGTCCCAGCCAGTATTCTGTCGGGCTTGTTCAATATCAATTCCCGGGTGCAGGGCGGTCAATACCAGCTCACCATTGGTATCTGGCTGCATGATTCCCAGGTCAGTCACCACTGCCTGCGGACCTGAGCCGCATACCCCGGCAGAAGTTCTTTCTGCTTTGCCGGAGAGAAAACCAGCGGAAGTACGAAAATCCACCTTCTCGGGGAAACGCCGTTTTTGGTGGGGCGCCATGATATAGATCCGTTTTGCCCACGCGGCAATCTCCATTGAACCACCCGAACCTGGCAAACGAACTTTGGGATGGTTGTAATCTCCAATCACGGTGGCATTGATGTTGCCGAAACGATCAATTTGAGCGCCGGAAAGGAAACCCACGTCTACGTTACCGCGCTGAAGATAGAGGGAAAAAATCTCATACATGCTGCAAACTGAGGTGGCACCAGTCACAAGGGTGGGATCGCCAATGGAAAGAGGAAGACGGGCAGGTTTTGCGCCAACAATGCCAGCCTCGTAAATCATCACCAGATGAGGGGCGTGGGTGCGGCGGGCGAGGTTGCAGGCCAGGTTGGGTTGACCAACGCCCACAAAAACACGGTCGCCGTCGCGCAGAAGGCGGGCAGCGTTGACGATCATCAATTCTGCGGGAGTGAATTTTTGAGTTTCCAGTTACTTAATATTCCCCATAATTCACCGGGATACTCATCCGCGCTTTTATCGCCAGACGCTGGTGAGTTGGCTTTCCTAATTTGTGCCAGTATTCCGCACGGTTCTTGACACCGTACACCCATTCCTTTAGCCATTTTTGAGTTTCTTCAGGGGAGGCGCTGAGTTTATCCCATTCCAGGTAAAAGGCGTTGTCGCGGTCGTAGAAGCCTTGAGTATAAGAAGGATGCGCACAAAAAGGAACATGACAGACGGCATCCACAATCAGCCCGGGGATGATGGTGCGGTTGGGGTCGGAGCTGATTACGGCGTTATCCACAATTTCTTCTGCGGTGAGGATGACATGCTGTGAGGCAAAAGCGGCTTCCTTTTGCTCACCGATGATGCCCCAGATGTGCGCATTGCCCTCTGCATCGGCGCGCTGCACGTGGATGATAGCCACGTCCGGGTTGAGGGCGGGTACTACCACCACCTCCTTGTCAGAGTAGGGGTCTTTTACCCGCCGGTATTTGGGATTGGCTTTTTCCAGGTCGCCGGCTGCGGTGGGATTCATGGGCATAAAGGGCAGGCCTGAAGCGCCTGCTTGCAGGCGCGAGATCATACTGAAGTGAGAATATTCCTCCAGTTCCAGATGACCGCCTTCAATTTCCTTACGGATGATACGCAGTGAACCCACTCCCGGGTTACCGAGATAGGAAAAAATAAGTTTCCTGGCGCAACCGGCCGCAGCCATTTGGTCATAAATCAGGTCAGGGGTGGCTCGCGCCAGCACCAGGTTTTTACACCCCTGACGGATGATCTCATGCCCGGCGGCAAAAGGGATTAGATGGGTAAAACCAGCGGCATAAACGCAATCACCGTCATGCACAAATTGGTGGATGGCTTCTGTTAGTGAACAGAGTTTGGTCATAAAATTTTTCTAGATGCATTGGCGAGACAGTTTTTGTCGATTGCGAAACATCCCGAAGGGATCGCGTAGCATTCCGTAGGAAAGCAACCTGCTAATTTAATGGAAATTTTTATTATAATCATCGACCAAATCGGAGATTGCCGTGTCGCGCTTCGCGCTCCTCGAAAAAGCAGTCATAAATCACACCTTTTCAAACAACGTATGAATCTGCTCATGCATGTACAAAGGCAGATAATACAGCCCACCGGCATTCTTGCCGCTGAAACCGGAACCCTTCCAGCCGCCGAAGGGTTGGAAACCAGGCCAGGCACCGGTGGTTGCGCCGGACTTGCGGTTGGCATAAGTGACGCCTGCCTGAATGTTGTCAAAGAACCAATCGGCTTCCTGGCGGGAACCATAGAAACCGGCAGTCAGTCCATAGGAGACGTCATTGGCAAAGGCCATGGCTTCCTCCAGGGAATCCACAGCCGCCACAGTTGTGATGGGCACAAACATTTCGTCTTTCCATAAACGATGCTCCAGGGGCAGGTCAACCACAATGGTCGGTTCACAAAAATAGCCGCGTGCGAATTCACCCTCTTTGAGTATCTTACTTCCGGTCAGAAAGCGGCAACCGCCATCATTCATTTCCTTGATGAAAGTCTGGTAATCTTCGTAGGATTTTTTATTCACCACGGGACCCAGGAAGGTATCCTTCTTGGTCGGGTCTCCAATGGTGAGCATATTGGTCAGTTCCACCATGCGACTGATGAGTTTTTGGTAAACAGGTTTTTCGACAAAGATGCGCGAGCAGGCCGAGCACTTTTGCCCCTGCAGACCAAAGGCGGAACGCACAATCCCCACTGCAGCTTCTTCGATATCTGCAATGCGGGAAACGATGGCGGGGTTTTTACCGCCAAGTTCCAGGATGGTGGGTTTGATATATCCGCGCCGGTTGAAATCGCGGAATATCTTCATGCCCACATCGAAGGAACCGGTGAAAGTGATGCCGTCCACTTCGGGGCTGTCCACCAAGGTCTGACCCAGGGTGCGGCCAGGACCGGTGACATAGTTGAACACACCAGCCGGCAGGCCGGCATCCCGCAGGCATTCCGCAATTTTACGCGAGGTCCACGGGGTATCTGTAGAGGGTTTGAAGACGACGGTATTGCCTGCTACCAGGGCTGAACCCAGCGGGCCGCCAGTGAGGGCACCGGGAAAGTTGAACGGGCTGATCACCAGCCAAACCCCGTAAGGGCGCAGGACGGAAGTGTTGGTGACCTTGAAATCCGGAATGGGGTCGCGCCCCATTAATTTGATATATCCCTGATTGGTTTCCATCTGTTCACAGGCATAACGGATCAGGTCAGCCGTTTCGGTTACATCGCCAAGGGCTTCCATGCGATTCTTACCGACTTCCATAGAAACGACAGCACCAATTTCAAATAGGCGCTCATCCATCAGGTCAGCCGCTTTACGCAGCAAGCGGACACGTTCCTGCCAGGGGGTGTGGCTCCAGCCCGGGAAGGCTTTGCGCGCTGCTTCCAGAGCTTCGTGGGCTTCCTTTTCACTTCCAGATTGAAAGACACCCAGGACAAGATTTGTGTCTGCTGGGTAGCGGTCTTCAAATTTTTCCTTGGCAAAAACGTCTCGGCCGTTGATGAACATGGCATGTTCTTTGCCCAGGGTTGCTTTAAGTTTAATCAGCGCATCTTCAAAACGGATGTGCAGTTCAGCGGGTGGAGAAAACATGGTGGCGTAAGTGAGTTTGAAACCGGTGGCAGGCATACGAAATCCTCCAAATGAAAATGAGAGTGATGCGAACATTATTTAGTATAGCCGAGAGGCAGGGCTTCGTCAAAAGATAGACTTCCATGAGCCGAGATACTTTTATCCTGATTAATTTAATGATTCTTTTAAATCTGAAAGGTATAATGGCAGCCAATTAAAAATATTCCTTACCAGTATTATGTCAATTATTACCATTATCCGCCATGGCACCACCGAAGGGATTGAGAAAGGTCAGCTTCAGGGATCTACTAACAGCCCGCTCAGTCCACGCGGCCAGTTTGAAGCGCAGCTTACCGCCGAAGCATTGAAAACACATTCTATTAATACCTGTTACTGTAGCCCGTTGGGACGCGCTCGTGAAACTGCGGAAATCATCTGCAAACCATTGGGAATCAAGTCTGTTATTCTGGAGGATTTGCGGGAATATGACTTTGGCTGGCTGGAGGGACATCGATACTTTAAACCACCGGCTTCGAATGCGTCAATCCTGATAAAACTAAAATCCCTGGCCAGATTATCTCTGGCCAGTGTCAGTGGTGAATCTCTGCCGCACATCCGCCAAAGGGCAAAGGCGGTTTGGAAATATCTTTTAGAGCAAAACCTTGATGGTGAGAATCTGATAATAACTCACGGTTTTTTTATTAACATATTTTTCCAGGAACTGATGCGGGAAACGCCCGAGTTCAAAAGCAAATTATTTGATGTTTACGCCTGCAGTCTGACCGAGATCGAACTGGAAGGTAATCATCCGAAACTTCTTCGATTGAACGATACCTCACATCTGAAAGAATTAAAGACCAATGTCCATTAAAGCCACTATCTGGGATTTCAGCCGCGTGTTGCTTCAACCTCGGATGGCTGACCCACACACATTTATTGCCCGTGAATTGGGAATTGATCCATTGAAGTTCGCTAATTATTTTAATGGCGAGGAAAATGCGCGCATGGATTTGGGTGCAGAGAGCGAAGCGGAGTTTTACAGGCGCATCATCCGCGAACAGGGGTTGAAAATGGACGCTCTGCATATCTTTGAGCGCTACTTCTTTGACCTGTTTAATGTAAATGAGAAATTGATAGACTACATCCGCAAATCCCGACCGCAGCTCAAGACGGCGATTTGCAGCAATTTTTCCAGACTGCTGCACTCACTGCTGGAAAAGAAGTGGAAGATCATCGATGCATTTGATGTGCTAATTATCTCCAATGAAGTGAAATTATTAAAACCAGATCCTCGCATCTATCAATTGACCCTAGAGCGTTTAAAGGTAAAACCGCATGAAGCAATTTTCATAGATGACATGGAAAAGAATGTGCTCGGGGCTCAGGCGCTTGGAATCCATGGGATTTTATTTAAGGATTCCCAGGAAACCATCGAGCAAATTGAAAAGATTATTCACAGGTAAATCCAGATTTTTAAATATGAAATTATTTTTTTCCGCAAGGGATTAGGTTAAAAACGTAGAAATAAATTAATACCCCATAATTTCTTTGGTGTCTTCAGACAACTCCTCCTCGCGGTCAACGGAAATGGGAATGCCTTCATATTTATCCAATGTGGCTGCTTTGCCCCCGAATTTCAATACACGCACAAATGTACCCCCATAGCGCACCAGCCGCACCGGAATACCGCCCTGTTTGACAAAGGTGATGAATTCACCAGGGGCAAGTACATCAGCCATCTTTCAACTCCTTGTGAATAAATTCTTTGTAGAAGGATTCTATTTTTCTTCTCACTACCGACACTTCGGCTTTATTGCGTATGATTTCCCTATTGAGCTTTTTTGATTTTTCCTGAAGGACTTTATCTTGGCAGGCGTTAACGATTGCGTTAGCCACTGCTTGTGGGTCTTGCGGGTCTACCAACAATCCATTTTCTCCTGATGTGATCCATTCGCGGATTGACTCAATATTCCCGCATACTGGCAGGCAGCCGCAGGCCATGGCTTCCAACAGGGTATTGGGGGTGCCATCGTGGCTGGAGACCGAAACATATACTCCTGGGTGAAGGAAAAGATTCCATAAATCAGCCTGGCTTAAATAAGACAATAAAACAACATTATTCTCAATTTCCAATTGATTCACCCAATGAAGCGCCTCTTTTTGACCGATCATACCCGTGCAAACAAATTGAGCATTCGGCAGCTCTTTCAGCACTTGGGGGATAGACTGGAAGAAGACCTCCTGATGTACGCTACCCGGGCGGAATCCGCGCGGATTGATGATCAGCGGGGAGTCCTTTTTTAGAAATTTCGGATCAGGATAATCCTGATTCTTAATATTTTCAATTTCCCGCAGGTCCACGCCACCATTTCCTGGCACTTCTAAAACTGGTGCCTCCGGATTTAATCCCCATTCCCTGGCCAGGTGGATATCTCGCAAGGTATCAGAGATCAAGCCATCGGCGCGCTTTAGCGTCCGGTGGGTGAAGTAACTCATCAGGGTTGAACCTCTGGCATGCAGGGTCAGGTCATTGCCCCATGTGGAAATAAGCAGAGGGACTCCTTCCGGCAGCCAGGATGCCAGCATACCTTCAAAGGGGATGCGCAGCGCATGCACGATATCAGGTTTCAAGTCCCCGACAATTTTTTTGAATCGGGAGGAATAAAAAGGCAATGTCAGCGGACCCAGGAAATAACGCAGGTGCTGCAGGAAAGGGCGTAAATCCGCTAATCTGGATTTTGGTCTGGTTTTGTCTTGTTGTTGGGAAGCAGATTCCACCTGACTACCAGCCAGTGATGAAAATGCCACAGGTAGAACACCAGCGAGGTCAACATTGTCAATTGGTTGACAGTGAAAGGTTGAAACGAGCGATACCTGGCAGTTAATTGCCAGCATGGTTTGAATCCACCGGCGGGTGATCGGGCTGCGACCATCAGCTACCAGTAGAATATGCATCATTGCTGACCTGCCACAGAGTTGACTGCCTGAATGAATACCCTGACCATTGTTTCCAAATTAATTTCGTCCTTGACAATCCGGTAGGACTCCAGCCCCATGCGGCGCAGGCGGGCGACGTCCGAGAGAGCGATTTGCACAGCCTGAGCGAGTGTTTCCACACTACCGGAGATCAGGCTCCAGCCATTTTCCGGCCGCACCAGGTCCACCTGCGTACCGTCCGCTTGACCGACGATAACCGGCAGGGCAAAAGACATGGCCTGTTGAACTGCCAGCCCGCCCGTCCCGGGTAGGACGAACAAATCCGCTTTGGAAAACTGGTGATCCAAATCTCGTCCATGAATAGCGCCAAAGAATTTTACATAAATGTAAATTTTGGAAGCCAATTGCTCCAATTCAACCCGCATAGGTCCATCGCCGATAATCCAGAGAATGGGCTGAAGGGATGGCGGCAAAATGGCACAGGCGCGGATAAGGTCACCCACTTTTTTGCGCTCCTGAAGGCGCCCGACAAATAGAATCACTGGCCGGTCACCCAAAAAATTATTCGGTCGGTTGGGCGGCGCATGAATCGGGCGCGGGACAGCCGCATTGGGGGCGATAAAAATTTTCTCAGGTGCAAAACCCAACTGTGCATATTCTTCTGCCCCGCGCTGGCTGTAGGTAATCAATGCTTCAAATTGATGGATGAAACGTCGGCGCAATCCCAAACGCAGGGAGGACCATCTGCCATGTGCCATTGGTGACCCCAAACCCCATCCAATGATCGGTTTTTTAAGCTGCTTCATCCAATGGATGGCGCCGTAGGAACTCAGGTAGCGCGGATTGGCATCCAGGATCAGTGCATCGGGCTGTGTTTTTTTCAGCCAGGGCATCAATCCTTTTTGCCAGCACAAATACCAACTGCCACTGAAGAGATGAATATTTTTTGTCTGAGTGAAAGCTGCCATTGCAGGGATGATATTACCTTCAATGAATTCTTCCAGTCTGGCCTGCCCGGCAATCAGGCTCATTCCCTGGGCACATTCGGCTGCCAGAGCATCAAAGAAGGGAATGCGGTAAGCTGGTAATACACGCTGTTGAATAGCCAGGCGGCCATTGATTCTGTCCATCAGCTCACCACCTGCAGGAGGGATCCCTGCGGGGTTTTTTCCACTTCAATGCGTGCCGGGAAGGCATCCTTAAGTTCTTCGAGATGGGTAATGACTAAAATTTTTCGGATATCTGAAACACGCTCAGTTCCTCCAGCTTGGGAATTATTTTCCATAACGAGATTTATTGCTTCAATCAGGCGCTGCCGTCCATCAGCATCCTGACTGCCAAAACCCTCATCAATCACCAGGGTTTGCAGGCGTGCCCCAACCCGTTTAGCAAGCGCATGCGATAATGCCAGGCGGATGGCGAAATTGATGCGAAAAGCCTCTCCACCGGAAAATAATTCATATTCGCGTGTACTGACAGCATCGCTGATAAGGATATCCAGGGTTTGAATGGCACCTTCCTCTTTTTTATTCTTCCGTTCGCGTTGAGTGGCAAAACTCAAGGACATGGTTCCTGAACTTAATTGATCGAGGATCTGGTTGGCTTTGCTTTCAATGTCCGGCAGCGCCTGTTCAATCAGCAGAGCTGGCACACCATTTTTCCCAAAAGCACGTTCCAGAGATTCTAATTTAGATATCTTTTTGGCTTTTTCTTCACGCTGGGCAAGCAAATCCATTTTCTTTGCCCTTCTTTTTTCAAGAACATCCACCTCCTGCTCAGCCCGTGCCATTTCCATACGTAGCTCATTTTCTTCACTGCGATTGATATCAAGTTCCATTTCCATCTGCATCAAATCCGGTAAAGCGGCTGAAACCAGATTGTATTTTTCCTCACTTTGGAAAACCAATACCGATTGTTTTTTGATTTTTTCTTCCAGTTCTTCTTTGCGTTTCTCCAATCCGCTAATTTCACGTTTTAAAGGTTGGGCGGATGCACGGGCTTTTTCAAGTACACGGTAGCGTTCTTCATGCGGCCGGGCAACCAGCTCCTTTTGCCTTATTTCCTCATGTTTTTTAATGTCATAACCCTGAGAGATCATGGAAGCGTGAATGTCATCCAATTTTTTACGGGCGTCTCCGGCAAATTTTAGATTCTTGATTTTCATTTCCAGTTCAACCAGACGCGGTTTACCGTTCTTTTGCCATGTGCTTTGTTCTGTAACCGCATTCTGATATTCTGTTTCCAAAACCGCGACGGTCTTTAATAGATGCTGTTTTTCTTCTTCAACCTTTTCCAGGTAAGTCAGGTCCTTTTTCAATTCAGTAATAAGGTCATTGTTTTCTTTGATGATTTTTTCATTCAGGCGGAATTGGTCCCCCTGTGCTTTCCCTTCAGCTTCTAATCCTGTCAGGAGAGTAAGCCGGTGATCGGCGGTCAGAACCTGTCCGCAAAGGGGGCAAACTGCTGATGCGGATTTCAGTTCTTTAATTCGGCTTTTAATTTCTTCCATGGTTAGTCTGAGCTGTTTATTCTCTGCACTGCGATCAGACTGTGACTGCAGCAATTCCAGCAGTCGCTTTTCCATGGTAGGCTTTTCTTGTGTTTTTTCCGCAAAGGAATTCAATTCAAGGTTCGATGATTCTATTTTGGCTTTTATCTTTTCAAGGTTTGTTACCAGATCTTCCGCACGCTGTTCTTGCTGCTTAAGGTAAATGGTCTCCTGCTCAATCCTTGCCTGTTCTGTAGCGATAAGCGACTCTTGCTGTGCACGCTGCTGATTCAAAAGAAAGAATTGCGAGGCGAGCTGGTTATATTGTTCGAGTTCCAACCGCAATTGGTTAAGTTCCTGGTTGGCGCTGGTGATGGCTTTTTCATCGGCCTGAACCTGTTCATAGTTTTTAAGTTCATCCTGCCGCGAGAGTAATTGTTCCTGGTTGGCGGCCTCCTGATTATGCAAATCATCCAGATGGGAAACATGGGTTTTTAAAAGATTTACATGTTCTCTTGCCAGGTCTGCCTGCCGCCTCGCACTCTCAACCAACGCCTCTTTATCTTTACGCATTTCTGTTTTTTGTTTGAGATTCTGGCTGGTCTGTTCCAGCCGGACAAGACGCTCGCTTTCCTGCGCCAGTTCTGCTTCAATTTCAATTAGCCAGGTATCGATAGCTGCCATTTCATTCCCTTCCCTGCGTTTGCGCATGGCAGCTGATTCGCGATAGCTCTCCCAAATCTCAAGGTTCAGGATGCTGCTGAGAATTTCCTTGCGTTTGCCGGCTGGCTGCTGGGCAAACTGGTCAGCTTTGCCCTGTAGAAAAAATGAAGTATTAATGAAAGTCTCATAATCCATGCGCAGGGTCTGTTCGATACGCTTCTCGGTTTCACGTAAGGAATGCTCGGTCAGTGCCGTCCAGTCTTCCTGCCGGTTAAGCATTTGCAGTTCCAACAGGCTGGTCTTTCCGCGTGTTTTACTGCGCTGTACGCGGTAACGGTCCTGTTCATACTCAAATTCGTAAACCACCTCGGCTGAATTACAGGCACTGTTGATAAGAGCATCATCTTCCTTCTTGCGTGCCCGCCCGAATAGCACCCAGGTGATAGCATCCAACAGCGAGGATTTACCCGCCCCATTGGCACCGGAAATACAGGCCAGGTCAAAGCTGGTGAAATCCAGTTCAACGGCCTGTTGATAGGATAGAAAGCCACTGATCTTGAGTTTAATGGGGATCATAGGGATTCATCGTTTTTGTCAGGGTTAAAACCACTGTGCACCTGAGCCATGATTTCTTCTGCCAGAGGTTTCAATTCTTTTACTTCCTTGTCTGCCAGTCCCAGATTTTTCCAGTAAAAATCAAGCTGGTCTGCCGTGGTTTTACCCAGCAAGGATTCCTCAGTAGGTACTCGGGCTCCGATTTTAAGTTGGGGGTGACGAATAAAATGAAATTCAAACGCATCCTGGGCATATCGCCTTAGAGCTGGTTCATCGATAAATGCCTCCCACTCGCGCGGGTAGGAGAGGGTCAGGCGACCGATGGCATCTTTCATTTCCTGCGGAGGAGGCAATATGCGCTCCAGTTGGTTCTGAACATCTTCGGGGCTGGTTAATTCCAATTTTCGGTCGAAAAATTTCCTACCGATTAACTTACGCCATTCCACCCTGGTTTTTCCTTTTTCTACCTGCGCAATCACAAAGTGTTTATCATCATCTATTTCACCAAAATCTACCCGTTCAATTGAACCAGGGTAAACTACTGGAGGATGATTACTTAAATTCAATTCCTGGGGTTTATGAATATGCCCCAGGGCAACGTAATCCAGGCGCAGGTCACGAACAATCGAGCCGGGTAGAATAATGTCCTTCCCCAGCATTACACTGCGTTCATTGCCATATAAGGCGCCCTGTACTGATGCATGAGCAATTAATACAGTTGGCAGGTCAGGGCTAAGCTGGTCAAGAAAATTTTGTAGCAGTTCGACCAGTTGTTGTTCCAGCTCTTCAGCCACGTCCTTTAATCCTGTTCTGGCAAGAGATTGACTTGCCATTAAACCCGATCGGGTCACCCAGGGCATCCCAATCACTTGCAGCGGTAATCCGAAAAGCTCCTGCGGGTTGAGTAATTCCGGCTGACTGATGACCCGGATATAGGGCACTTCCAGGGTTTCATATTCCTGAAGGGCATGGGCGCGTCCGGAGGCAGGTGAAAGGTCATGATTGCCAACCACCAGCAAGGTTGGAATTTTTGCTTGCGAAAGGCGCATCATGCGTTTGCCCCATTCACGCTGAAAGGTGGGTGTAGGAGTGCGGTCGCGGTAGGCATCCCCGGCGAAAATCACCATGTCCACCTTTTCATCTATTGCGGTGTCAACGATTGTGTCCAGTGCTTTGAGAAAATCCATCACGCGCAGGGGCAGTCCCGTTTCCGGGTCATGCCGTCCGAAGCGGGCAATATCAATGTGGGCATCAGAAAAATGCAATATTTTAATCATTGGTTATTTGAATTAATTTGTACCATACCTCAGGCTCTGGGTTTATTATGTTCGGGTCGGCCAGGTGCGGATGGTATGAAATTCCTGGAGGAACAGGATTTCATTTCATTCATATACTGATAATTCTACATTCTTATGGGTAAATGCCCTGATCATTCAAAGCTTTAATGCAAACTTCAAAACCGCTATGATACATTAGGCAGGTGTAAAAGTCATCAATGGCCACTTGATTTTCTCCCATCTTTATTTCCGCCATACCCCGCCAGTAATAGCTCTCCTCAAGAGCGGGTACATCATCTCGCACCATTTCTATAGAGTTAAGAGTGGCTTTTTCGATTACATCTGTATAGCGCCCTGTATAAAAATAGGCAAAATATGGACCAGTCTGATACCAGAGGATTCGGTAAGGGCGGATGGACATATCTTTAGGCAGGGAGTCATACAGGGCAAAGGCAGTGTCATACGCTTTGGCAGCCCCCGCATAATCGCGCAGGCTGACCAGGTTATTGCCGTAGTTGTAAAACGCGAAGAATTGATCCACACCTCTGAGCTTGAGGGTCTCATCCCCCGCTTTTCTTAATGCGCGCTGATAATTTGTGGTTTCATCGGCGTCAGCTCCCAGTAAGTTAAGCACTTCATTGCGCTTCTCCGGGTTGAAAGCCACCAGATAGGTATAGTTAAAACTGCGCCATTCTTCGATCAACTTATCATAGGGTTGAGTGTAATCAGCTTTGATGTAAGAATCCTGGGCAGTGAAGACCTGGTTTAAATCGTCGTAACCATTAAGCACCTGATAGTGACCCATCCAGGTGATATTGCCCTGAATATCGCGAAAATGGGGGCCTTTTTCCACCAGCACCGGATATCCATGGGCGATTAATCGCTTAAGGATATCCAGGTCTCCGCCCACACGCACAACTCCATCCAGACCGGATAATTGGATAAAATCCAGCATCTCGTATGGCATCACATTTTTATCTTTGGGGAAGGGTTTGAGAACTTGGGCGATATCGTCAGCGGTGACAGGCCAGCTTAGGTAAGAAAGGAGCATGGCCAGGTTTGCCGGTCCGCA
>Ga0315288_10005373_pt1 | contig 16284 bp, 8 predicted proteins | sample YL17G11_20_MG_FD_203454 | JGI IMG/M metagenome (GOLD analysis project Ga0315288, IMG submission 203454) | Sediment microbial communities from Yellowstone Lake, YNP, Wyoming, USA - YL17G11_20 | ecosystem: Environmental > Aquatic > Freshwater > Lake > Sediment | place: USA: Wyoming | collected...
TGGTGGCCAGCGTCTTGGTGATCGCCGAGGTGAGCGTGGTTTTGCCGTGGTCCACGTGGCCGATGGTGCCGATGTTCACGTGCGGCTTGGTGCGCTCAAACTTCGCTTTGCCCATGATTCCTTCTCCTCAGCCCTGCGAGTGGCGCAGGTCAGCAACCTGCGCGCCCCGGCGCTCGTGTCTCGCGCCGGTCACACATGGCCGCGCACGCGGCCCAAGATTTCGTCCGCGATCTCGGCCGGCGTCTCCGCGTAGCGGTACGGCTCCATCGTATACGTGGCCCGCCCCTGGGTGAGCGACCGCAGCGTGGTCGCGTAGCCGAACATCTCGGCCAGCGGCACCAGGCAGCGGATGGTCTGCGTCGCCCCGGGCGTCGGCTCCATCCCCTGGATGTCCGCCCGCCGCGCGTTCAGGTCGCCGATCACGTCGCCGAGCGACACCTCGGGGGTCACCACTTCGACGTGCATGATCGGCTCCAGCATCCTCGGCTCCGCCTTCGCCGCGGCGTCGCGGAACGCCATCGAGGCCGCGATCTTGAACGCCAGGTCCGACGAATCCACCTCGTGCGCCGAGCCGTCCAGGAGCGTCACCTGCACGTTGCTCACCGGGTAGCCGGCCAGCACGCCGCTCTGCATCGCCTCGCGCACCCCGGCCTCGACGGCGGGGATGAATTCGTTGGGGATGGCGCCCCCGCGCACCGCCTTCGTGAAACTGAACCCCACGGCCGGCTCCACCTCCAGGAACACGTGCCCATACTGGCCCCTGCCGCCGGTCTGGCGGACGTAGCGTCCCTCGCCCTGCGCGCGGCGCGTCACCGTCTCGCGGTAGGCCACCTGGGGCCTGCCCACGTTCGCCGCCACGTTGAACTGCCGCAGCAGGCGGTCGGTGACGATCTCCAGGTGCAACTCGCCCATCCCCGAGATGATGGTCTGCCCCGTCTCGTCGTCCACGCGCACCCGGAAGGTCGGGTCCTCGCTGGTGAGGTTGCTCAGCGCCTCGCTCAGCCGGTCCTGGTCGGCTTTAGTCTTCGGCTCGATCGCCACCGAGATCACCGGCTCCGGGAACTTGATGGCTTCCAGGATGATCGGCCGCCGCCGGTCGCAGAGCGTGTCGCCGGTGGTGGTGTCCTTGAGGCCGACCACGGCCACGATGTCGCCCGCGCCGGCCTCGGGCAGGTCCTCGCGGCGGTTGGCGTGCATGCGCAGGATCCGGCTCACGCGCTCGGTCCCGCCCCGGGTGGCGTTGAACACCACCTCGCCCTTGGTGAGCGTGCCCGAGTAGATCCGCAGGTAGGAGAGCCGGCCCACGTAGGGGTCCACCATGATCTTGAAGGCCAGCGAGGAGAGCGGCTCGCCGTCGTCGGGGTGCCGGGTCACGGTTTGCCCGGTGTTGGGATCGGTGCCGCGCACGTCGGGGACATCCAGCGGGGAGGGGAGAAAATCAACGATGGCGTCGAGCAGGGGCTGCACGCCCTTGTTGCGGAACGAGGCGCCGCACAACACGGGCACCATGTCATAGGACAGGGTGCCCTTGCGCAGCCCCCGACAGATCTCCTCGGGGGCGAGCTCCTGGCCGTCAATGTATTTCTGCATCAAGGTCTCGTCGGATTCCGCCGCCGCCTCGACCAGGGCCTCGCGGAAGCGCGTGGCCATGCCCAGCCGTTCGGCCGGCACCTCGGCCTCCACCACGTTCACTCCGAGATCGTCGGGATAGACCAGCGCCTTCATGGTGATCAGGTCCACTACGCCCCGGAACTCCGCCTCTTCGCCGATCGGGATCTGGATCGCCACTGCCCGGCAGCCCAGCCGCTGCCGCATGGCGTGCAGGAGCCGGTGGAAGCCGGAGCCGGCGCGGTCCATCTTATTAATGTAGGCGATCCGCGGCACCCGGTACTTGTTGGCCTGCCGCCAGACCGTCTCCGACTGGGGCTGGACCCCGCCCACCGCGCAGAAGATGGCCACCACGCCGTCTAGCACCCGCAGCGACCGCTCCACCTCGACGGTGAAGTCCACGTGCCCCGGCGTGTCAATGATGTTGATGCCGTGCTCGCGCCAGAAGCAGGTGGTCGCCGCCGAAGTGATGGTGATCCCGCGCTCCTGCTCCTGCGGCATCCAGTCCATCGCGGCCGAGCCCTCGTCCACCTCGCCCATCCGGTGCACCTTGCCGGTGTAGAACAAGATGCGCTCGGTGGTGGTGGTCTTCCCGGCGTCAATGTGGGCCGCGATCCCGATATTCCTGATCCTATCAAGCGAAAACTTCCGCGCCATTTCTGGGTCACCCGAAGCGCCGACTCTGGCCTCGCCCGCCGATCGGCGTTCGGGTCGCGGAAGCCGTCTCCAGCGCAGCCGCTGGCCGCGATCCTACCACCGATAGTGGGCGAACGCCTTGTTGGCGTCCGCCATCTTGTGCGTATCCTCCCGCTTTTTCACCGAGGCCCCGGTCCCGCCCGCGGCCTCCAGCAACTCCGCCGCCAGCCGTTCCTGCATGGATTTCCCCGGCCGCTTCCGCGCCGCGTCCACGATCCACCGGATCCCCAGCGCCATCCGCCGCCCCGGCCGCACCTCCACCGGCACCTGGTAGGTCGCTCCCCCCACCCGCCGCGGCCGCACCTCGAGCGTCGGCATCACGTTGCGCAACGCCCGCTCCAGCACATCCAGCGGGTCCCCCTTGCTCCGCTCCCCAACCGCCTGGAGCGCGGTGTAGAAGATCCGCTCCGCCACGCTCCGCTTCCCCTTCAAGAGCATCTTGTTCACGAACCGCGTGACCAATTCGCTCTCGAACACGGGATCGGGCGCCACCTCCCGCCGCGGCGCCGGCCCTTTTCTCGGCATCCGATCTCTCCCGCGGCCTACTTGGGCCGCTTCGTTCCGTACTTCGACCGCGACTGCTTGCGGTTGTCCACACCCGACGTGTCCAGGATCCCCCGCACGATGTGGTAGCGGATCCCCGGCAGGTCCTTCACCCGCCCGCCCCGGATCAGCACCACCGAGTGCTCCTGCAGGTTGTGCCCTTCGCCGGGCACGTAGGCGGTCACCTCGATTCGGTTGGTGAGCCGCACCCGGGCCACCTTGCGCAGCGCCGAGTTCGGCTTCTTCGGGGGCACCGTCCAGACGCGGGTGCACACGCCGCGCTTGAGCGGCCCCGGCGTCCGGCGATAGCGCCGCTTGTGGGCGTTGTAATTCCAGCCCAGCGCCCAGCGCACGGTGGGCGTCACCTTGTCCTGCGCGCGCTTGCGTCCCTTACGCACCAACTGTCGAATCGTAGGCAATCAAATGCCTCCTGCTCTCATGACCGCGCGCCCGCCCCGGCGCAACCGCCCAGGCGGGCCGCACGAAACCAAAGTATATCAGCAGGCCTGCCGCCTGTCAACCTCTCTTCGGGCCTCTTCGTACTCCCCTCTCCCTGCTGAGGGAGAGGGCTGGGGTGAGGGTCGTCTCCCTCCCACTCCCTACTCCCTGCCTCCCCCCTAGATCGCCGCCCCGTCCTCCTCCTCGCGCTTGGGCGGGCGCGCCAGCGCCGACTCGTCGGCCCCGGGGCCGGGCAACGCGAAGACGTCGCCCGCCTCCTCGGCGATGGTGCGCAGCAGGAAGTCCTCCTCGCCCGCCGGCCGCGGCAGCGCGAAGAGCCGCCGCTCCTCCTTCGGACTCACGATCTGCAACTCGCGGTAGCGCGCCAGGCCGGTGCCGGCCGGGATGAGCCGCCCGATGATCACGTTTTCCTTGAGCCCCACCAGGTTGTCGGTCTTCCCCTTGATGGCGGCGTCGGTCAGCACCCGCGTCGTCTTCTGGAACGACGCCGCGGAGAGGAACGAATCGGTGCTCAGCGAGGCGTCGGTGATCCCCAGCAGCACCGGCTCGGCGGTGGCCGGGCGGCGATGCTGGGTCGCGTCGGCGATGCCGCGGTTGGCGTCCTCGATCTCGCGGTTGGCGCCCTCGAACTCGAAGCGGTCCACCACCTGGCCCGGCAGGAACGGGGCGTCGCCGGGGTCGGTGACCCGCCGCTTCTTGAGCATCTGCCGCACGATCACCTCAATGTGCTTGTCGTTGATGTCCACTCCCTGCGAGCGGTACACCCGCTGGATCTGGGCCACCAGGTAGTCCTGCACCCCGGGCAGCCCCTTCATCAGGAGCACCTTCTGCGGGTCGAGCGGCCCCTCCGTGAGCGAGTCCCCCTGCTCCAACTGCTGCCCGAGTTCCACCGGCAGGCCCCCGCGGTAGGGCACGATGTAGGACTTGCGGGTGCTCACCCGCACGATCCCCGCCGCCGCCAGCGCGTCGAACACCTTGTCGCTGATCTCCTGCCCGGCCTCCACGATCACCGCCCCGGTCTTGGGGTGGGCGACCCGCTCCGCCGCCACCTCGCCGCGCGCGTTCTCCAGCGGCTGCGGCGAGTGGATCACCACGGTGCGCACGCCGGTGGTGGCGATCTCGGCCACCACCCCGTCCACCTCCGAGACGATCGCCTGGCCCTTGGGCCGCCGCGCCTCGAACAGTTCCACCACCCGCAGCAGGCCCTTCACCTGCTCCTCCAGCACCTTGAGCATCTGCTGGATCTTCTTCACCCGGTCGCGCTCGAAACTCTCCGCCTCAAACGCCACCAGCCCGCGGTCAATGTCGTCGTAGAGCCCGCGCAGCGTCTCCTGCTTGCGCTTCTTCACCTCGGCCACGCCGGTCAGGTACTGCGCGGCCACGCCCCCGGTGTGGAAGGTGCGCATCGTCAACTGCGTCCCCGGCTCGCCGATGGACTGGGCGGCGATGATCCCCACCGCCTCCCCCACCTCGACCAGCCGGCTCGCCGCCAGGTCGCGCCCATAGCACCGGGCGCAGATCCCCTGGCGCAGTTCGCAGGTGAGCGACGAGCGCAGCATCACCTCGCCGCGCGCCAGGCCCCCGCGCTCCCGCAACTGCTCGGCCGCCTCGTGCACGCGGGCGGCGTCCTTCTTGGTGACGCGCTTCCCCTCCTCCACCAGCGCCTCGCCGGTGAAGGGGTCGGCCAGCGTCGCCGGCGCCGCCTCCCCCGCCTGCACTTTCTTGGCCGTCTGCAGGAAGCCCTCGCACTCGGCCACCACGCGCTTGATCGCCTCCAGCGGGAACTCCAGGTCCTGCGTCGCGAAGCGCCGCCCGCAGTCGCCGCAGAGGTACACCGTCTCTAGGTCGGCGTGGCACTGGGGGCAGAGGCGCCGCTCGATCCAGCGCCCGCGCTCGGCGGCCTCGCGCATCTCCTGCAGTTCCGGCGACTCCACCTCTTCCTCGGGCGGCGCGGGCGCGGGGGGCGCCTCCTCCTCGGCGGTCACCGCGGCCTGGGCCGCGCTCTCGGTGGGCACCTCCTCCTCGACGGGCACCACCGCGCGCCGGCGCGCCTCCTCGGCGGCCCGGCGGGCGTCCTCGTAGCGCACGATCTCGGCCTGCGTGGCCGCGATCTCCCGCGGCGTGAACTCCAGCCCGCAGGTCTGGCAGATCCAGAGCGGCTCCAGGTCGGCCGCGCACCCGGGGCAGGGGCCAGGCTCCAGGGTGCCGATGTCCCGTGCCGCCTTCACCAGCAGGCGGCCGGTGCGCGGGTCCACCACGTCCATCGCCGCGGTGCGGCCCTCGATGCGCTGCTCCAGCGGCTCGATCTCCTCCGCCCCGTCGCGCAGCGCCTTCACCGAGATCCCCGAGGGCGTGCCGCAGTCCGTTTCGCGCACGATCACATCCTGCGCCACGTCCACCAGCCGCCGCGTGAGATACCCGGCGTCGGCGGTGCGCAGCGCCGTGTCGGCCAGCCCCTTGCGGGCCCCGTGGGTGGAGACGAAGTACTCCAGCACCGAGAGCCCCTCGTGGAAGTTCGACTTGATGGGCAGGTCCTCGATGAACCGCCCGAAGGGGTCGGTCATCAGGCCGCGCATCCCCGCCAACTGGGTGATCTGGCGGATGGTCCCGCGGGCGCCGGATTTGGCCATCATGAAGATCGGGTTGAAGGGGTCAATGCCGGCGATGATGGCGTCGGCCATCTGGTCCGAGGCCGTCGTCCAGAGACGGCAGATCTCGTCCTCGCGCTCGCCCGCGGTGATCAGCCCCTTGCGGTAGTTCTCGTTGGTCTCCAGGACCTGCCGCTCGGTGCGGGCGATGACCTCCTCGCGCCGCGCCGCCGGGATGTCCATGTCGGTCATCGAGATGGTGATCCCCGCCATGGTCGAGAACCGGAAGCCCAGTTCCTTCAATTCGTCCAGCAGGGCCACCGTGCGCTCGGTACCGTGCCGGTGGTGGCACTCCTGCACCAGGTCGCCCAACTCCCTGTTGGTGACCACCCGGTCCACGTAGCGCAACTTCGGCGGCAGCGCCTGGTTGAAGATCACCCGCCCCACCGTGGTCTCCAGCAACTGGCCGTCCATGCGCACCCGCACGTCGGCGTGCAGGTCCACGTGGCCGCAGTGGTAGGCCAGGATCGCCTCCTCCGGCGAGGAGAAGACCTTTCCCGCTCCCTTCGCGCCCTTGCGCTTCTGGGTCAGGTAGTAGCAGCCCAGCACCAGGTCCTGGCGGGGGGTCACCATGGGCTTGCCGTGCGCCGGCGAGAACAGGTTCCGGGTGGAGAGCATCAGGATCCGCGCCTCCGCCTGCGCCGCGGCCGAGAGCGGCACGTGCACCGCCATCTGGTCGCCGTCGAAGTCGGCGTTGAACGGGTAGCAGACCAGCGGGTGGATCTGGATCGCCTTCCCGTCCACCAGCACCGGCTCGAAGGCCTGGATCCCCAGCCGGTGCAGGGTGGGCGCCCGGTTCAGCATCACGGGATGGTCCTTGATCACTTCCTCCAGCGCGTCCCACACCTCCGGCCGCACCCGGTCCACCATCTTCTTGGCGGTCTTCACGTTGGTGGTGTAGCCCTTGTCCACCAGCCGCTTCATCACGAACGGCTTGAACAACTCCAGCGCCATCTCTTTCGGCAGGCCGCACTGGTTGAGCCGCAGGTGCGGCCCCACCACGATCACCGAGCGCCCGGAGTAGTCCACCCGCTTCCCCAGCAGGTTCTTGCGGAACCGCCCCTCCTTGCCCTTGAGCATGTCGGAGAGCGACTTGAGCGGCCGGTTGTTGCTCCCGGTGACCGGCCGCGAGCGCCGCCCGTTGTCAATCAGCGCGTCCACCGCCTCCTGGAGCAGGCGCTTCTCGTGGTTGATGATGGACTCGGGGGCGTTGAGTTCCTTGATCTTCTTGAGCCGGTTGTTGCGGTTGATGATCCGCCGGTAGAGGTCATTCAGGTCCGAGGTCGCGAACCGGCCCCCGTCCAACTGCACCATGGGCCGCAGTTCCGGCGGGATCACCGGCACCGCCTCCATGATCATCCACTCCGGCCGGTTGCGCGACTGGCGGAACGCCTCCGACACCTCCAGCCGCTTGATCGCCCGCGCCCGCTTCGCCCCCTGGGTCTCGCGGATGTCGTTGCGCAGTTCGCCCGAGAGCGCGTCCAGGTCTATTTGGCCCAGCAACTCGCGGATGGCGTCCGCCCCCAGGCCGGCGCGGAACAGGTTCTGGTACTTGTTGCCGTGGCGCAGCGCGAGCGCCTCCAGCAGTTTGTGCAGGCCGCGGAATTCGTTCTCGCTGATCAGTTGCTTCACCGCCAGCCCGCCCACGCCCTCCCCGGCCGGCCCCAGCAGCAACTTCGCCGCCGTCTCCAGTTCCTTGGCGCGCTCGTCGGACGCGGCCTCCTGGGCCTCCAGCCGCGCCAGGGCCTCGCGGTCCACCGGCTTGGCGGCCTCCTCGCGCGCCGCCTTGGTCTTGCCCCCCTTGGGCGCCTCGGCCGCGGTCACGGCCTCGAACACCTTCGAGCGCACCTTCGCCCAGCCCTCGGCATCGCGGATGACTTCGATCAGGTCTGGCTCGCGCCGCTCCAGCAGTTCCACCACGCCCAGGTTGGCGATCTTGGTGCGCAGCCCCTTGGGCAGCTTCTTCTTGAGTTCGGGGTCCTTGGCCAGCACCTCGTCCACCACCTCGTCGGTGGCGAACCACGCCAGCGCCTCCCCCTGCGCCACCAGGCCCTCCGCCTCCACCGCGGCCTTGATCTCCTCGGCGTTCTTGGTGAGCGACCCGTGATCCACGCCGGTGACGATGTAGGAGGCGAAGTAGAGCACCTTCTCCAGCGGCCGCGGCGAGATGTCCAGCAGCAGCGCCATGGGGCTGGGCACGCCCTTGAGGTACCAGATGTGCGACACCGGCGCCGCCAGCTCGATATGCCCCATGCGCTCCCGGCGCACCTTGGAGCGCGTGACCTCGACCCCGCAGCGGTCGCAGGTGATCCCGCGGAACTTGATCTTCCGGTACTTGCCGCAGTGGCATTCCCAGTCGCGCGTGGGCCCGAAGATGCGCTCGCAGAAGAGCCCGTCGGGCTCGGGCTTGAAGGTCCGGTAGTTGATCGTCTCGGGCTTCTTGACCTCGCCGCGCGACCACTTCCGGATCTCCTCCGGCGACGCCAGCCCCACCCGCAACTGATCGAAATGCGTGGTATCTACCATCTCGGCTCCTGCCCTCGCATGACGAATTACGAATTGTGAATTACGAATTCCGCGGGTGGCGACGGCCAGGGCGGACCTTCGCGCCTTGCCCCGCTCGATTCATAATCCATCACTCATCATTCATAATTGACTCTACGCGAGCCCCTACCCTTCACCCCTCACCCTTCACTCTTCACTGCGCAAGCGTTGCGCTTGCGCCCATTCCTCATCCATCACCCATGACTCATCATGGCCTCTACGCGAGTTCTTCCTCCGGTCCCTCCAGGGCCACCGGCTGCGCGTCCTTGCTCTCCACCGTGATCTGCAGCCCCAGGCTCTGCAACTCCTTGATCAGGATCTTGAAGGACTCCGGGATCCCCGGCTCCATGATGTTCTCGCCCTTGACGATGCACTCGTAGGTCTTCACCCGCCCCAGCACGTCGTCCGACTTGATGGTCAGGATCTCCTGCAGCGTGTGCGCGGCGCCGTAGGCCTCCAGCGCCCACACCTCCATCTCGCCGAAGCGCTGCCCGCCGAACTGGGCCTTGCCGCCCAGCGGCTGCTGGGTCACCAGCGAGTACGGCCCGGTCGAGCGGGCGTGGATCTTGTCCTCCACCAGGTGCACCAACTTCATGATGTAGATCGGCCCCACGGTGATCGGCTGGTTGAAGGGCGCGCCGCTGCGCCCGTCGTAGAGCACGAACTTGGCCGTGTTCTCGTCGAACCCGATCTGCTCGTTGACGCGCTTCAGCACGCGCTCGCGCAGCAGCCGCCGCTTCTCCTCGGGCCGCTTCGCCTGCTCCCACTCGCCCGGCTCGATCACAAGCCAGTCGGCGATCCGCTGCGACTCCTCCGCCGGCTGCTCGGCCAGGTGCTGCTCGAAGCGGTCCAGCAGTTCCGCGATGCTGCCGTCGCCGTTCCAGGCGCTCCCCAGCCGGAGTTCGGTGGCGAGGTAGCCGGCCAGGCGGTTGCGCCGCAGCCGGTCCGCCGACTGCGCCAGGTGGTCGAGGATCTCTCTCTCCTTCGCGCCCTGGAAGACCGGGCACTGGAAGGTCACCCCCAACTCCGCGGCCGCCACCCCCAGGTGGGTCTCCATGATCTGCCCGATGTTCATGCGCGAGGGCACCCCCAGCGGGTTGAGGATGATATCCATCGGCGTCCCGTCGGCCAGGAAGGGCATGTCCTCATCGGGCATGATGCGCGCGATCACCCCCTTGTTGCCGTGGCGCCCGGCCATCTTGTCGCCCTCCATGGCCTTGCGCTTCTGCGCCACGTACACCCGCACCATCTGGTTCACGCCCGGGGTCAACTCGTCGCCCGGCTCGCGGTTGAGTTCGCCGCCGCACTTCTCGCAGTAGTGGCGGTGCTGCTCCTTGGAGAACTGGTGCTCCGCCCCGCACTTGGCGCAGCGGAACTTCAGTCGCGAGAACCGCTTCACGTCCACCACCTTCCCCTTCTCGCCGTGCGGCACCCGCAGCGAGGTGTCGCGCATCTCCGCCGCCTTCTCGCCGAAGATCGCCCGCACCAACTTCTCCTCGCTGGTCAGTTCCTCTTGCCCCTTGGGCGCCACCTTCCCCACCAGGATGTCCTCGGCCCGCACCTCGGCGCCGATCCGGACCACCCCGTCCTCGTCCAGGTCCTTCAGCGCCTCGTCGCCCACGTTGGGGATGTCGCGCGTGATCTCCTCCGGCCCCACCTTGGTCTCGCGCGCCTCCACCTCGTACTTCTCGATGTGGATCGAGGTGAAGACGTCCTCGCGCACCATCCGCTCGCTGACCACGATCGCGTCCTCGTAGTTGTAGCCCTCGAAGGGCATGAAGGCGCAGAGGATGTTGCGGCCCAGCGCCAACTCCCCCTCGCGCGTGCAGGGCCCGTCGGCCAGCACCTGCCCCTCGTCCACCAGGTCGCCGCTGCGCACCACCGGCTTCTGGTGGATGCAGGTCGCGGCGTTGGAGCGCACGAAGTTGAGCATCGGGTAGCGGTCCACCTCGCCGTCCAGCCGCCGCATCAGCACCTGGTGCGCGTCCACGCTCTCGACGATCCCCGCGTGCCGCGCCAGCACCGCCGCCCCCGAATCGCGCGCGGCCCGGCCCTCGACCCCGGTGGTCACGTACGGTTCCTCGCTCCGCAGCAGCGGCACCGCCTGGCGCTGCATGTTGGATCCCATGAGCGCCCGGTTGGCGTCGTCGTTCTCCAGGAACGGGATGAGGCAGGTCGCCACGCTCACGATCTGCTTGGCCGACAGGTCCATCAGGTCAATCTCCTCCGGCGGCACCTGCGGGAAGGCGCTCCGGTAGCGCACCACGATCGCCTCGCCCAGCAGCCGCCCCCGCTCGTCGGTGGGCACGTTCGCCGGCGCGATCCGGAACTCGTCCTCCTCGTCGGCGGTCAAGTACACGATCTCGTCGCTCACCGTGCCGTTCTTCACCCGCCGGTAGGGGCTTTGCAGGAAGCCGTAGTCGTCCAACTTGGCGTAGATCGCCAGCGACCCGATCAGCCCGATGTTCGGGCCTTCCGGGGTCTCGATGGGGCAGATCCGGCCGTAGTGCGAGTGGTGGACGTCGCGCACCTCCAACTTCGCGCTCTGCCGGCTCAAGCCCCCCGGCCCCAGCGCGCTCAGGCGCCGCTTGTGGGTCAACTCGGCCAGGGGGTTGGTCTGGTCCATGAACTGGCTCAACTGGCTGGAGCCGAAGAACGACTTGATCGCCGCCGAGATCGGCTTGGTGCTGATCACCGCCTGGGGCGTCACCTGCTCGGGGTCCAGGCTGGTCATCCGCTCCCGCGCGATCCGCTCCATGCGCAGGAACCCCAGCCGGAACTGGTTCTGCAGCAGTTCCCCCACGCAGCGCACCCGCTTGTTCATGAGGTGGTCAATCTCGTCCACGAACGCGGTCTCGTCCCCCTCGCGCAGCCGCACCATGTAGCGCAGGATGGCGACCAGGTCTTCCTTGGTGAGGGTATGGATCGCCTCGGGCAGTTCCATCCCCAACTTCTTGTTCAACTTGTAGCGCCCCACCCGCGCCAGGTCGTAGCGCCGGGCGTCGCAGAAGAGCGCCCGCAGGCGGCTGCGCGCGATGTCGGTGGTCACCGGGTCGCCGGGGCGCTCCCGCTTGTAGATGTCCAGCAGCGCCGCCTCCTCGTCGCGCGCGGGGTCGCGCTCCAGGGTGGCGTCAATGAGCGGGTTGAGCCGCGCCACCTCCAGCCGCCGCGGGTGCAGCGCCGCCGCCGCGCGCGCGGTCTCCTTGTCCAGCCGCGTCCCGGCCGCCGCCACCAGTTCCCCGGTCTTGCGGTCCACCACGTCGTTCCAGACCCGCCGCCCGATCACGTCCTCCGGCCGCGGCTCCCGCAGCACCTCGCGCTCCCCGAAGATGCGCACCAGGTCGCCGTCGCTCGAGCACGCCAGCTGGCCGCTCGCCTTGGCGGTGTTGATCGAGTTCAGCGCCCGCAGCAGCGTGGTCGCCGGAAACTTGTGCGCCTGGCCGATCTTCACCGAGACCACGTCGTTGGCGTCGGAATCCATGTCCAGCCAGGCGCCCTCGCTGGGGATCACCTGCCCCGAGAGCAGGATCCGCCCGCTGAAGTCAATCGCATCCTTGAAATACACCCCCGGCGACCGCGCCAACTGGCTCACCACCGTCCGCTCGGCGCCGTTCACCACGAAGGTGCCGTTGTCGGTCATGAGCGGCAACTCGCCCAGGAACACCTCGGATTCCTTGAGTTCCCCGGTGCTCCGGTTGAGCATCCGCACCACCACCTTGAGCGGGGCCTCGTAGGTGGCGTCCCGGTCGCGACACTCCTCGATCGCCCACTTCGGCTCCCCCAGGTAGTAGTCGTGGAACGAGAGCGACAGGTTCCCGGTGAAGTCCTCGATGGGCGAGAAGTTGTCGAACAGTTCCCGGAGCCCCTCCGCCAGGAACCAGCGGTAGGAGTTCACCTGGATCTCGATCAGGTTGGGCGGGGCGACGATCTCAGGCTTGGCCCCGCGCGAGAGCACGCGCGGTCGCGGCATAGGGCTCACCTCTCTCGGGCTACGTGGCCGGAACCTGGGCGCACCCGGCAGGCGTAGTGGCGCCCCTGGTGCGACGAGTTATCCCACGGAATGTGGCCAGGTTTGCAGACATGCGAGAAGGCCCGTCCGGTGACTTCACGCCCGGTCGTCCCCGGCAGGCCAATGAACCAGTTTGCGTCGGAACCAAAATAATACCCGAAAATATCGCGCCTGTCAACCCTTCCCCAAAGTTTTTTTGCCCGGCCTCTCCCCCACCCCGGGCGCCACCACACCAAGCGGTGTGTTTACCCGCGTATCACGCCCGCGAAACCGCGCCGCTGTGACCTCGCCGCCCACGCGCCGGCCTCGCGGGCCCCGGCAGCCCCTCTCCCTGCTCCCTGGCCGCCCCGGCCGCTCCCCCCCGAGATCTGAAGTCTCAAATCTGAAATCTCGGACCTGCGCCTCAAACCCCACTTCCAGCCGCTCCCTGCTTCCCAAGCAGAAGGCCGGCCCCGCAGGACCGGCCTCCACGATCTATCCCGTCGCAACCCGGAATTTGCCCTGTTTCTATATTTCCACTACCTCCATCCCTCCGCCGCCCGCAGCAGCGCCTCCCCCTCCTCCTGCGACCCCGCGCTCGTCCCGATCAGCAGCCCCTCCGGCCCCAACTCCTCCACCAGCCGCGGCGCGTCCTTCTTGTCAACGCCCAACAGCAGCAGCGACTTCCCCGCCTTGCGAGCGCGGCGGTAGATGTCCAGCCACCTCGGATCGCTCAAGCCGGGCTGGTTCGCGCCGGGCGTCCACTGCAGCGCGTTCAGCCCCGGGATGGAGAGGATGAGGTCCAGGTGCTTGATCGCCTCCACCCCGTCGAGGTGATAAACCGTGTAATCCAGCCGCTCGCACTGCTCGGCCAGGTAAGGCAGCGCGAACTCCTCGAACATCCCCGGCGAGATCATCGCCGAGAAATCGCACTGCAATTTCGCCATCCGCCCCGGCGCCCACACGCTGAACGCCGAGAAGCAGCAGCCGCCGTCGCCGCCGCGCACCATGGCGAACATCTCGTCATAGCAGCGGAAGTACGCCTCCTGCACCTGCCGCTGCAGCCGGTGCACCTGGCGCGGTCGGTCCACCAGGTCCTCGAGCAGCGTCGAGGTCCCCCGCAGGCTGGCCGCGATGTCCAGGTTCTCGATCAGGTCGGGCAGCGACGTCAGGTAGCGCCCCTCGCCGCGCCGCAGCCCTTCCTCGATCAGCCGCTTGCTGGCCAGCCACCAGCGGTTCTCTGGATCGGGCCCGATCACGGCGCCCTCCAGGCCGGCGACGCACGGCTGATACCACACCGTGTCCTCGGCAAACACCGGCTCGCAGCCCAAGTAGAGCGCCAGGCTGCCCGGCCCAATGTGGGTGTCGAAATAGGGGAACGCCTCGCCGCCGTACCAGGTGCGCGCGAACCGCTGCTCCGCCAGGCCGATCCGATAATCGGGATCAAGCCAGCGCCGCACGAGGTCATCCGGCCGCCGCGGTTCGGCCGCAGGCAGCGGGTCTTTACGCGGCGCGGTGACGTGCAAGGCCAACCGCCCGATCACCTCCCCATGCCACCACGCCGCCAGCCGCTGCTTCGCCTGCTCCCAGTCCGCCTTGAACTCCACCATTTCCTCCCGTAGGGGCGTGATTCATCACGCCCACCACACCGGGCGCAATGAATTGCGCCCCTACACGACTCTTCACCCTTCACTCCTCACCCTTGACCCGACGTATGATTCTTCTGTGGCGTGAGCAGAATTCCAGTTGGCCTAACTGCGCCCGCAGCATGTCCTCCTGCCAGTGCGCGTCGTAGAGGCGGCAATGCGGGTCATCGCAGAAGGCCTCCCCGGTCAGCGCATAGATTACGACCTGCATCAGGTAGCCCTTGGCCACCTCGGTGAGCCGCGGGTCGTCGTGATCGAGAAACCGCCCGCCCAGCCGCTGCTTGAGCGCCTGGTAGGTCGCATCGTCCTGCGCCAGCCGTCCCAACTGCTGCTGCGCCTGGTAGAATTCTTTTGGCTTCGCCGGCGCCTCGACCAGTCCCGTCGTCGAGACGATCCCCGGCGCGCCCGCGATCACGGTCCGCAGGTGATACCTCAGGTCGTCGCGATTCCACGTCGCGAGCAAGCGGTTGGTGAAGATCACCTGCACCCGGTCCAGCCGCGCCTCCCCGCGACGCAGGAAACCGCGCATCAGCGCCTGGAAGCGCAGCCCCTCGTACACAATCCCGTGGGGCCCGCGGTTCGCATTCGCCAGTCGGCGCTCCTCGAAGCGCACCTCGCCCGCGATCGGCTCGGCAAAAGCCTCCGCTCGCGCGAAGTCGCGCACCTTGATCGCCGCCAGCGCCCGCGCCAGCCCTTGCCGCTCCTCCTCGCCTGCCGCTCCCAGGCAATACCCGACGTACTCCGGCCGCACCTCCGGCTCGGCGCCCAGCGTCTCGCGCAGCCATGCCGCCACCGCCCCCGCGTCGAGCGTGGCCGCCGTGCGCTCATCGTAGAGCAGGATGCGCGCCTTCACGCCCTCCAGTCTACTGCCCTTCGCCGCGGCTCGCAACCCCCGCGCCGGCATGCTGTCCTCCCCCTCGATGGGGGAGGATTGAGGAGGGGGTGAATCTGGGCGCACGGCGCCCACCGTCCCCCCACCCTACCCTCCCCCCCGAGGGGGGAGGGCATGTGTCTCGGCCGCTGGCATGCATTATGAGACAACTTCTCCCATGCGCGCCGTTCGGCGGGCTTAGGAAAGCCCGCCCTACAGTGTTCTGGTCGGCCCGGATTTCGGGAGCACCGGAGGTGCTCCCCTACGCTTCGTCGGACAGGGTTCGCGGAGCCCACCCCGAAAGTCTCTCCGGCCCGCAGGGAGATAGGCGCTCATCGCCGAAAAGGGCGAGCCGTTCGGCCGACACGGGAGACTGGCTCATGAAACTCGCCATCTGCAACGAGACCTTCCAGGGCTGGCCCTGGGAGCGCATCTGCCCCTTCGTCGCCGAGACCGGCTACGACGCCATCGAGATCGCCCCCTTCACGCTTTCCGAATCGGTCGCCGAGATCCCGCCCGATCGCCGCGCCGCGCTCCGCCGCGCCGCCCAAGCCGCCGGCGTCGAGATCGCCGGCCTGCACTGGCTGCTCGTCTCGCCTAAGGGCCTTTACATCAATCATCCCGACCCCGCCATCCGCGCCAGAACGCGCGACTACTTCCGCGCCCTCGTGGACTTCTGCGGCGACCTCGGCGGCAAGATCATGGTCCTCGGCTCGCCCAAGCAGCGCGCGGTGCACGAGGGTCTCACCCACCAGCAGGCGTGGGACCTCGCCAAGGAAACCATCGGCGGCGTGCTCGATCTCGCCGCCCGGCGCGGCGTCACCCTCTGCCTCGAGCCGCTCTCCACCCAGGAGACCGATTTCTGGACCACCGCCGAGGAGGTCCGCCGCTTCGCCGCCGAACTCAACCATCCCAACTGCAAAATCATCCTGGACGTGAAGGCCATGTCCTCCGAGGCCAAGCCCATCCCCCAGATCATCCGCGAGAGCACGGGCTGGGTCGCCCACGTCCACGCCAACGACGCCAACCGCCGCGGCCCCGGCTTCGGCGACACCGACTTCGCCCCGATCGCCGCCGCCCTGCGCGAGATCGGCTACGACGGCTACGTCTCCGTCGAGGTCTTCGACTATTCGCCCGACCCCCAGACCATCGCGCGCGAGAGCCTGCGCTACCTGCGTCAACATTTCGGCTAGCGTCCGCCCCTCTCCCTTGCAGGGAGAGGGTAGGGTGAGGGTGACGGTTCCGGCTGCGCACAGACACATTATTGAGTTCGCGGAATAG
>Ga0315288_10005374_pt1 | contig 16281 bp, 19 predicted proteins | sample YL17G11_20_MG_FD_203454 | JGI IMG/M metagenome (GOLD analysis project Ga0315288, IMG submission 203454) | Sediment microbial communities from Yellowstone Lake, YNP, Wyoming, USA - YL17G11_20 | ecosystem: Environmental > Aquatic > Freshwater > Lake > Sediment | place: USA: Wyoming | collected...
AGTTCCGTTTTCCAGTTCACACTCGGCAAAGCCGGGATTGGAATCCGAAATCTTTTTCACTTTGGCGCGGGCGCCGGTCATGCCGGAAATAGGATCGTCCACGACCGCCACGGTCTGACCCGTGCTTATGTCTTCACCAAGAATTTGATGAACGGCGGTGCGCACGTAGTTTTTGCCGCCAGTCGTAACCGACTCCGCAATTATTTTTTTGATGTCTCTCATAGCTTTTCATTGTTGCGAACTGTGACTTAACTACTCACTCGGATCGAGCAAAACTGCAACGAGCATTGTTTCATCGACTTCCGGCCACGGCATGTACCAATCAGTACCGTAACGTAGCTCTTTAAGCAACGACTCCGACGAACCATTTACCTTAACTACGGGTCTGCCGTTCTTGAACTCAAGCTGGGCATTTTCGGCCAACTGGCGCACCCGTGTCTCCATTGTTTTAAGCCGCTTGTCCAGATCAGGCACCGGCAGTTTGCCCAAGGCGGAAAACCCAAGCATCACCCGCGCTACCAGCAAATCGCGCTGGCGCGAATCACGTAAACGCTGCTTCATGACCGCACTGATTGAATCGGTAAGCGCTTGCGAAATCATGCTTCAGGTAGCGGTCGTGTCTGTATACGTTCTGACGGCGGTGGCACACCGGGATTGGTCAAGGGCCGGGCGTCGCCGTCAGCCGGAATAATTGTTTCACAGACCAATCCCAGCCAGACGTTAGTTTGCTGCCAATAGGAAGTCGGTTCCAGCACCACGTTAACAATCATGTTCCGATACCCGTTAAAATACATGATGTCCCCGCGCATGGGAAAATAATTGAGTTGTTCCAGCAGCAAGTTGGCCATCCAAACCTTGTATTTCTGCTGGGGAGTGATCCCGACGCGGGTCAACCGCCAATCAGGGCGTTCCGCGTTGACGATGACGGGCAGATCAATAACCCGTGAAAATACCGTTCTTTCGTCCAATGATACGTGCCACAGATCGTCATACTTCTCACTGCGCCGATCCACTTCATAAAATTTTGGATAAGGACGCGGTGACATTACACGAATGTACTCGGCATGGATGGATAAAGCGGTTTTGGTGTCCGCCAGTCCGTACTGCACGGGATCGTAATGCCACTCTTTGCGCTCGTTAAATGTCATATCATTAGACTAGCGTAACTATTCTAGCTGGACACCAACACTAGACAAAGTCGTGCAATGCGGTAAATGAGTAAAATTAAAAATGATAAAACCCGACACCCTGCTGCAACTGCTGGACGAACTCCAAGAGGAAAACATACGCTCGGAGGTTGAAGTAACACCCGTATCCAAGGCCATCATCTACCTGAATGATGAAGCCGCCGAAGCGGAAGACGGCATTGAACTGTCCAGCAAAGAATGCCTTTTAGTCTTTGCCGGGCGGAAAACCGTGGAACGCTTGGCGGATGCGCTCGACACCTGCGAAGCATCCATCACCCTTGTCGATGTGACCATGCCCCATGCCACACTGGAAGAATTGGAACGCAACTTTGTCGCCGTCGACGAAAGTTAATACGATGCACCCGCATGATTGAAACTGTCCAATCGCAGGAAGGTTACGCCACGTTGCAGTACAAGCTGGTAATAGGCGGCAACCGTACGCTCAATTTCAACGCGGAAGTGGTCACTTTTGTCGAGGCGGAACTGAAGGATGATGTTTACAGTATCGGGGCCGCCGTCCACACCTTCCGAACGCTCGATCCCGGCTTTTTGGAGTCGATCAAGGAAGTCATGAGCACGGCTGATCCGGTGCTCGAATTCCGACTTGGCTTTGGCACCCCAAAAAACCCCTACTGGCTACCGTGGCAACGCCACATCATCGCCCAGTATTACTCAAAGTTTGAAGGCATCGCGAATGCCGCTGGCCACCTGCTGGTGTTCGTCACCGCCAACAGTCTTACCCGGATGAAGCGCTCCAACAAGCTGCTCGCCCGGAAAGGCACCATTGCCGAAATCGTCGCCAGCATCGCCACTGAAAACGCGCTGGAATCGGTCGTCGAACCCACCGACGGCAAGTTTTTACTTTACCAGTGCTTTAGCGACGACACCCGGTTCATTTCCACTCGCTTGTTGGAGCGGGCCATTAACCGCAAAGGCCGGGGCGGCTACTTCTTTTTCATTCGCGACAACGTGCTGCATTTCCATACGCCGGATTATCAGTCAAGCGTCCGGCAAATGAACTACTACGACATCTTTGGCACCGAGCTTACCCTCAGCGATCTCAGTCAGGAACCGCGTCTATGGGATAACGGTCTGGCAGGCGTGCGTGTCATTGCTTCCGACCCCTACACCGGCCAGACACAGGAGGTAGAAAGCGACCCGGACAAGGCGCTGCGTCTGGCTGACACCATCTACAACTTCGCCAACATAACGAACGGTCAATGGAATTTTCCCTACCACCTGTCTTTTAACCCGCCCATCGAAGTCAATGCCATCGCCCAGTACCGATACCAGTGCTCACGCCAGCAAACTTTTCGCTGCACCGTCAGTGTAGACAAAACCATCGTCATCCGACACGGTGATTTGCTCAACCTCAGCATCACCCAGCAAAATTCCAAAGCCAGCAGCCACAGCGGCTATTATTACGTCACAGGCGCCATCCACATTGTTAAAAAGCAATCTGTAAACAGCACGTATACACTGGAACGCGGAGAAGTGCGCGGACAGGATCAGAGCCTGTCCGTTCAAAACCGACAGCAACAGCTAGTGCCGGACTCCAAAGCACCGGGCGAAGACCCAAACATTTTGGAAGTACAAAGCTCGGAATTGACCAAGGGGGCGGGCAAACAGTCTTCCACCAAAGTCTATACGTCAGTAACTGACGCCAACACGGGACTACCTATAGCTTAGGTCAGCGGGCCGGGAATGATCTTGGCTTGGTACAACTGCGGCGGATAAAACGAATCATCCTTGGCGAAGCCAAGCTCGCTCCACGTGCGCTGTGAATCAATCTGCATCCGCAAATTACCGGTCGTGGTTCCCGTGCAGTACACTTCAATGAAATTACGCTTGCCGCTGAGGGTCTGCGTCTGCTGACCACCGGGACAAAGGTATACCGGAGTAGCCGTGAGATTGTAGCGGGTGCCGCTGACGCTGCGATCATCGGTTTCCCGTAGATGCACTGAGAAGTAAGTGTTGCCTACGTTCTCAAACGTAACCAGCATGTTGGTTTGCGATGTCCCGCCAGAAATCGGCGGGGGCCAGTCACTCTGGGTATACAGGCGGGATGTTACGTACCCTGAAACGACTGGACACTGCACCAGCGTCTTACGGGGGAGAGGTTGAACGTATTCACCGGGGTTCATACTGAATGTCGTTTTTTACCGGTTTGCTTACAGTTAGTCAACTTCGGCTCTTTCCTCATCTTCCTCGGCGCGTTCCTCGTCTTCCTCGGCTTCGCCTTCTTCCGCCTCAGCAGCGCCTGCTTCGGCGGCTCCCGCTCCGGCTTCCAGATCGCTTGGAGGTTCATCCGGCATTGGCATCGCACCGGCGCCGCCCGCTGCTCCTTCACCGGCTTCCGCTCCCGGAGGTAGTTCTTCAATCGGTGCAACAGCGGCGGCAATCTGTTCCAAAGCGTTCTTCATGGAACGCAGCAGGCTCAGCGCCGAATCACCTTCGGTGTCGGCTCCGATGGCGCTGTCGCTTACGGGCGGTTCGCTCGGCTGGAGCGTATCACCACCGATGTCGCTGCCGACATCCATGTCCGTCGGGGGTGCCCCGGAGTCAATGTGGTCGAGTTCGTCGGCTTCCATTTCGCTGACGAGTTTTATGGCTTCGTTAATTGTGCTCATAGATTCACCGTTCGTTTTAACTACACTCTCCAAAATCAAATTACGCAGAGGTAAGCAAAAAGCCGCCTCATGTGAGCGTATCCAACCGGACGCTCGTGCTTCCATCGGTTTAACCGTTCGGTTTCCGAGCACGCGCTTTGGTTTGGTAGGTGTGTTGGTTACAGGCGTTGGAAAACTTCTACCGCGTTCTCCGGGAGGTATCGCTAATTCTGTAGACGGCGGCGTACCACCCGGCATGGTGCGACCGCGTTGACCGGGCGGCACCGCCAGCGGCGAAGGCAGCGGTTCTGGTTCGGCACCTTTCAAATCCGTAGTTGCCTTTGGCTTCTGCTCCGCAGGCATCCGGGCGGGCGCATTGATGCTAGGCGGCTGGGCACCGGTGCGCACGGGTACGGGTGCCGCAGGCGGCTGCACGGGCACTTGTCCGATATTGCGCAGGTTGCGACGGCGACGAATTTCCGCCTCCCTTTCTCTCGCGGCCTGCATCTGCCCTTCAAAATCTGTCCAGCGCTTGGTCGCATAGCGGGTCAATTGATCCAGCTTAGAAGCCGTATCCGGCGTATCACCGGGAAAGGATGACAGCATTCCGTAAATGTGCTCACGCGTTGCCAGAATGTGTTTACAGAGTCCCGGCTTGCCTTTTGGATTCGTCTTTCGGGGCGCCCGGTTCCACGCCTGATTAAGCGACTGCGGCCCGACTACGCTGCTCTGTCGCTGCTTGTTAGCCCATGCCCAGCGATAGCGAAAATCCGGGCAGGTGCAATCCACCAAACATTCCAGATTCTGCAAGGGAACGTTTTTAGGATTCCGCCGCTGCGGCTTGAAAAATTTAACGTAACCCCGATGCCGCAGTCCCGTCGTGCTGGGATTAGCTTTGAAGTTAAAAATGTAGTAAACGACATCCTGATAGGAGTCGATTTCCAACGGCGGCCCGCGCACCGTAAAACTACGGTACACGCGCTTTGGCTCCGAAATTCGGAATAACCGGTCAAACGTCAGTCTTTCACAAAGCCAGAGTGCCATATCAAGTCACAGAACTGATGTTGGCGGGTGGGTTGCCGGTTTCCCGTGCGGGTGACGGTTCGTTGGGCGCCAGTTTAAGTTGCCGTTGGCGCGGGCCTCGATTATGTCCGGCAAACAGGGTCTTGGCCATGCTGGTCTGGATGGGTTTTTTACCGGCCTGCGTCTGCTGCGTCTGCTGCGGCTGCGCTTGTGCTTGTTGGGTTTGCTGGGTTTGCTGCGGCATAGATTTTTGTTTTACCTCTGGCATGATCGGTAGCCACATGTCCTTGTCCCCGCGATGCACCCGAAATGAAATCGGATAATCCGGGCTGGCTTTACGCAGGACATATTCCAGATGGCGGGCATTGTATACGTAAAAAGGGCCGATGGGCTTACTCCCGTCCGCCGGTGCGAATTTGCCGGTCTGAATGATGACATCTCCGGCCTGTAAACCGGCCTGTGCCGCCGGGCCGCCGGGAATCACTTCCATGATTTGAATGCCTTCCGTACTGTTCATGGCATAATGGAATCCCACATTTACCGGCGTGTTCAGGGGCATGATGTCACCCCGGTAGCCGACCCCGATTTTCGGCGCGGTAAAATTTTCCTTTTTGGGATCAATGACACCAAGCTCCTTGGTTTTCACCGGTTCATCTTGCACCGCCGGTTTTGGCTTGGTACCGAGCATGGTGCGCTCGACCGTCGTCGCCTGTCCGTTGCCGCTGGGCAGCCGCCGGTACTTTACCTTGTCGCCTTTCTGCAAACCAAGATACTGCATCGCTTTATCTTGACCCTCCGGCGTGGTATTCGCCGGAATTTTACCAATCACTTCGATGTTGCCCGGATCATGTTTTAGAAAAAAGGTGTAACCGTCTTTAACCAGCCGGTCGAGCGTAGTGCGATCTTTAACCGCGTCTTTCGGCAAAATATTAACCTGCTCCATCGCCCCGAAAAATTGCTCAAGGTCTTTGGCGTTAAACCCGTGCTCTGGCAAACGCGGCCCAAAAACGTATACACCAGTGCGCTCGCTTACCGACCGGTCTTCGGTTTCAAGGAGCAGGCTGACGATCTCACGAGCGTTCATTTCCTTCTAACTACGCCATTACGTTCTATGCTGCTGTGAATACCGTCGATCTAAAACTAAAGCGCGTTTCAATTCGGAATTGGATGAAGTTTGAACAGGTGGATTTGACTTTCCCTGAAAGCGGTCTGGTGCTGGTGCAAGGTATCAATACCGCCAGCGGCGGGGCACTGCTAAGCGTCGGCAGCGGCAAAACCGGACTCGGCGAAGCCATCAGCCGCACCCTGCTGGGCGTTTCTGGTCGCTTTACCTCCTTACGCCAGTTTAGCACCGACAAGCTCGGCAACACCTACGTTAAGTTGGAAGTTGAGCTTCGAGGGAAACCGCTAATCGTGGAATCCGGCTACCAGTGCGACGAATTCGAGGGCAGCGGTGAATCTCTGCGTTACCACTACGACGGCAAAACCGTAGAGCGGGGTAAAATCGACCAAACCCGCGCCGCCCTCAACCAGTTGCTCGGTGTTTCCGCCTTATTGGCGGAGTGGACAGTTTTTGTTGACGGCGACAGCATAAAATTCAACAAGATCGGGCAGGCTGATTGCGTAGAACTGGTGATGGCCAGCCTGCGTCAGCCGCCGTGGAATGCCTACCACGAAGCCAGTAAAACGGTGCTCGGTCAATTTCGGCGCAGCATGGCTGGAGTGGAGGCCGCACACACCCACGCGGCGGAAGCCGTGCGCAACGCCAAGGACGAACTGTATGAAGCACAAAAAGTCCTTGCCACCGAGCGCACGGATTATGCGCAGGCAGTGGCCTCCAATGAAGCCCAGCTACAGCGCTATCAAACAGCGATCAACGGCAGTAAACAAAAAATCGCAAATGCCAAGGTGGAAAAGAAGGACATCGCCAAAAAGCTGAAGCTCATGGAAAATGAGCGGGCGGAGAAAAATCACAAACTGGAGATCAAACTCCACGACATCGAAGCCAAACTCGCCGCTGCGGAAAAAATCCGAGCGCCCTTGAACAAAGCCCGCGACGACGCGCAGCAAAAGGTAACGGAAGCGCGTGTGGCTTACAACAACTACAATGACACCGACAAAAATTGTCCAACCTGCCAGCGCCCAATGGGCACCGTTGAGCCAAAACGACTGGAGATATTGCGCACCAAACTCGAAAACGCTAAAACGGCCAATCAAGCTGCCGGTGACAAATGGGTCATAGCGGAGCAATCGGTCGTGACGCTAAACCTCCAGTACCGGGAAATTACCAAGGAGCAAAAAGAAGTCAGCGCCCGGCAGGATGTGGAAAATATGGCTGACCGGGATGAAGAACTGGAATTAAGCATATCGTCCGCCGAAACAGAGATTAACGATTGGAAAATTCAGATGGCGCGTTATGAACAAGGGCCGTCCGATGCCGCCATTAAGACCGCCGAAAATTGCGTGGCAGACCGGAATAAAACCGTCGCCAAAGCCCAGACGGCGCTGGATGAAGCCGCTAACGCGTTAGCCACCGACCAAGCATTCGTCAAGGTGCTGGAATACTGGAACGTCGCTCTCTCACCCTACGGCATTCCAAACATGGTGCTGCGCGACGCCATTGGCCCGCTCAACAAAGAAGCCCGACGAATCAGTGCCGCAATGACCGGTGGCACTATCGAGGTTCGCTACAGCACCGTTCGCGAACTGGCCAGCGGCAAGGCGAAGGCTCAATTAAACATTGAAGTAGACAACAAGCTGGGTGACAAAGACCTCAGCGGCAGTTCCAAGGGGGAAGCCGGGTTAACCAACTTCATCATTGCTGAAACGCTGTCTGAGGTAGGCCAAGTATCACGCCGGGTTGGCTTCCGGTGGTACGACGAGATCGTGCCGCACCAAGACCCTAAAGTCTGCCACAGCATCTATTCCTACATGAAAGAAGTTGCGCAGCGTCTGGGCATCCTCGTGTTTCTGGTCGATCACAACCCGGTAGCGGCAAACTACGCCGACCACGTGTTGCTGGTGGAAAAGACCGGCGAAGGCAACAAGGTTAGCAGCACCATCCGCTGGCGCTGATTACGTCTGATCGACGGTCACATTGCTTTGATTTTGACCGAAACCTTGATAGTTGGCCGCCACCACCAAATCGCGTGTGTTGTAGAATTTATTCTTAACGTCGTCGGCAAACGCTTGACCGCCAAAGGCAATTTGTGGTGAAAGCTGGCTGTCGCTGACGCCTTGGTTATTTCCGTGACCCGGACGATGAATAAAGACGAACGAAAAGTCGGCAGAGGTCGGCAAGTTGAAGCTGTTATTTGGCCCACGCAACCACGGCCCGTTAAATTGCACCTTTACCTCGCGCACATAACCGACGGCGGAGATACCGGGTTGATCATTGCTCGTCCACATTAGATGCAGCCAGCAGGTCACCGGATTGTAAATAGCGCCATTCTTAATGCCGTTCGCACCCGAAACTCCGTAAACAGTTTGCTGCGAGGCTCCAGCTTCCAGTGACGCATCATTCGTTCGGCCCGGAGCGGGGGCAGGCTGGCCGGACACGGGAGCAATCGTAACCTTCGAGTTAAACGTGCTGATCGGCAAAACAAATGAGTGTAGTCGGGCGGCCAGTTGCAGCAGCGTAAGCGCCCCCTTTTTGCAGTACTGTTTGTCAAACGAATGCAGCTTGAAACTGACCGGAATTTCCATCGGTTTGGTGCCCTTATACTGGTGGATACCATCCGGCATAACGAGATTGTAGTTGACGGCGTAGTCGGCAGTCCGAGCCAATTCAAGCGTATCGGGCATGGCCGGAAAATCAACGCTGATGGTATTTACAAAACCACGGTTGTTGTCCTTAACGTCAGTTATCTGAGCCAGCGTGGTGGTCGATGGCATCGCCACTAACCTGCCACACAGCAGTTGCTCATCCCGTCTAATGTTTACATCAGGCATACCAGAGCTTAGCGTAATCTATCGTACACCCAATCTTGGAACGCCCCAAATGGATTCCACGATAATGCGCGTGCGACAGTTCGCTGCTGTTCTTCTTCGCGGGCCGTTTCTTGTGCTTGTTTCATGCGTTTGTCCAGCAGTACCGTTTGCGCCTCGTTGGCTTTGAGGATTTTTGCCTCCAACGGCGTGCCCATTTCCGCCTCGCGCTTCACATCTTCCGGGGAACGCTCCGACACCGTTTGAAACATGCCTCTGGTCATAACGCCTTTGGCTATAGCCGTCGGCAAAATAGACATCTGTTTATTTAACCACTCTTGCTGCGCGGCGCGGCGCTCGCGGGGGTTCAACTCTGAGAATAAAGAATTCGCATCAGACATGAGCCGCTTGACGACCGCCATGACATCCTCGGAAGTACCGTAGCGGGCGGCTGTGTAAATGCGGGCTTGGCGGTTAGCTTCCAAGGCATCTTGCTTGGATAGTATAATCTGCTGCGCCTGCGTATTTTCTTCCCGCAGTCGCTTCAATTCGCTCCACTGCTTATGCGCAAAGTAACCAACCCCTACCAGTGTCGCTACCAACAAACCCGCCGGACTTAGCGCAATCCCGATACCACGGGCTGCGATTAAGAGCGAACGCTGAAAAAGACTAAGACCGAATCCCGAAGCTACCCCGCCGGTCACCCCCGACACCCCCCGGAGCGCGGCATAGCGCGACAGCGCGGCTTGCGCCACCGTTGAACTCAAGGCCGTCGCCATTAGCGCCCGCGCCACGCCGTAAAGCTTGAACGCCAGCAGGCCAAAACCAATCAACAGTCCGGCACCCAGCACGGTTACAACTTCCCGTGCTTTGAACAAAGTTTCAACCAGATCAGCCAGCTTGTTTGCCAGCATTCCAACAATGTTTACAACTGGCAACAGGGCGTTTTGCAACAATCCCCAAAAAGAATTAGTCAACCGACTGATACCCGAATTGGTTGCATTTAACTGGTTTTTCCAGCGATCCTGCAAGCTCAACTGCTCGCCCTGCTGCGCATTCGCTCGCTTGATGGCAATCAGCATCTGGTTAGCCTGATCCGAGGTAAGATTAAACTGCTGGGCCAGTGCTTGCAGCCGCATTTGACGATCCCAACCTTGAGATTGACCGACCAGCATTTTACCATAATCAGCAAACCGGGTCATGACATTCTGCACCCCCTGCGCCGTTGCTAAAAATTCCGGGTTCACCCCAAGGGTACCGGCACCGAGAATTCCCTCCGGGGTCGTCATCTGCGTAATAAACTGCTGAAAAGCACCTGCTTGGCCGCCGACCTCTTTGAGCGCCCCCTCATAACGTCCGACCAATTTAACAACTTCAGGCAAACCCGCCGCACCCAGACCGGGACGTAGCCGACCGAGCGCGGTGCTGATGTTGGTTGCCAGCCGGGCCGCTTCATCCCCCGCCAGTGACGTGCCTTCAACAATTTGAGCGATGGTTCGGGCCACGCCCTCGAACGAACCTAAGACCTGCCGCTCAACCACGCTGGCCAGTCGCGCACTTTCATTTACCGATACGCCGAGGCCCTGTTCCATCTGGGCCACCAGCCTAAGATTTGCATCAAAGCTCGTCTCTACGTCCATGCCGTAGTGAACCAGCGCTCTCGCCGCATCCGTGACTTTATCAAAGCTGATGCCAAGCTGGGTTTGCGTCATCAGGGTTTCTTGAATCAGCCTGTTCCGATGGTCATAAGTAGAGTTAGCCTCGATGAGATTCTGGTTGAATTCCCGCTGCTTGGCCCAAAGTTCCGTTGCGGCTCCCAGTGCCAAACCACTCAGCACGAGTCCTTCCTTGCCCAGCCCATTAAATTTATCCGCCAGCGTAATCCGGTTTTTAAGCAACTCTAACGCCCGATCCACTTTAACCAGTTTTGCACGTTGGTCATCCGCGTTGATGCCGAGTCGAATGTTTCTTTCGATAAGGAATTTTTTATCCAGCAGCGCGATTTGCCGGATATTGAGGGCTTCAATATCAAGATTTTCCTGTTTGAACGATTTTTGAATCCGCAGTCCAATTTCGGACTGCTTGACCATCGCGACAACCTGATCCACCACTTTACCGGCACCCCACACGGACAATAGCTGCTTAAACGATACCGCAATACTGGCGGCAGAATTGTTGGTTTTCTCCATGTCAACCGCCATCGCGTGGGTGCGATCTACAATATCCGCAAACGTTGAATCAGCCATAAAGTTTTAAGTTGACTTTAACAAATAGTCGTTTACACTAATGGCATGAATGGATTTATCGGCTTGGGGATTTTATACGGTGCATTGAGCAACAGCGCCCACTCACGGAGTGAAGCCTTCCACCGCAAGCTCGCCAGCGACCACCAGCGGGCCGAAGCTAAATGGGAAACTTTCAGAAGCAATCTGGACGCCCATCTAGCGACCCGCGACCGGACGGTGTCAGTTTTAGACAAAGAAGCACCCAAACGGAGGCAGAGGGCCGCGTTCAAATTACCCGCGTTCGAGTTACGTTTCGTCGTCGGCGGCACCCCCAAACCCAAACGAACGTCAAATTTTTGTCCGCTGCTCATAATAACCGCCCTCGTTGTTGCATACCACATATTCGATGGTTCGTTCCGGTGATACGGGCGCCGTTGTTTCAGTAGGATCATGCCGAAAGCAGCGCCTGCACCACCTGCTGCGGCGTAATCGAATCCTTGATCGCGCTCGGCACCGGGCCGACCTTATCCACGCTTTTCATCTTCATGCCGGGTTTCTCACCCGCCAGTTCGGTGCGAAGCTTCAGCGAGGTCTTCCATTTTTTATCGGTGCCGTTGGTGGTCTTAAACGCCTCCTTGCTCCCCATCCGGGCAAACTTCAGCCCGGTCTTGCCAAGACCCAGACTGGGGGCGTCATCGCGCTCGATCAAGGTGCGGGCCATGCTCTCATGCTTCACGTGTTGGGGCAGCCCTTTGCTGGGTGTTTTGGCGAATTTCCGCAATTCCTTCTTCGCCATGCCGCCCATGTCGGTTTTGGCTTTGGATGGATGATGCAGCGCGATGGCTGCGGCCTGTTGCTGGGCTACGCTGTGTGCTGGCATAATCGTTATATTTTACAGTTACTTCTAACTACCCGACTGGCAGCAAGGCTGCCTTAATAATAATTAAATATTTATGTTGACACTATGCTGGCAACGGTATACGGTAAATCTAGTTCTAGGCATAAACACAATTAAACAAAAAACAAAATAACATGAAAACAGCAAACTTAACGCTCCACTGCGGCGCCACCCAGATTCCCCGCGAAAACCTCATCAGCGTAAAAACGCCCGCCAACACCGATACTTGGTACCCGATTCCCCACGACACTTTCATCAATCAGGTTGAAACGGCGCTCACGACGGCAAACATGCGGGTCGTGGGTCAAGCGCACAGTCTGACCAAGGAAGGCGACCGTTACTTCGGGCTGTTCCAAGTCTCCAACTGTCAGACCACCGGCGAGGACTACTCCTACGTGCTGGGAATGCGCAACTCCCACGACAAGTCGTTTCCTGCCGGACTGGTCGTTGGCGCACAGGTTTTCGTCTGCGACAACCTCTCCTTCTCCGGCGAAATCCGCATCGCTCGCAAGCATACCCGCTACATCATGGATGATCTACCCAAGCTGACCAGCAACGCCGTTGGCATGCTCGCCGAAAAATGGACACTCATGACCGACCGTATCGCCCGCTACAAGACCGCTGAAATCTCCGACCGGGATGCCCATGATTTCGTGGTTCGCTCATTGGACGCAGGGGCTGCGACTTTGCAGCAGGTTCCCGCCATCATCAAGGAATGGCGCACGCCCCGGCACCCGGAATTCGCCGAGGCTAAGAATGCGTGGCGCTTGTTCAACGCCTTCACCGAAATCGGCAAGGAAACCAGTCTAGCGCTGCTCCCCAAGCGCACAATCTCACTCCACGGCTTGATGGACGCGCAAGTGGGCTTCACCTACCGCACAGCGGCGGACATCACGCTGGGCACCACAGACGCTGAAGCGGTGGCCAACAACTGATAAAACTCAAACCTCAACCGTTTACTTCGGACTAAAACCCTGATCAGTTTACCGCTATGATCAAACCAACCGTCGCCCGCTGCCTGCGCGTGTATGACATTCTAAAAGGAGATAACGCCTTGCGCCGTAAGCTTAGCAAGCCAACGATTGCCATGTGCCGACCTGATCATACTCATGTCGATCTGCCCGCCGAGGTCATTTACGTCGTGGAACAGATCGGCGCTCTGGATTTGGATGTGAATTCGCTGTCGAAAATAGAAATCATCGCTTACGCATTCAAGCTGTTAATCGCCACCAAACCATCACCAGAAAAACCAACAAAACCAATGAATGAATTAAAAATGAGTGACTCGGAATTAACCCGACTGTCGGCAATGTCAGTTGACGAATTTATCGCTGAACGAACTCGATATTTGGAAAAAGCCATCGCCATACTGAACACTGAGTTAGACGCCTGTAAATTGGCTCATGCCGCTATCAGCAGGCGTGCGGAGCCTAAAGCTACGCCGCTAAATAATCTTAATTTTCCTGAACCGGATGAAGACGGCGAACCTATTAAAGACCACGCATCTGAAAAACCTGCTCCTAAGCTTAAACAAGCAAACCGTAAACGAGATTTGAAAAGTTACTCAGAGTTTCGCACATGGCTGTTTACAATCATGTTCAACAAGCGAAGTTGCTGGCAATCGAATTCACTTGAAGGTAACCCGGTTATTCACATGGACGACGTGATACTCGAATGGCAGGCGTTTACCGAACAACTGCTAACGTACAAGGCGGCGCATTCGCGTTTGTACCGCTTAGCCGTGCAAGGCAAGTTCAAATTTGAAAACGGCTTTATTGGTCAGATCATACCTTACATCAATCTGTAACCAGCACCGATTTTACACATTAAGCTCCAAAAAGTGTCAAGTTTCTAGCCTTAGCTGATATGGACGAATCAGCAAAACCTAAACCCGTCAAGATCATCGAGGTACGCTACGGCATGACCGTCAGCCTGCCAAACTTCGAGAATATAAAATTTGACCTTACCGCACAGGTAACGCCGGAGGAAGACTGGCGGGACGTGCTTGAGTCTTTGCGCCGAAAATCGCGCAAGCTCAAGGAACGTATCCAGACCGAAGGTGACTAGGTGCCGTTGTAGCTTTTCTGGGCACCTGCCACATTGGGGCCGCCATTGGAGCGGGACACGCCTGCGGCGCTAAACCCACTGCGCAAATTTGCATGACCCAGCGCGGCATCCGAATCTAATCCGGTCGGTGACGCAGTTTGCAGTGCGCTTTGATTAGAAACTCGACCGGCTCCCGCTGAGTTCGGCCCTTGATCGTACCGGGCATTTGGATTGTAGTTTGTATCAGCCATAATTTTATCCGTTTTAACGGTTAACCTAACTACGATGGCTGGTGCGCATTAACACCGTACTCCGGGCCGACGCTGCCGCTGATCGTAACGACGACCGACACCACTTCCGGGAACTTGGTTGGCGGAACGGCACCGGCGGCACCCTGACCCATGCGGGGAAGCTGTACCACGGGATTATTAGTGCCTTGGCTGACACTGGTTGCAGTGAAGTTGTACATATCACGAGCAAACACTTCCTGCTTTCTGACCTTCGGTTGGGTTGGTCGGGCCAACTGCCACGGAGTTGCTTCAGCCATAAGTCAAGATGGTAAGTGAGTGTTTACACCGTATTCTACCAAGTTATTGCCGGTCGTACTGGTTTCAATCACTTCCGCTTTGTATGGCCAAGGCTCGGTACCGTGGCTGACCACGGTACGGGTAATATGCACCGGCAACGTTACCTGACCTGCCTTCGACAACTGCCAAGGGGTTGCTTCAGCCATTTGGATAACGTTTGTCTTTTTTAACCAATTTCATCAACTTGCAGAACGGTGTCAGCCCTGCTTTACGCAAGCCTCCAGCCGCTGCACCACACCTTGGACAGTAGCCATACGCTTCCGTATACATGTTACCTGTGCCGTCAGCCCTTTCCTTGTGCCCGCACTTTTTACATTGGTAGTAAGGAGGCCGCATATAATGCGGCCAGCCAAAGAAGCCTTCCAGTAATGCGCTTACGATAGCCGCTGCTTTCATTTTTTCTGAAGCTGCTGGTAAATGTCTTGCTGGATGGCCCGCTGCACCCGCTCATCCGCCCGGTAAACGTTGGTGCGTGGCTGCCGTTCAGCATTCAGCGCCACAACCGGCTTCAAATTTTTCAATTCAGTGTAGACAGACACTAGTTGATTGCTCTGCATTTCAAGCTGAACTTCATAACTCGTAAGCTTGGCCGACAGATTGTCGATCAGGAGTTGAATGCTTTTCTCCGTGGCATGCACCCGGTCATCCACGGTGGTTGCGCCGCGCCAGACGATGGCGCACGCACCAACAAATACCGCCGTCACAAGATAGGAGATCACGTTCTCAACGACCTTTTTGAAATTGATGCTGGGTGATGCCGGTTCAACCATGATTTTTGGGGCGCTGGCCTTCCAACTGGGACAGGTAGGCCAGCAGCGCGTTTACGTTTTTCATCTCGGCCATTACGGGACGAAGTTTGGGATGATTTACGATCAGCGTGTAAGCGCACCACTGCCAGCCTTTATGCGGATTTTCAGGATAGCGCAGTACGATCCACGTGCCGTTTTCCGACTCCATGCGGCCATCTACGGCCAAATCCTCCAAGCGCAGCCGATCCACGTCACTTGGCACCAGTGTTATGTCATCTTGTGCGTCGAACACACCCCTAACTACGACACCCTATTACCGGTCTATAAAAACCGGATGTAAAAATAAACGATGATTTGCTTGACTAGTTGTAAACGAGCAACTAATTTCAGCGAAATGAAAACCATACTGTCCCCCTCACGCCGGATCGCCAGCAATGGCGATCATAACGAAAACACAACCACGGAAACCAAGAAGTCTCCGTCAAAACTGAACATCAAGATCAACGCGCCCAACATTCAAACGGCACTGTTTGAAATTGTCGGCACATCCCCGCTGGTCGTTCATCGTTTCTCCAAGAAAGCCAAAGACACGATGATCGGCAGGATGATTAACCCGCCAAAACCCGGCGCCAGAGTTAAACGAGAACCGTTAGACCCGGAAGCGCTGTATAACGAAGCCCGATACACCAGCAAAGAAGGCTGGGATGGCTTCAACGCCGCCGCTGTGCGCTGCGCGATGATTAGCGCCTGCCGCCTAGTTGGTTTCAAAATGACCATCGCCAAACTCAGCATATTCGTAGTGGCCGACGGATTTGACAGTCTCGAACCCCAGTACAATCTTGTGCGTATCCACGGTAAGCGCACACGCTTTGATGCGATTGGCCGCCTCGATAACGGCGCCCCGAATCCCGTTTATCGTCCGATGTATTTTCCTTGGAACGCCAAGCTCAGGATCGCTTTTGACACGGATCAATTGAGCCTCGAAGACGTGACCAATTTGCTGCACCGTGTCGGCACCCAGATCGGACTG
>Ga0315288_10005375_pt1 | contig 16279 bp, 10 predicted proteins | sample YL17G11_20_MG_FD_203454 | JGI IMG/M metagenome (GOLD analysis project Ga0315288, IMG submission 203454) | Sediment microbial communities from Yellowstone Lake, YNP, Wyoming, USA - YL17G11_20 | ecosystem: Environmental > Aquatic > Freshwater > Lake > Sediment | place: USA: Wyoming | collected...
AACCAGGTGTTATTGATGTTGCTGGTGTAGGTTTAAAGTTAAACGCATTAGAGTATTCTAAAGATCTCAATCCAGAGTTACAAAACCTAGAGGAGATCTTTAAAAAGTCACCAACAGCTCTTATTGGTAACAATAACTCAGCTCCTAAGTTATTTACAATTCTAGTTTCTCCAGATACTACCAAGTTATCAAGAACCTTATTCCTAATTGCTGGCTCATTAACCGATAGCTCTAAGATAGATGGATATGGTGACTGTCCATAGAAAGAACCAGGTACTCCACCCCTATGCTTCCATAAGATTCCAGATACACCATTTACATTTGTGTTTACGCAAGTATAGAGCTCTATGCCAGAATTAATAAACATGTTTGGTTTATACCTATGTAAGGCAGCCCATTTACCAGTTACAAAAGAGAATGAGGCTGTGAAATCTTTTGATGTGTCATCATTACTTCTTCTGCAGATAATTAATCTTCTTCCCGCAGCATCATACCCAATACCAATACCATGTCCATTTGGATTTTGGAATTGATCATTTTCTTGATATGACTTATTATTAGGAACAATAAATTCTGAATTATCAGCAAAGAAGTGAAACATCCCATCAATGGAAACTTCTTCAAGCCCTCTTGATAATAAGAAAACCTTCCCTTGAGCCCTGTCAATGAAGTATCTTCCTCTTGGAGTATTAACACCGCTAAAAGAATCTTGAGAGCCACCATAGCCACCGGAGATAGTTAGAAGCTCCTGCTCAGGCATACTGAATAATCCACTTGCGCCTAATGTTGCCTGAACACCATTATTAGCAGAGATTACTGCAGTTGTCTGCATGTTTGTTTTATAAGTTGAACTTATGCATTGCGCATAAATATCATTGTCATAGGCAAACAAATTCCAGATTGGCCCTCTATTTTTAGGAATATCCTTGTAATTATTTTGTCTAAATATTAAATACCTATCAGTACCTTCACCTTCAATTGACTGATCAGAATAAATAATCCTATCAGCAAAGTTAAATACTTGGTCAAAGAACTCAGACTTTGTTAACCAAATATTAAAATTGTTTTCTGCAGAGTACGCGTCATTATAAGTGGAGTCTTGAATACCATATCTCTTAAAAAAGGTATTTCTAAATGTATCAATAAACCTGTCATTGGAAATATAATCAACATAAGGAGTTGCCTTTTGACTACCATTATTACTAGTTAACCTATGTCTTAAGTCACAGTTATACTGGCTTTCAATATAAGTACCAACACCGCCAGCCCATGCTCCAAGAGTTTTTGAAGCCCCATCATCAACATATTTTGGTATTTGATTAACAGCTGTAAACCTAGAAATGAATGTATCTCCTCCAAGAATATATGCATCTGCAATAGTCGGTATTAACTCACAACTAATATACTCAGATGAATACAATGTTGTATAACAGTTTGGATTCTCATTTTCAAGATTCATAACATAACTGTCAGCCCATCCACCATTATACAGTAACAATCTATTGTTAATATCATCAGTTGGATTTTGCCTTAAATTTATACCAAGGTGATTTGTCTGTACAGGCAATGAGATTAAACTAACAGTTCCAATCCCAAACTGAGTACCAAACTGATCCATCAGTGTAGATGGTTGAAGTAAACTATTGGCTGGATTTATCCAGTACTGATCTATAGTTACAGTTTTATCAATCTTTGCAAAAAGATTGTTAACAACCTCTACGCCAGGAGTGTACCAAGTAAACTCTGTATTTGTGCCAAGATTATAATTATCAGTACTGCCCTGGGTGACGTAATTCCAAGAGCCATCAATATTTAGGCCATATCCATAGGAATTAATTACCGGAGTACCAATAGCTCTTTCTGGTCTAATCTTGGAAACCTGCAATGAAGTGCTTTGTCCAAACACTGTTTCTGGTGAAATAAAACCACAAATTTGCTTTGCTCTTAAATTTGCATTTAAAGTACCAGGAGACATTTGATACAGAATAACTCTTCCTTCTATTGTGACTGATGAAAAACCAATCTGTGCATTGTTAAGTGCAATTTCAAACTGGCTTGAATTCTCTGGGTATCCAAATGCAGTGTTACATCTTGTTTGGTTTCCACTAAAGCCTCCCCAATTAAGATCCTGAATATACTTCTGAATAAGACCTTGAGAGACAATGGTTTTATTTGAGTCATTATTTCTCTGTCTTCTAACCAATCTATATCCAGTAATTCTTGCTCTTAATAGAGGGTCTGGAATAAGCAATAATGCATTGGCAACATTAGTAACATTTACACCAATGGCCATAACAACATGATCAGAGCCAGACTGCATTAAGTCATACTTAGGAATAACATGATACCTAACATGGTCATCTTCTAGTCCAGTAAAATATGGAGATCCAGTCTTGTATTGTTGTTGACTAGCGTAGTAAGTCCCAAATGTTCCAGGTGAAGCTGGTGGATATTTCTGTCCATAAATTATTGGAGAAGCAGATACTTTTGGTGCAGCAATATGATAAGCATTGGTCTCTGTTGTTTCATCTATAATAAATACTATGGCAAATGAATATACTTCATCGCGCATATATGACTTATTGGTAACACAAGTACCACCATCCTTGTATCCACCAGTACCATTGTATTCAACAATATTGGTATCAATTGGCTTTTGCCAAGGAGTTAGACTAATTGCATTAGCAATAGCTTCAAAATCAATTGGAAGCTCTTCTTTTCTAAGATTAGCAAACAGTAATCTGTTATATAACTGAGCGACTTCTTTTGCATATCTATAATCAGCAAATGGAATAGTAACTTCTGCTAATGATATTTGAGTTGAAGGTTCATTACCGGTAATCTGAATATTCATTTTACCAGCAATAAATCTTGCCCTGTATGGAACATCAAGAAGAAATACACTTGGAGTATTTGAGAAACCAATAAATGTTATCAGTGCAATTTTAAAGCTAACATAAGAAGGATCAAATGCTGCCTCATTAATTGTTAGTTCAAATATCTTATTTGCTTTTACATCATTATAAGCTCCATCAAACACTGGGATATTTCCTGGGCCAGGAAGATAATCATCCACTACAGGATATGGGTTTGTAAATGTAGAATACCCAACAACAGTATCTGAAGCATCTGTGTACCCAATGGCAAATAAATATGAAGAACACGCAATAGCCCCTCCACCATCCTGCATAGATACATCAATCAGTGGAGTTGATACTCCAGAGAGAAGCTTACCTAGGAATCCAGAATAAACACCGGCATTATTTTTTACCCTGATATACCTGATTGGGTTTAAGTTATCAGTAAAGTATAACCCAATGTCTCCATTAAAAAGAATCTTTGCCTCAGCTTTCACACGAAAGTTTATATCAAACCCAAGATTATAAACCACATCTGGAGGAAGTGTTGGGTCAATATTTACGCGAATTAATTTTGAAGTGCCATCAGTTTTATTGCAGATTGTTATATAATCCCTTCCAAGTGGATTAGTCGAAAATACAAACACCAAATTATCAATAGTTGTGGACCCAATAACATTAGCATCAGGGTCTAAAGGAGTAACTCGAGGTATTGTATTGTCTGGTAATGCAAAGGCGCTAGAGTTTCCTTCTTCAGTCTCTAGCATGGCATCATGCTCCCTATTACTGACAGTCATTCCTTCAGCAAGGGTATATGTGTTTGCTGGTTGGAAAGAAGGATCTACATCCTTATTCATTCCACCAACAAGTATATTAGAATAGTCCAGATTTGAATCCTTTGGTTTAAGGAGCTTTCTTAATTCATCATCAATAGCCATTGTAATTTAGATTAAAGGATACCATTATTTCCAGTCAAGCCAATAGCCCCTAAGCCATTAGTTCTTGAGTTAACACCAATATCTGTAAAGCCATAAGACTCTTGCTGTAATAGAGGTTTAAGTCTAAGCCAGTTATTCTTAATGCTTTCCATTTTATCAAGAGTAGGCATGTTCATTTCTCCTCTTGCTTGAGAACAATACCAATGCCAATCTTCTTGCATATCCTTGTATACTGATGGGGGTATTTGTCCAAGAATATACTTAGAATAATAGAACTTCATTACAACATATTTGAACAAAGCTTCTCTAACAGATGCCATATCAGGAATCATTGGGTATCCATCGCAATCCACAAGAAGACCAAGATAAGAAAGAGAAACAAGGCCAGAAGAAAAATTGAAATTAAACCAGCCACCATTAACAACATATCCTGGTCTAGTATTGGTAAAGCCAGAATTACCAGCAGCAGTAGCAATAGTTTCATTTCCATTTACATTGTTTGGATTGTTTATATTACCAGTCCCGCAATTTATGAAAATTGGGGTTCCATCTGCCTGAGTAAATTCACCACATATTTTAGGTACTGGCTGTGTATATGGCTGTTTGAAGAATTTGGCATCCTGCATGTCCATAGTTCCGGTCAAATATGATAATGGTCTACCTCCGGTATTCATTGCTGTAAGCTTAACCAGGTCGCAAGGAATAGGATACTTAAAGCTGTCACAAAGTTCAAACTGAATACCTTTTGCAACATACTGGTTATAACTACCAATGTGTTCAAGTCCCTCAGCAATCCACTCTATAGTGTCCCAGATCCTTTCATCATTGGTCATATTCAGATCCCTAACAATCTTAGTTATGAGAACTTTTATGGATGTGTATTTATTAACCATGTCATTTCTTGTTTACAAAGTAAGAAGGGAAAGAGTTACCATCCCTATGAAACTCAATCAATCTTTTATTAGTTTCCCTAGTGTGCAATACTGTATACTTCATTCTCCATGAAGGAATAAGTTTACACTTTAAACTTGCCAATCCTTGGGTATTATCTTTTCTGCACTTTCTGATAGTATACTTAGAAGTAAACCTTTCTACACCAGCAAAGAATATTGTACCAATTCCTCTTAAATGAATTATCTCATAATCTAATAAAAAATCCATAATAACTTCGCCAAGAACTTTAATTACTTCGAGAAACTCCCCCCTCTTCATTTTTAAAGATTTGTTATTCATCTTACAAAGAGAGTAGGACATTTTCATTCTGTCATAATCAAAACCTGCGGGATATATATTCTTTCCATGTAATCCAAAGACCCCAGAAGAAATCTCTGTAAAATCTTGTAGATCATTAACCTGATCATTAAGAATCCTATCCTTGGCTTCTTTGGTTATTAGTATCATTTTGAATATCAGGATTAGTTGAAGAAATGATTCTAAGTTCTTTTGAAAGTATTTCACTATTAATGATCGGAATCATTGATGCAGCTATTGGGTAAGTCTCATCCCAAGAAAAACATCCACCATCACATGTTCCTGCTCCACTTATAAAGTGTGGATGTTCAAATACTCCTGATACAGAAAGTGTAGTTACTGCTGGATCCATGTTTATTGCTAATACATGGTTGTTTTTAATCCAAACCTTAATCAACTTTCCGGTATACTTACTATAATTCCATCTAACCTGAGTCTCTGGTACTATTTGGTATGAGACAGAGCCATCAGCACTACCAATCTTCATAAGTAAACTCATAAACTTTGAGTCAATAACTGTTGGTAATTTCTGTACACTTTTCATGATTCTTGTTCCAGTATCAAGACCAGGGCAACAATCAGAATAATCCCCACACTCCATATTAATACAAAAATCTTGAACCAGATTTGAATTAATTGCAGAGCCCTTATCAAGTTCTCTCCTAATAAATAATGCCCTATATGTATTAAAAATAAACAAAAGCTGCTCATCTTCAATGTTATAGTCATCGCTTGAGATACCACTAGAATATATGTTTCTAAGGTTATTTACAATTTCTGCGTATGTTGCCATCACCTTTATGTTTAGATAATATACGAATATTAAAATAAAAAAAGCCACACCCAAAGAGTGTGGCTTTAATTTTAATCACCCCAATATTAATTAATTACCAATCCAGCTTGCCGCTAAGTTTGTTGTTCCAGAACTTAACAGTGTAGTCAATGCTGTACTACCTGCGGATGGGGCTGCCACTAAAGAAGCAACATAAGCAGTTGACACAATTGGAGCATTGGAGTTACCTTCAGATAATCCAGAATAATAATGTCTATGAACAACAGTAAAGGTGTCATAACCAACATACATTGATACTGGTGTTAATGCAGGAATTGCTGTCAATGCAGGAATATTCAATTCAATCACAAGTGCTGTTTTCTTAGCAATCACATAAGTATTACCAAGGATTACAATTGCTTGTCCAGCTCTTAAGGCATAAGTACCAGCTTGATCAGCAGTAAGAGTTACTGTTGTTGAACCCAAAGTACCAGTTGCGGTTGGAACACCTGCAAGGATTCTGTCTTGTGCATAATAGAATGTAGTTCCACCGTTGTAATCAGCAGGAACCCAGTTTACCTGAAGACCTCTATATCCTTTGTAATACTGCTCCATTTCTGAAACTGTAGGATATGCTCCAACACCTTTGTCAGCACCAATATATGTTGGGACAATGTTTGTTGGAAAGTTGGTTCCAAGAATAAACTCAAAGGTAATGTCAGACTTGTTAGCTTTACCAGCAAGCAATAATTCACCAGCAGTTGTACTATTGATTGTTGCTGTAATTTCATTGTAATTGAAATCAGCATTAACCAATGTAACAACTTGTGCTAAGAATTGAGCAAGAGTTAAAGCAACAGTTGTACCACCATTAATTACATAATTGTGTCTGAATACTTCAAAAGATTGTGAATCTTTTCTTTCAATTGCAAAATTGTAATTGACATTTACCAATGGAACAAATCCAGTAAAATTAACAATACCAGTCTGCGTGTTTAATGCAACAAAGTTTTGTTGAGTGTATCTCTGTATTTGTCCTTTTTGAATGTAATTAGACAACCTTCTGATTGGTTGTCCATTCTCAATACAAGACTGAATAAACTGAATTGCATTGGATGTGGTAGCATTGGTGGTAGCAATCCCTGCTGGGAAATCTATAACACCAAGTTGATTTGTTGGAGGTGATGCTAAAGCGGAATAATCAGTTCCAATCTCTACATCAAGCACGCTTTTGCCTACAATAGTACTCATCTCTTTTTTAAATTTGAAGTTTGTGTTATCTGTTAGTTAAATAGAACATACTATTCAACGTCTTTATACTCGTTAAGGATAGTGTTATATCTTCCTGATTCAATATTTTCAAGAATCATTCTGACACAAAGTTTCACTATCTCATTATGAACAAGGTCTGGAAGTTCTATTTGTGAGTTCATATTTGTATATGCATTCACAGGATCTCCTATCAGTGTTGCTAATATTGATTTTGGTCTTCTTATATACGTAATAAGAAACTTATCAGTAACTAAGCCAGGAACTACAAATATAATTATAGTCTTTTGCTCAAACATATAAAGTAGCTTTGTTCCTGTTGGTCTATTAAAAGGATCAGCAAGAGCAGCCGCTATTTCATCATGACTAATTTGTTTTGTTCTTAAAACCTTAGAGAAACAATTTCCCAAATACCCATACCCAATTACATTGGATAATATCCAATAATCAATTGGAAGTGTTGCTTGTAAAACATTGACACCTTGTTGTACACCAAAATTATAATATGGTGCAGGAATAAAGGTTAAATTATCAGTAGTTGTAACAAGTGTTCTAATATCATCAACTCTTTTTTCAGTAGTTTCAAATGACTTTTGAACATTGTTATTAATACCATACCTTAACTTCACAAACTCTTTAGTAGCCTCATCCATCCAAAAGGCCAAATCCTCTGGCTGAAAGTCAGCCAGAGCATGAGACCCAGATTTATCTAGTTGGTATCTAGTACTATCAAGAGATTCTGTTAGTGTCATTATTTATTCAGCCTATAAAGCTGTGTTAACAAGTCATCATTTGCACCATTATTCAAATACTCAACAGCAAGTTCTTCATTTCCACCAATACAGGTTTCTTCATAGAAGATTGCCTTACCATTTCTTCTTAAGACCCCTTTCAATATTAAAGAGCTGATAAGAATTTTAATTGCTTTGTGAATATCATCATAACGCAAAATAAACCTCTCTGGATCAACAGCAATAAAATCTCTAAGCCTTTTTAATACAATCTCATCAGAGAATGTATCTGGAACTATTCCATACAATTTCAAGAAATCTCTTCTATCAACTGATGACATTTTTTTCAGTGCTGCAAAGCAATCAAGTTCTACCTCCATTTTAAGGTTAGAAATTTTTGCCTCTGCAGTTTCATCTTCAATAAAGAAGAAATGAATTGCTGGGTTTGCTCCTGATTTTGAACTAGCAATCCAAGAATGCACTTGGCAGAACTTGTATTTAACCATATTATCAGGAACTGCAACATCAAGTTTTAATCCTTTATCTGTAAATCTCAATTGATAGCCCAAAAGAAAATCTCTGTAATTGGCTCTAGGATTAAATTTCCTTACCAATAATTCAAATTCTTCCTCTGAGATAAACTCAATTGGATTGTCATATTCGTCTTTTTGTGTAGCCAGAATCAAAGTTCCATTTGGTAATAACTTATTAACCTTACCGCCATTTAGGTTTGACTTAACTGTACCTCCAGTAGTTTCTACTGGCTTAATATTTACAATGTGTTTAATCTTTGTTTTTACCGGTGTATTGGCTATTGCAAGGATTGTATCATCATTTAGTTTTTCAACAGGAGCTTCATCTACAGGAGCAACTGGTTTTTTGTTTGTAAATCCCATATAACTAATTAATTTCTAACTATTTAACAAATAAATAAAATAACAGAGTGTCACTAATGACACTCTGTTAAGTTTAATTTATGCTCTGATCAATTGACCACAAGCTAATGGGTTAGTTACCTTGATACCTTGTTCAGATAAGAAGTGACATTCAAAACCATCAAAAGAAGATGATCTTAATGTTTTACTAACACCAGAATCTTGACCAGGTTCAGGTGAAGTAGAACCTGCAGTGTACCACATTAACATACTTCTGTTTCTACCATCTGCGCCTTTAGTCACCATAGAGATGTTTGGCTCATTTGCATAATCAGAGAAGTCTAAGAATACCATTCTTGAAGACTCTTTAGTATATCCTGTTTGTGGATCAATGGTTGTGAACTTAGTTTTGTCATCAAACATTGGGTTGTAAACCACTGTAAGCTCAGTACCAAGCAAGCCTGTGTATGTTCTCCAGTTTTGGTTTTCAAATTTCAACTTACCATTTGACTTGGTAGTGAAAGTTGTATCCACAATTTGATAGTTTTTGTACTCTTGAAGAATTGCTTTTGAGAACGATTGCATACCAGCAGCACCGGTTACCATGATCAATTTCTTATTCTCAGCATCTCTAGAAGCAATTTGCAAAGTAGTCAAGAAATCATTAAAAAAGTCAGTGGTAAGTGTATTGTAGTTCCAAGTGTTTGCAGAAGCAATTTGGTCTAAAATACCAGCACCAATTCTTACAGGTCTACCATTAGTTCCTTGTAATGGAATCTCACCACTTGACAATTTGTTGAACTTACCATAGAATCTGTAATATTCCATTTGTTGTTCCCACAACATCATTTTCTGATACTCAGAAGCATAAAGCCACATGTAAGATTTCTTACCTGACTCTTTACCCATTTCAAGCACCATAACATCTGTTGCAGCAGAACCAGTCATACCATAAGACATACGCAAAGTAGTCATTTGGTTTTGGAACCACATTGGGTAAGCTTCAAATGATCCACCGCCTTTAGACCCTTCTTCATAAGCTGTGTAGAACATTGCTACCAACTTACCAACAACTGTATCAGCTGCAGGAATAAAAACTGCTGGGTCATTATCAACAATTACACAAGTGTGTAACCATCCAGAACCTAATTGTACAGGCTCTAATTGTACCCTTGCTTGAATACCAGATTCAAATCTGACAATACAACCTTCAAAGAAGTATTTTTCAGCCAAGACAATTTGGAAAGGCACAAAGCCAGCTCCCTTATTACCTGGTGTTGGGTCATCGGATATTTGGATTGGTTTAGTAATGTCACCCATTAAAGGCCACATATACTCGGCATTGCCAAGAGATTTGTAATTCTTTGCAATTCTACCTGTACCAGCAGTAAGGAATGATGTAAAGAATTTATCACCCATTGCGTAAGCAAGAGTATTGTAAATCTCTGGTTTTGTTAGCAGGTTAGTTGCTAATGAGTTGCTATCCGTAAAGCTACCATCAGTGATTTTAACCTTATGCCATTGCAGTTTGTTGATCTTATCAATTGCCATGATTCCTTATTGTTTTTTATATATAAAATTTAAAGTTACTATTCCATAATCCAGTCATTAGCATTAAAGTCTTCAGGAGCTAACCTCTTATTCTTCCCATCTTTATTAAGAGAAGAAGTATGTTTAGATTGAGAATCTGTAAACTTCTCTAAGTTTACTCTTAGATCTTTGGTAGCCTTATCTGTAGACATTGCTAATATCTTTTCCTTACTAATACCTCTATACGCAAACATAAGCATTTTAAGTTCCATTTCTGGATCAGCCTTAAACATTTTCTGATATGCTGTTTCTCCCTTCTTATCAGGAACATAAGCAAACTCAAAAAACTTATCCTTATCTGCCTTGTTCTTAAATGGTAAACCAGCTATCTCATCTTTAGATTGGATGATGTTGTAGGTATTTTCAAGAGCTTTCTCAGAAGCTTCATAATCACTTTTCAATGCATCAAGCCTTGCTTTTTCATTTGCCGCAGACTCACTCTTTTGCCAAGAGTCTAATTGCTTTACAAACTTTGGAGCTAACTTAGCAAGAGCATTTGATTCTTCCAAATCTTTTACTGTTTCCTCAGCCTCCTCAACTGATTGCCCAGTCTTTGTGTAATACTCTACACCAAGCATTCTTAAGTTGTTTTCATCCTCAAGATCTATAACAGTATAGTCTGTTTCTGAGTTATAGTTTTCTAAGAATTGCTCAGGCTTTCCGCCATTTCTCAAATACTGATCAAAGCTTTCAGAAATATTATTGGCATACTCTGGCTTAGAATTTTCTTCAATAATATTTGTAATGTAATCAGTAAGAGTATCAACATTTGAAAGGTCTGCCCCTTTAAAGGCATCTGCGTCAAAGTCCCATCCAAACTTATCATGAATAACCTCAATAATAGGAAGAACACTAAAGCCATCTGCATTTACCTCTTCTCCAGGTTCATCACCAAAGAATGTTTTCTTTTCTTCATTATCCTCTTCAGGTTTTACCTCAGGCTTTGGCGCATCTGCTTTATCACCAAACTCAGGAGGAGTATCACCACCTTTATCTTTAATAACGGCAATTTCTTTTACAGGTTCTGGTGTAATTGCTTTAGATGCAACTTCTTCCATTTGGAATTGGTTCTCACCCTCGTCAAAGAATCCATCAACTGTTATTGCTTTTGACTTTAAAAACTCTCCGTTTCCAATTTCTTCTTTTGGTAAATCGCTCATCTTATTTTCTATTTAACTATTTAACTACTTTCTTTTTTGACAATGACTTTTCATATTCATCAAGGTCCGCTAACTGCGTAGAGTCCATTCCTAGATCAATATTTGCATTATTATTATCTCCATATTCTTTTCCTACTTTTTTAAGTGCCTCTTTTCTGTTATCACTTGATGGAGAGTTTGAGTATCCTATTGCGTTTTTAACTACCTGCTGCCCAGTTGCTATACCGAGTAATCCAGTAGTTGTTGCAGCACCAAGAACAGTTGCATACTTTGCTTTGCCCATAAGTGTACTTTTATCATAATAAGCATGTCTGCTTGGTGATGCAATTTGCCAAGGCTTTAATGGGTTAATCCCTTTGTATCCTTCTGACTTTTCAACTATTGGTTTGGATTTTTCTTTTGGATTTTTAACTTTAGTTTTTGATTGTTGATCAATTGCTTCAGAGTATTTGGTCTTAAACAATTCATCTTCATCAACCTCAAGTTCTTCTTCAGGATATGCATTTGGGTTTTGATTTCTTGCTTTAGTTGCTTTTGCCTTTGCTGTTTTTATATACTGATCATTTATTGGGTTATCAATATCTAGCGCTACCCTTTTAAATTTACTAGGCTGAACTGGTGATTTTTTCCCAAATGAAAATATTGAATTTGAAACAACTGGAATATCATCTGCCATCCCAGCAAGCCTAGATAACTTATTAGTAGTACCAGGCTTCATGCGCAATCTTGCTTCTGCTAGTGTACCAATAATAGCTGCGGCAGTGGTTCCATATTTTCTAGCAAAATTCTCAACATTTTCCGCACCCTCCTTGCCAAGTGCTTTTTTCATGATAGGCCTAACATCTTGCTTGTATGTAGATTTTGCCTGGTCAATTTTTTCTCCAGCATATTTTGCTACATCACTGTTTGCAACATCCTTTACAAACTTTTCATTTACAACTGCGGCCTCTTGGTCTTCTTTTTTAATAGCATTCTTTCTGTTATTGTTAATCTGGGCAATCATGTTTGGCCCAACAGTAAAGTTACTTTTGCTTTTTGAGTTTAATTTTTCAAGCGCTTCTTGATTTTTATCAAGATACTTTCCAATCCTTTCTGGAATACTTGGCTCCAACTTAGATCCTCTCCCGGTTGTTTGAGGCCTTACATAGCCAGTAGACTCTGCAGCCATTCCCTTTTCAGGCATAGGCATATACTTCAATGGAGGTTTAATTTCCTTTGTTGTATTTTTAACAGGTGCTTTTTTCTTTTTAGGATCTGGCATGACTATTATTTCTTAGAGTTATTTTGTCTACCCTGCTTATTTATCTCTGCAACCTTTATATCGTTAGCCATGTTTTCTCTTTCTACTTGCAATTTAGCAAGTTCACTTGAAGATTTCATATCTATCTCTTTACTTTTTAAACCAAGTTCAGCTTTTTTAATAGAAACATCAGAAGCAATCTTAAGTTCAGCAATTCCATTTTTGGCCTCTTCAATGATTCTCTTATCATCAGTGTCTGTTGGTGTTGCTGATGCAAAGCCAAGGGATGTAATTTCTGTTTTTCTGATTTCCATGTCCCTGTCAAGCTGATTCTGCTCTGCCTCAAATGCTCTTTGTTTATCAAGGGCTTGATCCTTGAATTGCTCAATCTGCATTTGGTTTTGATGTTGCTGTTCTTGTTGTTGTAATGCATTTTGCTGAGCCTCTTGAGCTAGTTTAGTTCTTGACAATTCAAGTATTCTGATGGAATCAGAAATACTATCAGTGTTTATAACTCTTAATACGTCTGCCAAACTAGCCTGGTTATTAGCCATAGCATTAGAAGCATATTGTTCAAGTAACTGTTTAGATTTAATATCCTTACCAGAGTTGGTAATGAAAACACCATAGTCAGCATCTATAAGTTCATCCTTATCTAAATCAAGAATAATTTCAGATAAGTCATCTAGTACAATTTTACCCTTCTTACCCTTCTTCCATGCATACTTAGCCTCTTCAAGAAGGTTTGTCATTACCCTTCTCTTACATTCATTGTGGGTGTAGTACAGATATTCAGTAACAGAATTAGATCCATCTACTGCCATCTCAGTTGCCTGAGCTCCATTATACTGAGAAAGCTGTCCTTGTCTTTGTGGAGATATACCAATAATATCTGTAATAAGAGCATCCAATTTGTCTAAGATTCCGATATACTGATTTATGGATGCACTTAATGTTAAGTCAATAGAATTAAATTGATTAAACCTTGAAAGCTGACCAGCACTGGTTCCGCGCTTACCCTCTTCAAAAGAGTTGATAAATGCAATACCCATTGACTTAAGATAGTAAAGCCATTTCTCCATATCAAAACCTTCTGACCTTGGTATTTGGGCAACATCAAAAAGCAAGACTTTACCCGAAGCTTTTGAAACCTCTATCTCAAGCCTATACATGTAAATGCAATACAGATAAATCATTTCCTTAACACGATTTACCACTGAGTACTTCATATTGGAAACACCGGTATATGGCAATCTTGTTTTCTGAGGATTGTCAATAGTTCTGTATTGCTGTATTCTTGGTTTTGCTTCAATGAAAACATCTTGACCAATTCTGGTTACTTCCCATGTTTGGTTTATCCATTCCCAATTAATTTCAATATCATCTGGTTGTTTTTTATAAGTATCATCAACCATTTTTTCAAGCTCCTGCGCAGACTCCTCATCATAGTACTTGACAAAGCCAACCTTTGCAAGAGACTTCCATACAAAGTGAGTAACCTTGATTATTGTGTTTGAGTTAATATTAAAACCATAATCACTATTATTTCTAAAAGAACCAAGAGTTTCATCATAATTGATATTCGCTGTAGTTCCGCCATAACCCATCATTTGATTTAAACTTCCCTTCAAATTCTCAACATACTGAATCTGATTATCGGTAAGAACATCACCAAATTCATCATACACTTTAGATGCAGGGATCCATCTGTATTCCATTGCCCATGAAGAATCTTCTATGTATTTAACCTCAGAAGACTGATCATAGTAAAAGTTAAATGGATTTACGCGCCTTGCCACAGGCTCTCCATTTCTTATTCCAGTAAAATAAATATCATCACCAGTGGTGTATAAATCTTGAAATCCATCATTAAACATATCCTTGAGCTTTAGTTGCTCCATAAGATATTGCATGGATTTATTAGCCACAATCTCTCTTTGGCACTTATAATTAGTATTAACATACTCATTAAACTTGCGTGGATCTTGTGGTGGAGGTGGTTGTTCTCCTGGTTGTGGTGGAGGAGGTGGATTCTTAGCTGCAGCTTCATCCATTTGAGCTTGAATATATTTATCAAACATCTTCAACACCTCTTCGGTTTTTTCCCTTTGAATAGTTGTTAAAGATGTTGCATCAATAGGTGTAGCTCTAAATACAAATGGCCTTTTAATTTCATCACCAAAAAGAGTATGAAGCTTAGAGGAAAGCCTATCATAATATCTCATTTCTGCTTGGGCATTAGGAGTCATCTCTCCATAAGGCTTAAGGACATATTCAATATCTCTATTGTTTAGTTTCCCATTTGTAAGATCCTTCAGGATACTTCTTTGATAATTTATATCATTAAGTGTTCCATAGGTAAGCCCAGCAATCCCCTCCACAGATGTGAGCATCTGTTTTGCAAATTCCTCTAGTGAGCCATACTTACTGATTCTTTCACTTATGGTCAATTTCTGACTTGGAAACCCTGAAGACATATCCTTTTAATTTAACTATTAATTATACCCCAATAGCAATATAAGGGGCAGTTGTGGCTGCAGTTGATGCAGCAGTTGATGCTGGTAATGTTCCTGCACCATTGAATAAAGATGATGTTATTAATGCATTTCCAAGACTTGTATATGCGGCAAAGTTTACCGCCCCAGTAACACCTTTTAATGCAACCCTATAAACAGTCCCGGAAACCAAAGTAAATGCTGGAACAGATACAACATTATAGCCAACCACAATTGATGCTGATAATATTTGCCCTTGTGTGTGAAGCGTTGCTCCAGTGGTGTCATATATTCCAACCATTATTGTATCACCAGCAGCTACACTAGTGGCAAAGAAGTATATCTTTGTTACAGTTAATGATGCAGCAGCTACAATTTTTGTTATTAAAATTATATTTACAGATGTATTACTAGACTGTACTAAAGATACTGGGCAATCTTCAATAACACTTATTGTTGGCGGAATTACAGATCCACCAACACCAGCACCAATAGAACCAAACTTATCAAGTTGTTGAAATAATGCATCACCAGCAGATATGGCTGTTGCAAGGTTTGTTGTTCCTTGTTTTACTATTAAGAAGTATCTTCTTACCGCAAGAGTACTTGTTGGGGAAGCTATAAATGTATCACTTGAAACTCCTACTTTAGCTTCCTGAAAGCTATTGTAAACAGTTTGCCCATATTGCATTATTGCAGACTGATCTGGCAGTACAGAGCACAAATGAGCAACCCATTTATTCCCAACAGGTATTGCCGTAAGCACACCTGCATTATCATAATTTAATGTATCAACACTTGTTGACACTGTAAATGTATCATTTCTTAGTGACCTATAAAAGCTTGGGGCTATCTTAGATGTCAACGGAATAGTATCTGCACTTGCTGTTAATCCATCCCATCCTGCACCATAGGAATAAATAGTTCCTGATGAAATATTTATGGTTAAAAGTGTACCATTTGCAGCAAATATATTACCCTCAACATTAAAATCACCTATGGCAGCTCCAAGATTTCTTGCCCCCATGTTTGCATAGTTAATTTGATTAACTATACTGCCAGATGATGTAACCGATGTGTGATTTGGGTGTGCAATATAT
>Ga0315288_10005376_pt1 | contig 16278 bp, 12 predicted proteins | sample YL17G11_20_MG_FD_203454 | JGI IMG/M metagenome (GOLD analysis project Ga0315288, IMG submission 203454) | Sediment microbial communities from Yellowstone Lake, YNP, Wyoming, USA - YL17G11_20 | ecosystem: Environmental > Aquatic > Freshwater > Lake > Sediment | place: USA: Wyoming | collected...
GGCAATCCCCCTCGCCCCGGCTAACAAAAAGAGAATTTATGGGAGAAGCGTTGATATGAGGAGGATTAAATATTTTCCGTAATATTAGATTGGCGAGCGAAGAAGCGGGCGAACGTTCTACTTAGAGGCTCTTCGTGAAAGCAAGTGGGTAAAACCAGGGTAAAACAGTGATGGCGCCCGCATGGGATAAGGGTTTAGTCGCTCTTGTGACCTGTTTGAAAAGCGATATGATATCTCCATGCGATCAAAACGACGACGACTATCGGATGAATATCGATTCCCTGGTTTTTGCCCCAACCCCACGGTCAAGGGCATCTTCGGCGACCCCGGAGCTCGGGTTATCACTCTCGTCCGACGGGAAAAAAAACGGCTTGCGGTTGCTGGGGCCATGTCCAGATCGGGTGGTACGACCGCAAGATCCGACGCGTTCGGGACAAGTCCTGCGGCGATGCCCGAATCTATCTGGATCTGGAGATTCGGCGAGTGGATTGCCGGAGTTGCGGTGCCGTGAAACAGGAGAAGCTGTCCTTCCTGGCCGACAACCCGTTTTATACCAAGCGCTTCGCCTATTACGTCGGCCGCCGCTGCCGGAGCTCGACCATCAAGGACGTGGCCAAGGAACTGCGCCTCGACTGGAGCACGGTCAAGGCCCTCGAGATGCAGTATATGCGGGCTCAGCTGCGGCGGCATCCTCCGCGGAAACCGGCCATTATCGGCATCGACGAAGTGTCGTTGCGCAAGGGGCACGTCTACCGGATCGTCGTCAGCGATCTGGTCCGGCATCGGCCGCTGTGGTTTGGGGGGAAGGACCGGTCCGAGGACAGCATGGACGCGTTCTATAAAGAGCTCGGTTCCCAGGCCTCGGGGCGTATCCGGATGGCCGTCATGGATATGTGGAAGGCCTTCTCCCTGTCGACCCGCCGGCATGCGCCGCAGGCGGCCATTCTGTACGATAAGTTCCACGTCCTGCGGCATCTTGGGGAAACCCTCGACTTGGTCCGTCGGAGCGAATACGCCCGATTGTCGGGAACGGATCGGCGGTTCATTAAAGGGCAAAAATACACGTTGCTGTCGAGCCGGGAGAACCTCACCAGCAGTGGCCGGGCCAATCTCCGAAGGCTGTTGAAAGCCAACAAACGACTGAGCACGGCCTATCTGCTCAAGGAATCGTTCGAACAACTGTGGGGCTACCGGCAGGAAGGGTGGGCGCGGCGGTTCTTCGAAAACTGGAAGGACGCGCTCAAGTACCAGCGGCTGCCGTCCTATGTGAAGTTCGCGGCGATGATCGAACGGCATTGGGAGGGGATCGCGGCCTACTGCCGGCCGGAGAACAAAGCGGCGCTCGGATTCGTGGAAGGTTTCAACAACAAGATCCGGGTTCTTCAACGCCGAGCCTACGGCCTGCGGGACGAGGAGTACCTGCGGCTGAAGATTCTGACTTGTATGTTGCCCGCCATCTGAAAGTCCCATGCCTATTTATCCTGAAATCACCCACTCGGAATCAAGAAGAGCCTACTTAGATAAGCAAACGGAGACAAGATCAGAGAACGGTTGAAGCGACCACAAGGAGATTTCGCCGGAGCAGATTGAACTTCTCGGCGGAAGATTGAAGGACGCGACGGCAGGGTTGGCCCTAAGGCGAGCATAGCGGAGGGGGGTCCCCCTGGGCGAAGCCTAGGGGGGAACCGACGGGACTGGTTCCCCAGCGAGCCGTGGGCCACCCTGTCGCCGCGTCGACAAAGGACCTCACCGCCGAGAAGGACGGCGAGAGAACGGCGTTATAAACCCGAGTCGGGAGAGAGGCCGTTTTTCGATCTTGTCGTAGGAGCCGCGGCCAGGAGAGCGTTCGCCCGCTTCGAGCGAGCCCTCCTTTACCGTCTTTTTTCGTTATGCTAATATCCTTCATCCATGAACGCGCGGGCGTACTTGCATATCGACGGCCGGGTCCAGGGCGTCAACTTCCGCGGCTTCACGAGGCGCCTGGCCCAGGAGCTGGGCCTCAAGGGCTGGATCCGCAATCTTTATGACGGCCGCGTCGAAGTCCTGGCCGAGGGAGACAAGGCCAAGCTCGAATCCCTGATCGAGCGCTTGAAAGCCGGGCCGCCGCTGGCCCGGGTCGAGAACGTGAGCGTGCGGTGGAGCGACTATACGGGAGAATTCCCCGATTTTCGGATCGGCTGGACGGATTTCTAGGGTTCGCCTTCAGTCCGAATTCTTGACCTTGTCCAGGAATTTGCGGCGGCAGTCCTTCGAGCAGAAGAAATATTCCTTGCCGTCGATGACCTCGCGGATGGCCTCTTCCTTGGGGACGTACGTCTCGCAAGCCTCGTCTTTGACCATCATCCCCGAGAGGCGCGGGGCCGGTTTGGAAGGCCGGAGTCTCCGGCCGAGGCCGAGGAGAAATTTGTAGACCACGTAGACGAAATACGCCAGCATCGCGTAGTAGAGCAGTCGGAGCATGCCTCTCACCAAGCCCAGACTTTAGACAATTTAAAACGCCCTGTCAATTCGCGGAGGGCGCCTTAGAACTGATAGTGATATTTGGTCCACAGGTCCCGGTAGAGTTTCCGGTAATCGTTCAGGGCCAGCTCGGCCGTCTTCAGGCTGTGGTCGGTCAGGAACTGTCTGGCCTTGGCCGGGTCCTGCTTGAACAGGACGAGCGCTTCGTCCTCGATCTTTTTTTGATCGGCGAAGGCTTTGTCCTCGATGGCTTTCCAGACCTTTTCGATGTCCTTGCTCATGTCCTGCCAGCGGAAGTTAGCCAGCTTGCTGACCTTCCTGAACGTCCACCAGGCGGAATCGTCTCTATAGCCCCATCGTCCGTCGACCATATAGGCCTCGGGCATTTTCGAAATGCCGCAGTAGAACGGCGTGTGCGGCGTCGTGGCCGGATTGTCGTAGCCGAGCCAGACGACGCCGCCGATCGGGTCGGGGAGCCAGCCGCGCGCCTGGGTGATCTGAAGATACGTGGCTGCCGGCGAACAGATCGTCCGCTCCCGTTTGACCCGGAGCAGATCCTTCAGGTCGCTGTTGAGGAACGGGCCGATGACCGGGCTCTTGACCGTTTCGCCCTTGCGGTTGACCGTGAAATACCCTGAGGTCATGTCGTACGACGTGTTGTCGTAGGCATCGCGGAAGATGGCCAGGAGGTCCTGGACCGTTACCTTCTTTTCGGGCTTCACCGAGAACGGGTAGTTCTCCGATTCACCGTTGAGCCTGAGGGACGGGGCCAGCAGGCTCAGGGCCCGCCATTCCCGGCGGCGGCATCCCGAACTCGTCCTCGAGGTTGGGGCGTAAGCATAGCAGAATTCGAAAGGCTTTCCCGATTTCGGGTCCCAGAACCCTATCTCGGTCGCCAGGGACAGAACGTTGTCCGAGGCCAGGAAATCATTCTTGTTCTTGAGGTCGAGCTGCCGCAGGCGGCTGGCGTTGGCCGAGACGCTGATCTCGTCGTCGGGAACGCGCTGGGCGGCCCAGACGGCGCCCTTCTTGCCCTTGCCCGGCCCATAGATCTCGAACAGCCAGACTTCTTTCGGATCGGCGAAGGTGAAGCTCTCGCCGTAGTCATTGTAGCCGAATTTCTTGGTCAGCTCGTCGGCGATCTTGATCGCCTCGCGGGCCGTCTTGGCCCGCTCCAGGAGGAGGCGGTAGAGCTCCGGCGCGTCGATGATGCCGTCGCTCTTGAGCTCAAAGCGGCCGCCGATCGTCGTCTCCCCGATGGCCAGCTGGTATTCGTTCATGATCGGGTAGGCGGCGTTCATATAAGCGTAGGTCTCGGCCGGATAGGGGATCTCGCCCATCTCGATCCGGTCCGCATCGTCCGGACCTTTGGTCCGTTTAGGATCGGCGTAGACCTTCTCCATGTCGCCGGGTTTGTGCGTCGCGCGGGGGACGATGGTGATCCACGTCCGGTCGGTACCGCTGTCGCAGGAATGCGAGGTCATGGTCGAACCGTCGGCCGAGGCCAGCCGTCCAACGAAGAGGCTCGTGCAGTTGTCGAAGATCCGTTCCTCGGCGACCGTCCGGGCCGTCGGCGTCGCGGCGCCGATCGAGAAGAACGAAGCCGCGAGCAGAACTAAAATGAACGACCCGAACAAGAGACCTTTTTTGAGGGTTTGAGATTCCATCCGTCCTCCTTGTCTGGAAAGAGTTCCTTGTCTCCCCGAATGAAGGGAGGTTTCGGTCATTTCGCGTCCTTCTTCAAGTATGTATCATACCACGCGATCATGCGTTGATACATGTCCTTGCGCTCGTCGTTCGTGTTGGGTCCGCCGTGGGGGCCGTCGTGATAGCGCAGCCAGACGACCTTTTTGCCCAACCGCCTCAGGGCGGTAAAGATCTCCTGGGACTGGACGGCTTCGACGTTCGGATCCTGGTCGCCCGTGATGCAGAGCAGCGGCGTTTTGATCCGATCGGCCTGGAGGATGGCCGAATGGGCCAGATAGCGCTCGGGATATTCCCAGAGAGTTCCGCCCAAACGGTCTTGGCTTTTTTCGGGGGCGTGGGTGTTGCGGACGCCGAGGCGCGGGCTCTGCGTGTAGAAGGAGAGCATGTCGACTTTTCCCGAGTTGTTGATGGCGGCCTTGAAGCGGTCCGTCTGGGTGATGAGGAGGACGGTGGCGTATCCGCCGTAGCTCGTGCCCTGGATGCCCAGCCTCTCCGGATCTGCGACCCCCATATCGATGACCTTGTTGACGGCGGCGAGGGCGCCCTTGGCCCAGGCTTCGCCGGGATATCCGGTCGTGAAGTTCACCGAGGGATGAAGGATGGCATAGCCGGCCGAGGTGAAGATGTTCAGGGCGGCGCTGAATCCGTTCTCGAAGTAGGATTCATACACTTCGGTGATGAGAGGAACCATTTTGCCCTTTTCGTAGTTGGCCGGGTAATAGAGGACGCCGGTGAGCTTTTTGCCGTCGGCATCGCGGTAAGATACGAGCTCGGTATGGCTCAAGGCTTTGTCCTTGAGCTGCGGATGGAGGTCGGTCAGCCGGGTCGCCTTGGAAAAGTCCGCGGTCGCGAAATAGAGATCATCGGGCCGATCGCCGTCGGATTCCCGGAAGAGGAAGCCTGATCCGTCTTCGGCCATCCGCCATTGGGAATAGAGCCGGTCGGAGCGGAGGAGATCGGAGAGCTTTTTGGCGCGGACGTCCAATTGGATCAGGCCGCGGTCGTATTTATCGGTCGCGGAAAAGGAAAAATAGATGAGCTTGCCGTCCGGGCTCCAATCCACGAGCTGAAGATTAGGCCGGTCCTCTTCCTTTTCGGGAAGCTCATAGAGCATGTCCTTCTCGCCGGTCTTGACGTTGATCAACCAGTACTGCCGCGGCGGATTGGACGGCTTCGCCGCTTTGTCCTTCTCGTCCTCGGGTTGAGGCCGGGTGCTCGTGCAGAGAAGGAATGCGCCGTCGGGACTGAAGCGGCTGACGGCGAAGCTCTGTTTTTTCTTCTTCTCGTCCTTTTTCTCGTCGGTCTTGGCTTTGACCGCGGCAGCGTCTTTTTCGCCGGTCAGCGGCCGCGGTTCCTTGTCCTCGAGGCCCATGACGTAGACGTCGCCCTTGTCGGCGTAGGCGAATGTCCGGTTGTCTTTGGACCAGGTGAGAGAGCGCTGTTCGTAGGGCTTGAGCAGGACGCGCGGCGGGCCGCCCGCGAGCGGCAGGATCTCGAGTTGGTTCTTCGTGCCGCCGATGACTTCGTAATTCGTCTTTTCGGTGACGTCCCGTTCGAAGATCCAATGGGCTCCGTCCTCGACGAGCCGGGACGACAGGATCGGGGTTTCCGGCAGAAGCTCCGTGATCTTGTTCGCGGCAATCTCCCAGACGGCCGGGATGATCAGGCGGCTCCTCCGGCCGACCTCATCCCAGGGCAGGAAGGGCCTCTCGGAGTCGAACTGGATGATCGGGGCGACGGTCGCCTTCTTGAACAGTTCGGCGCTCTTCGTTTCCCAGTCCGGCGCGCGCAGTCCGAGACAGAGCTTCGTTCCATCCGGAGCCCAAATCAGGGGAGAATTCGCGGCGATCGGTTTGAGGGACTTGAACGAGGCTTTCTCGAAGGCCTTCGTCTCCCGGCTCCAGATCATGATCTGAAAGGCCGGTTTGCGATAGACGAACAAGGCCAGGCGCTTTCCGTCGGGCGACCAGGAGGCGCCGCGCACCTGCTCCTTCTGAGGAAAAACCCTGATCGGCTTTCCGTCGCGCGTGTCCATGGTCACGAGGTCGGCCACGGACGGAGCAATGTAGGCCGGATCGCCGTAGCGGTAATTATCCGGGGGCAGCCGGTCGGCCTGGGAGCTGATGGAGCCCGCCAGCCATCGACCGTCTTTCGTCCAGTCATCGATCCGGAAGGACACTATGCGAAAATAATCGTCGATGGTGAACAGATCCCTATTCTGGCCGGCGGCGGGGGCGAGGAGGGCCGAGGCCAGAAGCCACAGAGCGAAGAGAAAACGGAAAGCGCTTGATCCAAAATGCATGAGCGACCTCCTCGGACGGAATTCCGGACGGTGAAGCGCCTGTCGATCCCGGTCGGATCCGATCAATCCGATCCGTGGACGCTGAGCGTCCTGATCTGGCGGGCGAAGACCTTCGCCTCGGCCAGGTCGGTCTCGTTGGGATGCGTGTTCGCCGAAGCGGCCATGTCCGTCCACTCCTGGTGTTCGGGCGACCGGCCGAGGGTGTCCAAAACGTGCATGGAAAGCCGTCCCCGGACGGCGAACGTCCCCAGAACCTTGGCCTTCGCGGCCAGGACGACGGCGTATTCGATGGCCTCCCGGGATAAGCGGTGGCCGGGAAGAGCGCCATGGGTGCAGAACAGGGCGATCTTTTTTCCGGCCGGGATGGTCTTGAGAAACTCCTCGACTTTATAGGGGACGCTGTGAGATTGGACGGGGAATCCGATGAACACCAGGCTGTATCCGTCCAGCGGATGGGCCTCCTCCATGGGCTTGAGGGCCTTGTCCCCGTCGAGCGCTGCGAAGATCGCCTCGGCGACCTTTTTCGTGTTTCCGGTGCGGCTGAAATACGTGACCAGCGTTTTATGCATGGCCTTATTCTTCCATAGTTCGAAAAAAAATTCTAGGTTTTCGCCGGCGGGAGACGGATGGTAATCTTCGTCCCTTGGCCAGGCTCGCTTGAGATCTCGATCGAGCCCCGGTGGTCTTCGACGATCTTGCGGGCGATGGGGAGCCCGAGGCCGGTCCCGACGTCCTTGGTCGAAAAATAGGGTTCGAAGATCCGGTCCAGGATGTCCTTCTCGATCCCCGTGCCCGTGTCGTCGATGCGGAGGACCAGCCACCCCGGCTGGGCCGTCAGCCGGACACGGATCTCGCCTCGGCCTCGAATGGCTTCGATGGCGTTGGTCAGGAGGTTCCGCAAGGCGATCTTCAATTTGGGCCGGTCGCCCTCGATCCGGAAATCGGCCCCCTCGAACGTCTCGCGGAATTGGATCCGCTCGGTCAGGACGTTTTTATAGGGCTCGACCGTTTCCCGGACGAGGGCGTCGAAGTCGAACGTTTCCTTGTGGAGGACGGCCTCCTTGGAGATCTCCAGGAACTCCTGGGCGATCCGGCGCAGGTTCTCGACCTCGCCGATGATGTAAGAAATCGATTCCTTCAGGGCCTGGCCGAAGTCGCCCCGCTTGTCTTCATAGACGCGCAGCAGATGCTCGGCCGACAGCTGGATCGGGGTCAAGGGGTTTTTGATCTCGTGGGCGACCTTGCGGGCCATCTCCGCCCAAGCGGCCTTTTTCCCCAGGTCCGCCAGCTCCCGCTGATGGTCCTGGAGGTTCTTGATCATGGCGTTGAAACCGTCGATCAGCGTCTTCATTTCGTCTCGCCTCCGGTACTCGATGGCGAAGTCCAGATTGCCCAGGCCCGCTTCCCTGGTGCCGGCCAGGAGCTTGTGGATCGGCGTGACGATCATGGCCCCGATCCAGCGGGCCAGGATAAAGACCGTGGCGATGAAAAAGACGGCGATGAGGAGGAAGAACTCGATGAGATCCTGCGTCGCGCCGGAGATCTCCTCCTGCTCGAAGGGAAAGGGGAGGGAAATCATCAGCCGCCGGCCGAGCGACGAGTAGGGCACGGTGAGGGTCTGAAAGGTGAAGGTCCCGATGTTCCGTTTCTGGGTGTAATACGGATTGTTCTCGAACTGGATCTGGTAATAGATCTCGCCGGACAGGAGCTCGGGGAAGAGACCCTGGTCGAAGAATTCGCTCCGGCTGGAGGACACCAGGCGGCCCTCCTCGTAAAGGTTGACGTCGTTGGCGATGGTGGTGCTGATCCAGAGCATCAGGTCCTCGGGCGGCGTCTGGACGTCGCTCTTCTCCTGCTGCTGGAAGAAGATGTAATCGTCCATCACGCTGCGGGCCAGATTGGCGTGGATCTCGGCCTTTTCGACGAACTGCTGGGTGAAGATGCGGGTGAAAAAGCTCCGTGAGAAAAAGGAAAAAAGAAACAGGGGAACGAGGGCCACGGCGATGAACGAGATATAAACGCGGTTGGCGAACGACCAGAGCGGATGCTGGACCCGTTTCCTGGCGTGAAGGAGATAGATCAGGAAAGCGGGCAGGAGGAAGATCGCGGCGTAGAGAAAGAGCAGTTTGAAGTAGTCGATGGCCTTCTGGACGAAGGACTTCCGGAGCGAGAAAAGGGCGAAGATACGGTTGCCCGAACGGAAGGCATAGAGATGATAGGGATTTCCCTTGTCCAGGAACGTGGTCCAGAGGCCCCGCTCGCCGGGGGCCAGAGCCGAGATCAAAGCGCGGGACAGCCCCGTCGAGATCTTGTGCGGATTGAAAAGAATCCTCCCGCCCAGGTCGAAGACCGCCATTCGGAAGTCATGCTGGTTCATGGAGGGGAGCGAATTCACCCGGAGCAGCTCGAAATAGGGATTGGCGGAATAAAGGAAAGGGAGCAGGTCGTAATCGAGGGAGAGATAAAAGATCGTCCGTCCCAGCCGGTTTCCATCGCTCTCCCAGTCCTTGGTGCCGACGAGGAAGTCCTTCTCCTTGCCCATGAACGGAATGGTCAGGCGGGAGACCGTCCAGTCCAGGATCGGCGTCTGACTCGTGTTCACCCGAAAGACCTTGGGGACGTTCAGCGAGAAGCGGGCCAGCGTGGTCCCCCGGTCGTCCAGGATCTCCAGTTCCGAGTACCAGTTGAACTTGGCGGCGAGCGTCCGTTTCCAAACGGTATGAGTCGGGTCCGGGACCCTCTGCGGATCTTTCAGGAAGGCCAAGAGGTCATTCTTCTGCTTGTCCAATTCGCGGAACGACTGGTCGAGGATGAACCGGGCCCAGTCCTCCTGGGACTGGATCGTATTTTTCAGGAAATATTCCATCAGGGAGCGGCTTTTGGCGGACGATGCCTGATGGAGGGTCCCATAGATCAAAAAGATCTGAGAGAGGATCGTCAGTCCCAGGACGGCGGGACGAGCGGCAGGCTTTTTGAAGAAGGCGACGACGACCAGGACCGCTAGGGCCGCGCTTTGGAGGAGAAAAAGGCCGGGCCGTCCCCGGCCGCAGACAAGGAAGACGGCCGCTTCCGTCCCCAAAAAAAGCAGGGCGGACGTCCATTGAGGAAGACGGATGCCGGCCGGAAATTGGATAAGCCTGGAAACGAGAAAAGCGCAGCCGGCGGCGGCCAGGACGAGACTGAAATGGAGAACGAGGAATGTTCCTGAAAGGCTGAATTTCAGCAGGTTGATGCTCGTATTGAAGGCGAGCCTGGAGACGAGGTCCTGAAAGCCGACGAGAAGACCGGCGGAGAAGGCTAGAACGAGGAGTTGGATGCCGGCGGCGGGCCCGGCCGCCCGCGGGCGGCCGATCTTCGGGACATAAAAGGCCAGCCCGATAAAAAAGATGAACAGAGCGAGCGCGGTCAGGACGATATCGCCGGGCGATTGAGTCAGGTTCCCCAGCGAAAAGAAACCGGCCCGCGTGGGAGAGAAGATCGGCAGGGCTTGGACCCTCTCCACCCGGCTGAAGGCGAAGAAGAGCAGTCTGAGCGCGGCCAGGACAAAGAGAGCGGCCAAGCCCGACGACAGCCGGCGCTCTCGCAGGAACGCGGGCCGCCGGGAGACCTCGATCAGCAGGAGGACGAGCGCGGCGGCGAGAAAGACATAGAACAGCACGAGGAACGCCTCTTTTTGGGACGACAGCGAGGCCGTCAAGGTCGGAGAGCGGAGCGTGACCGTGCCGAGGATCTGGTTGCGCTCGTTCCGCAACGGGAAGAAGAGGGACAGGACATCGCCCTGCAGCCGGGGCTGCCCGATGTATTCGTCCTGGTGCCGGGCGAAGTTCCGGTAAAACACGGACACATCGTCGCGAAAATCCCAATAATCGATGGAGCAGTTTTTTCTCAGCCCGGGCCTGAGGAACTGGTAGTCCTCGAGGTAGGGGGACTTGAACTCGGGGCTGAAGGCGAGGAGCCGGCAGAGGACCAGGAGCGTCTGTTCGTCGACCCAGTGGAGCGAGACGAGATACGACGAAGCTTTATATTTTAGGAGCAGGGTCTGCCCGAATTCCTGGAAGACGGGGCCGCCGATCCCGCCGGGGATCGCGGCTTCCAGGTTCAGGACGTTCCCCAGCCAAAGCGTCAAATGCCCGTCCCCCGCGCAAGCGGCGACGCCTTCGACCTCGGGGTCCAGTCCGAGATCCTTGAACAGCTGGAAGCGGAGCTCCGTCGTGGCCGGCCACGGTCGGCCGGCCGCCCGGCGAAGTTTGAGGCTCTGGTCCTTGAGGATATTGGCGAAATCCTTCTTGATGGAAGCCGCTTGACCGCGGAGAAGCTTGAGGCTCTTCGTAAAATAATCCGCGGTCAGGAGCCGCGGGACGACGAAGGACAGGACCAGCGACAGGGCGGCCAGAACGGCGAGAGCCGTCCTCAGCCGCTTGATGTCCAGGACCCTTCGCGATCTCAAAGTTTCTCGGCCTTGATCTCGGTGATCTTCCAGCTGTCCCCGAGCCCGGACGATCCCGGCTGGCTCCGGATGAAGAAGAAGATCTGGAACACGTATTGATTTTTATTCTTGCTCAGAAAGGACCAGCGGGCCTGGAAGATGATCCGGCCTTTCTCGGGAGAACGGAGGACGTTCATGTCCGGGAAGAATTCGAAGGTCGTGTAGGTCCGGAACGTCCTTTGGAAAAGAAAAAAGGCCTGTTCTCCCGAAAGCTGGTCCGAAAAGGAGATGGGTGCCGGGAGAGAGATATGGACCGGCTGCGCCGTCGAGAACAGCGGATAAAGAAGCCTCGGATTATTCTGAAGGAACGCTTTCTCGATATTCGCCGTGACGGACGAGTTAAAGGAGAAAAAAAGAGAAAGAAGAACGGATCCGAGTTGGAACACTCAATGCCAAGGGCTGGCGATCAGGCTTTTGTTTCCTTGGCCTCTTCCTCGAGCTTCTTGGTCCGCGCCGCGTCCTTGAGGCTGCTGATGCCGGCGATCAACGCGATCAGCCCGCCGAAAAATAGGACCAGGGGGATCATGCCGAAAATGACCGCTTTGAAATAGGGCCCCCAGACCTTCGGCAGGACGAGGATGACGGCTCCGGCCATAGCGATCAATCCGCCGATAATGGCTAAAAACTTGCCCATGGTGACCTCCTTTCCAAATTTTTTTCTACTCGGTGAATTATAGCAAAACGGAAAAGTTCATGCAAGACAAGAGAAAATATTCAGTTCTTCCTCTCCCCGAAAAATCTTAAGAATTGGATAATGGCCCGAGCTTGAGCTAAAATCAACGGCATCCATCGATAATGAGAAGGAGGAGACCATGACCCATTCGCGTCGTTCTCGCTTTTTCCCTTTGGCCATTCTGACCGTGCTGGGGTTGGGCGCGATGCTGACGGCCCAGGAGTTCTCCGTCGGTCCGGTGAAGGCCCGGCCCGGCGAGATTCAATCCGGGGTCGTGCCCGTTCCGGAAAAAGACGGCCTCTCGACGTTCATACCCGTCACCGTCATCCATGGCGCGAAGAAAGGAAAGGTCTTGACCCTCGTCGCCGGCACGCACGGGGCCGAATACCCGCCGATCCTAGCTCTGTACCGCCTGAAAACGGCGATCGATCCCCAGAAGCTCTCGGGGACGCTCGTCCTTGTCCATATCGCCAACCTGCCCTCGTTCCAGAAACGGACCGTTTATTACAATCCCTATGATTTCAAGAACTTGAACCGGGTTTTCCCCGGCGATCCGAAAGGGACGCTCAGCCAGAGGATGGCCTATGTCCTGACCGAAGAGGTGATCAAGAAATGTGACGCCCTGATCGACATGCATTGCGGTGACGCCAACGAGGCCCTCATCCCATATTCGTACTGGATGATCAGCGATAAAAAGGCGATGGACGACCAGACCAAGGCGATGGCCCTGGCCTTCGGCCTCCGCCACATCATCATCGATACCGGCCGGACCAAGGACCTCGCCGATTCCAAGTATCTCGGGAACACGGCCATTCTGCGCGGGAAGCCGGCCATCACGACCGAGGCCGGATTCTTGGGCCGCAGCGACGAGGACGATATCCTCCGGAACATCAAAGGTGCCCTGAGTGTCATGCGGCTTTACAAAATGATCGAGGGCCGGCCCGACACGGTCCGAGACCCGGTTTGGATCGATAAATACGAGGTTGTCAATTCCCAGGTCGACGGCCTGTTTTATCCCAAGGTCGAGATGGGGGCCATGGTCACCGAAGGCCAGGTCGTCGGCGTCGTCAAGGATTACCACGGCGATCAGAAAGATGAGTTCAAGGCCCCCTTCGGCGGGATCATCCTTTATATCGTCGGCACGCCGCCGGCCAACAAGGGCGAGCCTCTCTACGAAGTCGGCCGCATCAAGAGGTAGGTTAGGGAGCCCGCGTTGAGACCTGAGCCGGGATTGCGGGGCGCACTCTTCGACATGGACGGGACGGTCGTCGATGTCCCTTATGACTGGGCCCGTATCAAGGCCGACCTGGGGACGGGGGACGTCCCCATCCTGTCTTATCTGAGCGGGCTCGCGGAGCCGGAGAGGTCACGGAAGTGGACGATCCTCCAGCGATACGAAGACGAAGCCACCGAGCGGGCCGTCCTGAAGCGCGGAATGCGCCGGTTCCTGGGATTTCTGGAAGGCCGGGGGATCCTGACGGCGCTCATCACCAACAATTCGCGAAGGAACACGGACATCCTGCTGAACCGTTTCCAGCTGGCCTTCAACCTGGTCATGACCCGGGAGAGCGGCCTTTGGAAGCCTTCGGGCGCTCCCCTGGCCGCGGCTATGAAAGATTTGGGATTGGCCAAGAACGCTTGCTGCGCGATCGGCGATTCGCACTTCGACATCCGGGCCGCCGAGGAGGCCGGCATCCCTCGTATCTTCATCCTGAACCGCCATCCGGACACGTTCCGGACGTCGAGGTCCGTGGAATTCTTTCCCTCGGTGGCGGCCCTTCGTCAAAGAATTCAAACGTTATTCAGCGGAGGTTGAAGAGGGCCGTCCTAAAAATTGCTGATAGAAACGGCAAGTTGTTGATCCTCGCGTCATTGCGAGCGTCCTTTGGGCGCGTGGCAATCCGACTCGAAGAGTCGTCCCGAGTCTTTCGAGGGATCTCATCCACAATTCCCGAAGTTGAATGAGATCCTTCGCTTCGCTCAGGACGACACGTTGTGTCGGATCGCCACGTCGCTTCGCTCCTCGCGATGACAGGCTCTATCGGCAATTTTAGAGCCGTGCCGACTGTAACGGTTTATCAGCTTTCGAGGTTATAATAAGAGAAATAAACACGAGGCATACGGAGGCCCGTCATGCATAAGAAAAGAAAAGTGATTCTCGCCGTCGGATTCCTCGCTCTTGGGATCGGCCTCATCGCCGCGGGCGAGCTGCGCGCCGACGGCTTCATCATTCCTCATCCGCCCCGGCCCGGGGACGCGGTCCCGCCCTTGACCGTTAAATATCACCATGTCACCGTCGAGATCGCCAACCAGGTGGCGAAGACGTCCGTCGATCAGGTCTTCCTCAACAACTTCGCCCGGGACATCGAGGGGACCTACATCTTCCCCCTCCCCGAAGGGGCCTCGATCTCGGAGTTCGCGATGTGGATCGGCGGTCAAAAGGTCAGCGGAGAGATCCTCGACGCGGCACAGGCCCGCCGCGTTTACGAGGACATCGTCCGGCGGATGAAAGACCCGGCCCTCCTCGAATACATCGGCCGGAACATGTTTCGGGCCCGCGTCTTCCCGATCCCGGCCAAGGGAGAGAAACGCATCCAGATCTCGTATACGGAGGTCCTCCGGTCCGAAAAGAATCTCGTCCGCTATCGCTATCCTCTCAGTACCGAACAATTCTCTTACGAACCGATCAAGGACGTCAGCATCGCGGTGAGGATCTCCTCGCCGGTCCCCATCTCGAACGTCTATTCACCGACGCACAAGATCTCCGTCCGCAAGGAGGCCGAGGGCCTGGCGACGGCGGGTTTCGAGGAAGCGAACACCAAGCCGGACAAGGATTTCATCCTTTATTATTCGCTGTCCCCCGATGATGTCGGCCTGTCGCTGATCAACTGGTCGGGCCCCGACGGTGATTATTTCATGCTTCTTGCGGCGCCGCGTTTCGCCGCGGCTAAGGAGAAAGTCCTCAACAAGAACCTGATCTTCGTTCTCGACAGCTCGGGCTCGATGAGCGGGACGAAGATCCAGCAGACCAAGGAGGCGGCGCGGTTCGTCATCAACCACCTGGAGGAGAACGACCGCTTCGCGATCATCGATTTCGACGACGCCGTCAGCCTGTTCGCTCCGGAGCTCCTTCCCGCCCAGTCCGCCAACCGGGCCAAGGCCTTGAAATTCATCGACGAGGTCCAGGACTCCGGGGGGACGAACATCAACGACGCCCTGCTCCAGGCCTTGAAGTTGGTCCGGCCGGGCGATCGCCCGAACTATATCCTATTCCTGACGGACGGGCAGCCGACAGTCGGCGCGACCGAAACGGGGGCCATTCTCAGGAACATCGGCGGGGCGAACGAGGCCCGGGCCCGGATCTTCGTCTTCGGCGTGGGCAACGACGTGAACACGGAGCTCCTCGATCAGATCTCCACCCAGAACCGGGGGACCTCGGTCTATGTCGGCGCCAACGAGAACCTGGAGGTCGCTCTTTCGAATTACTACGAAAAGATCTCCGCCCCACTCCTGTCGGACCTGGTCCTCTCTTCCTCGGGCATCGAATTCCGGGATATCTATCCCAGAACGCTCCCCGATCTGTTCAAGGGATCGCAGCTCGTGCTCGTCGGCCGAACCAGCGGAACCGGACCGGCGACCGTCGTCCTGAAAGGCAAGGTCGGCAAGGACGTGAAGAGATTCGTCCTGGAAGGCCAGAGACTGGCCAAGGACGAATCCTATAATTTCCTGCCGCGTTTATGGGCGACGCGGAGGATCGGGTATCTCCTGGAAGAGATCCGTCTCCATGGGACCTCGACCGAGCTGGTCGACGAGGTCAAGAAGCTCGGATTGAAATACGGCATCGTCACGCCCTATACATCGTACCTGGTGACCGAAAAGGAGCGGATGTTCATCGCCGCCGCGGCTCCGGAGGCGCAGGACGCGCTCCAAAACCGCCAGGTGAGCGGCGCGGGCGCGGTGAAGATGGCCGCCGCGACCCAAGCCCTGAAATCCGAAGACCTAGCCTCTCAGGCGGCGTCCAAACTCATCCGCTACAAGGAGGACAAAACCTTCTTTTTGAAGGACGGCCTCTGGGTGGACAGCACGTTCAAGGAGGGCGGACCGACGAAGGAGATCAATCTTCATTCGGATGAATATTTCCGGCTCCTTGTCGACAAACCCGGCTTGGCCAAATACCTGGCGGTGGGAACGAAGCTGATCGTCTGTTACGAGGGCGTGAATTATAAGATTGTGGAATAAAAAGCGCTTTTTCGGCGGCGAAGATAATCGTCGACGCGCCGACAGGGTGGCCCACGGCCCCCTGGGGAACCAGTCCCGTCGGTTCCCCCCTCGGCCAAGCCGAGGGGACCCCCCTCCGCTATGGGGTCCTTAGGGCCAACCCTATCGCCGCGTCCTTGAATTAGCCATCAGTCGTAGAAAAAAATATTAATGAGTAAGAAGATTTTAAAATAAACCGCGAGCGAAGATGCGGGCGAATGCTGTAATTGCGGTTTGAACCGAACGACAAGATCGGGATACGGCTGAGCGACCATGGAGGGTTTACCTTGAAAACAGCCAACATGGTCTTAAATGGCAACAGGCAAAGGCTCAAGGTTGACCTTGAATCCGATCGCTTCCAAGCGTTGGACCCAGCGTTTCTTAAGGACTTGG
>Ga0315288_10005377_pt1 | contig 16278 bp, 8 predicted proteins | sample YL17G11_20_MG_FD_203454 | JGI IMG/M metagenome (GOLD analysis project Ga0315288, IMG submission 203454) | Sediment microbial communities from Yellowstone Lake, YNP, Wyoming, USA - YL17G11_20 | ecosystem: Environmental > Aquatic > Freshwater > Lake > Sediment | place: USA: Wyoming | collected...
CTCTTGTGGCAACATCGAATTTCACCCAACTTGAGGTTTTCGGCACGAGTTAGAGAATTAATTGAAACGGTTTCCTATGGGCTTTTCGCCGCATAGCAAATGGCTAAACCGCACAGAATCAGAAAGTTGGAGGAAATATAGAGTGAAAATACCACGACTACTCATATTGCTGGCCATATCCCAGTCAGTGGCAGTTGCGCTGGCTTCTGATAAGCTGCCCGTCTTTACCGACGTCACCAAGCAAGCCGGCATTCTCGAAAAGGTCAGCTACGGCGACTCCGAGCTAACCAATATCGTCGAGGGAACCGGATCAGGAGCGATGTTCTTCGACTTCGACGGCGACGGGTGGCTCGATATCTATATACCCAGTCCCTGCTGGCTCAAAGAAGTCAGTGATAATCGCAGCCGAAGGCTCATGGGCAAACTGATCAATCGATTGTATCGAAACAACGGCGACGGCACGTTTGCAGACGTCACCGAAGAAGCAGGCGTCGGCGACAAAGGCTACGGAGTCGGATGCTCGGCGGCGGACTTCGACAACGATGGCGACCTCGACCTTTACGTCCTCAACTACGGGCCAAACGTCTTCTATCGAAACAACGGCGACGGCACCCTCACGGATATATCCAAGGCCGCCGGCCTGGACAATCCAAGTTGGAGCGTCTCGGCCCCATGGTTCGACTTCGATGGAGACGGCGACCTCGATGTGTACCTCGCAAACTATCTCGAATATGACAGCGGAAAGTTCAAGTCCTATTACGCAGCCGCTGGATACCCGGGGCCGCTCAGCTATAACGGACAGCCGGATGTCCTTTACCGTAATAACGGCGACGGAACATTTACCGATGTCACCAAGGACGCAGGTGTCTATCAGCCAAACGGCAGAGCAATGAGCGCCACCGTCGCAGATTTGAACAATGATGGCCTCCTCGATATCTACGTCGCAAATGACGCAATGGAAAATTACTATTTCAGAAACCTCGGCAATGGCAAGTTTCAAAACGATGCCTTGGCTATGGGCCTGGCCTTCGGAGAAGGAGGACAGGGAGTCTCATCTATGGGCCCGGCTATTGGCGATGTCGATCGCGACGGCAGACTCGATATTTACATCCCCGACATGGGCTACGGCTGTCTGCTTATGAATCGAGGTGACTATTTTGAAGATCGCACCGCGGCGTCCAATCTTGCCGTTGTCTGCGGCCAATACACGGGATGGGGAGGCGTGCTCTTCGATTACGACTGCGACGGTTATCTCGACGTCTTCGTCTCTAATGGCGATGCGCATCACGAATACGCCGAAGAAGACGTCCTGATGCGAAACGACGGCAAAGGCAACTTCATAGACGTCGCAGCAGTCTCAGGACCATACTTCAAGGAAAAGCACGTCGGCAGGGGTTCAACTTTCGCAGATTACGACAACGACGGCGACCTCGACCTGCTCATCATAAATCTCAACGATACTCCAAAGCTCCTTCGCAACGACGGCGGCAACAGCAATAACTGGCTGATGGTCGAGGCCAAGCTCGCCGGCGGTAAAACCGATGCTATCGGCGCACGCGTTACCGTCAAGACCGGTTCGCTGGTCCAAATACAGGACCTAATTCCCGTCACCGGCTATCTCTCCCAGGCCGACCCAAGGCGTCATTTTGGGCTCGCCAAGGCCCCGAAAGTCGATGAAATCGAGATTCGCTGGCCAAACGGACGAATTACCAAACTTGCAGATGTTAAGGCAAATCAGTTGCTTACCGTAATACAGCAACCTAATACAACGGAGAAGTGATACAAATGAAATGTATTATTTCTATTTCATTAGGCATTGCATTATGCATATCCATCTGTTGGGCAGGCGGGGGCGCGGATAAAAATCACGTCTATGTAGGTGCAAGGGTATGCGCCACCTGCCATCAGAATGAAAGTATGGGCCACCAGTTCAGCAAATGGCTCGCTTCAAAGCACGCCGGCGCCTATGCCATACTGGCAAAGCCGGAAGCCAGGAAAATTGCCGATTTAAGCGGAATTCCCCGGGAACCGCAGGAAGCGCCGATGTGTCTCGGATGCCACGCAACAGGAGCACATGCCGAAGACTGGGAAAAAGACAACACGTTTTACGTTGAAGACGGCGTTCAGTGTGAAAGATGTCACGGCCCAGGCAGCGAGTATATGGATGCTGCCGTTATGACCGACCGCGATACGGCCGTCAAGGCCGGGCTTATGATCCCTAAAATGCTCGATTGCCTCGGTTGTCACGAGGTAAAAGGCTCCCACGTCGCGGTACACAAGCTGCCCAAGATCGATATGGAAAAGGCATGGCGCGACATTGCTCACCCAACCGCCAAGAACGGCGCCCATGAGACGATGCCGCCAATACCTGACTCGGCAGAGGCAAAGAGCGGCCGGTCGCAATATGTGGGGGTTTATGTCTGCGCCCGCTGTCATAAAGCGCCCGGCTTTGGTTATCAGTTCAGCAAATGGCGAATGAGCAGGCATGCCGTCGCCTATGCTGCGCTGGCTACGCCCGAGGCTTATGCGATTGCCAGGAAGCAAGGCATCAAGACCAGCCCGCAGGCCAGTCCGGACTGCCTGAAGTGCCATACTACAATCTTCACCGACCCTGCCGGAGGGGCTCTTGATTCGTATTCTCCCTACGAAGGAGTCGGCTGCGAAGCCTGCCACGGAGCCGGCAGCAACTATATCCCGCAAGCAATTATGACCGATCCGCGGGCTGCTGAGGCATCCGGACTCAGGCAGGTAACCCGGCAAACGTGTCTGCCGTGCCACGAACACGCACACGACAAAGCCTTTGATTTCGACAAGGCGGTCGAGAAAATTTCTCATCCTATCGTACCGGTCAAGGCAGCCCAATCGCCGCTGTATAAAACACCGCTCAACATGGCGCTCAGTCCCGACGCCAATGAACTCTATGTTGCCTGTGAAGCATCTCATTCGGTCATTGTTGTTGATGTGCGGAATCGGCGGAAAATCGCCGAAATACAGGCTGGTCATCACCCGACGGATGTTACCTTCAACCCCGATGGCGACACAGCATACGTGAGCAATCGTCTTGATGACAGCGTTTCCGTCATCGACGTCGCAACCCGAAAAGTCATTGAAACCATCGCCGTCGGTGACGAGCCTCACGGTGTCCTCACGGACGCCTCCGGCAAGCGCTTGTACGTCCTGAATACCTCTGCCGACAGTATTTCAGTTATTGATACGACTACACTCAAGGAGCTCAAACGCCTCAGCGCAAGCCGCAGCCCCTGGTCGCTTTCACGCTCCCCTGACAATTCGTTGATCTACGTCACCAACAATCTCTCAAGGTTTGTTGAGTTTCGCACGCCTTCGATGTCGGAAGTCACGGTCATTGATGTGGAACGGGCTACAGTTGACAATCGCTTTGTCCTCCACGCCGCCAATCTGCTGCAAGGCGTGGACTGGCATCCAAGCGGAGATTTTGCGCTGGTTACGCTCAACCGCACCAAGAACCTTGTTCCAATGACACGTTTGCTTCAGGGTTGGACCATTACAAACGGTTTGGCGATTGTCTGGAGGGATGGCCGCGTCGATCAAGTGCTCCTCGACGAACCGAATATGTGTTTCCCCGACCCCGCAGACGTCGCCATCACGCCCGATGGACGCCTGGCCCTGGTGACAAGCTCGGGCTCGGATCGGGTAGCCGTCGTGGATATCCCTAAGCTCCTCTCAATACTCGAAGCAGCCTCCCAAGAAGAGAGGCTGAACGTGCTTCCAAACCACCTGGGCAAACCGACGGAATTCATCATAGCCCATATACCCACTAAAAACAGCCCGCGAGGCGTGCTGATTACGCCCGACGGAAAAACGGCTTTTGTCGCCAATGCCCTTGATGACTCATTGACCGTAATAGATCTCAATGCCCTTCAAGCCGTTGAAAGGATCGACCTTGGAGGCTCAAGAACCATCACCGAAGTGCGCTATGGCGAACTCCTTTTCCACAGTGCTGATAACACCTTTAATCGCCAGTTCTCGTGTCACTCCTGCCATCCCGACGGCCACGTTGACGGACTAACGTACGACATTGAACCCGACGGAATCGGCATCAGTCCCGTTGACAATCGAACGCTAAGAGGCATTCTCGACACAGCCCCCTTCAAGTGGGAAGGAACCAACCCAAGCCTTCAACGACAGTGTGGGCCTCGCCTTGCGGTCTTCTTCACGCGGATTCAGCCGTTCAGTCCCGAAGAGTTGTCCGCACTGGACAACTATATCTGCACCATTCCGCGCCCGCCGAACCGTTACCGGCCTTTGGGGGCCGAACTCACCGAGGCACAGCGCCGCGGAAAACAGATGTTCGAGAGGACTATGACCAAGGACGGTCGCGTTATCCCGAAGCAAAACCGTTGCGTGATCTGTCACTTCCCGCCGCTTTATACCGACCGGCAGCGCCATGACATCGGGACCAAGTTTCCGCTGGACCGGGAGTCGCAATTCGACACGCCACATCTTAACAACATCTATGATTCAGCTCCATATCTCCACAATGGGATCGCCCGGACCCTTGAAGAAATCTGGACAAGATATAATCCCAACGACCAACACGGCGTTACAAATGATATGACCAAAGACCAGCTCAACGACCTGATCGAATACATCAAGACATTGTAGCGGCCCGGGGGTAAGCAAAAGGAATTATTTATGAAGTATCTAATAATTACCGCAAAAATCCTGATAATACTGTCGCTTGGAGAAACAGCGCTCTGCCAAGCCGGGGATTTGACAAGCGGCTTGCCTGCGCTTTCTTCTATTTCCGTCGCCGCCACTGAACAGAACCTTCCTTACGTTTATACCGAATGGAAGCACTTCACGACCAAAGACGGCCTTCCAAACGACCATGTCTTCGCCGTCAAGGCCGACGGGCCGAACGTCTGGGTGGGTACCGAAAACGGTCTGGCATGTATCGACAAAACGACCGGCAAGATTAAGAGCTGGCAGGAAAAAGACGGCCTCCCCTGGCGCGTCGTCTCAGCACTCGACGTCAACAATAAAACCGGAGAGCTGTGGATAGGACTCTTCGGAGGAGGCCTGGCGCGCTTCAGCGGCGGACGATTCGATCACTGGCACCAGCTCAATAGCGGACTCGTCAACGATGTAGTCTATGGCGTCGCCATTGAAAACGACAATGTCTGGGCTGCTACAACCGCCGGCGCAAGCAGATACAATACTGTTACCGGTGAATGGACAATATATACGGAGAAAAATGCCCCGATGGAGGAAATCTGGAACTACGGTGTCTCATACAACGCCGGAAAGGTGCATCTTGCCGTCTGGGGTAGCGGCATCCTGGAGTTCGATGTCGCCACCGAATCATGGAAGGTCTATCTCGACCCCGACGGCGAAATGGAGATAGACCTCTACCGCGATGATGGTATCATACATGTGATCACGACCGGCGTCAGTTACATTGAGGGCATTCTGTGGGTCTCGACATATTTTGGCACCTGCCGGTACGACGGCAGGAACTGGCGCGGGTTCTATGCCCAGGAGACCGGGTTGCCCAGCGACTTCACCAACAACGTCAAGGCCCGCAGCGCAAACGAGTGCTACTTCGCCATGGACAAGGGGTTGGGCGTCGTGGCGGACTTTCCGACCGAGAGCGTGGTGACGTACACCCGCGACCCGAACACGCTGCGAGGCAAGGCCCAGGTCTTCCGGGCCGGCAAGCTGGCAGCCACCGTCGATATGGCCAAGGGCGTGCCGCACAGCTTCGTCATAAGCGTGGATGTTGACGGAAATGATATATGGGCCGGTACCGGCAAGGGACTCGGCTGGGGCATAGGCGAGGGTTACTATGCCGGCGTAAAAGAAAATCCCGCCTGGCTGGCTCGCAGAGAAAAACCATGAAACGACTTGCAAATGCCGCCGGAATCGGTTATTATAAAGGTCTCAAGAGCCGAGAAAGACACGCGGCGACCGACCGTGAGGTCGAAACCGCAAAATCCGACGGCCACAAAGCAAAAAGGCCTAAACGGTCTGGATAAGGGTGATGAAAAAGTGAGGTTGATTATGAAGCGGTGCAAAGTCTTTTCACTGATCGTTTTCGCTGTTTTAGTCTCTTCCTGCGCCACCAGGAAACAGGCGAGCTTGTCTGACCAGACTACGGAGGTTGATGCTCAAACGCGTCTGCTTCTGGAGAAGATCAATTCAGCCAGCGCCTACGAGGTCCCCGACCTCGGTTTGCGAAAGGACTACAACTACGCCAGAACAGCACAAGATGTCGAGCCGTTCAGGCATGTCAAGCCGTACAAGGAGCATTTTCTCCTGCAGATGGAATATACCGGTCCCGGACGCGCAATACCGGAACCCCAAGATGTCAATACGGTTAAAATCGGCTTCATCGGACCAATCATGTCCACCGTCTCTGTGGCAACCGGTGGCAAGAGTCATGAAGAAGCGCTGGGCATCAAAATGCTCGAGGGTGCTCGCCTCGCTATCGAGCAAGCCAACGCTGCAGGAGGGTATCTCAAGAGGAATATCCCCTTTGAACTCGTCGTCAGCAACGATAACGGGCTTTGGGGCGCATCCGGCAATGAAATTATCAAAATGGCTTATAAGGACAACGTCTGGGCCATTCTCGGCACCATCGACGGCGCCAACAGTCATATTGCAATCCGAGTAGCCCTAAAGGCCGAGGTCCCTATGATGAACTCCGGCGACACCGACCCTACGTTCATCGAAACGAATATCCCCTGGGTATTTCGATGCATCAGCGACGACCGCCAGCAGAGCTATCTGTTGGTGGACTACATGTACAGAAAGCTCGGGCTTAAACGCGTCGGAGTCATACGCGCCAGCAACCGATACGGGCGGTTCGGGGTGCGAGAAATAAACGACGGAAGCCGCCGACTCGGAAATCCCATCATCCTCGAAATGGCTTATCCCTTGGGCACTGATGACTTCTCGTTGCAGCTTGAACGCCTCAAAGGGGAAAACATCGAAGCCATCGTTCACTGGGGAGATGCACGGGAAGGAGCGCTGATTCTCAATCAAATGCGCCGAATGGGCATGGACCAGCCCTACTTCGCCTGTGATCGCTGCCTGTCGGACGAGTTTGTCGAGATTGCCGGTGACAACGCCGAAGGCGTGATCTGCACGTATCCTTGGGATCCGACCAGGCAGACCTCTCGTTTGAAGCGATTCCGTCAGAATTTCCTGGAGCGCTTCGGCGAGCAGCCTGAGACACAGGCGGCCCACGCCTACGACGGCATGAATATGCTGATCTGGGCTATACAAGCCGCAGGCCTCAACAGAGCCAAAGTACGCGATGTCCTCGCCTACCGAAGCAAACCCTGGAACGGCGTCACCGGCGACATAGTGCTCAGTGCCGCTCTTGATGATGTCGGCGGGGTTTACCTTGCCAAACGGCAGAAGGGCGAGTGGAAATTCTATTCCAGAGAAGACCTCAAGATGCCGCAAGGCTACATTCCGCCACGCGACAGGGCAAGCAGGCCGACCTTAACCGCTCAGGTACCTTGACCGCACAGAAAGTGAATAAATGGACATGCTCAGAACTCTTGCCGTCCAATGCATGTTCTTGGGCCTTGCGATACCAGCGTGCGCCGAGACCACCCGTCATTGTCAAGACGCCTGCGAGCAAACGCTCCGCAACGAAAAGCCGCCGCCTGCGCCCCACAAAATCCTTTGTTCTGACGAGCCTGCACTAAGCGATGTTAACGAAGTGCTGATTGGGTATTTCGGCCCAACAGATCCATGTGCACCCCAGGGCATCGATATGTGGTGTGCCGCAACCTTGGCAATTGAGCAGGCCAACCTGGAAGGGGGATACAAAGGCCTGCCGTTCCGCCTTGTCCCAGCCTGGTCGCATGACCCCTGGGGATCGGGCGTCAAGCAGGTTGTCCGCATGGCTTATCTGGACAAAGTCTGGGCAATCATCGGTGGAATCGACGGACCATCCACACACTTGGCTGAGCAGGTCGTCGCAAAGGCTCACCTGACCTTGCTTAGTCCCGGAAGCACCGACAGAACGGCCAACCTTGCCAATGTGCCGTGGATGTTTTCCTGCCTGCCTCCGGACAGCCTCCAGACGCGACCTCTTGCCCGGACAATCGCCGCATGCGTCCAGCGAAAGCCCCTTGTCCTTGTATCCGCCGTGGACCACGATTCCCAACTTTTCGCCGTCGAACTCTCCAAGTCGTTACGCCGAAGACAGATCACGCCGGCTTACCATTTCCAGTTTAAGCCCGACGAAAGATACCTTGCCGATCTCGCAGAGACAGTCATAAACGTTCAGCCCGACGCCGTGGTCTTGATTGCTGACTCACAACAAAGCGCACGGCTAACATCTATCATGCGAAAAAGAGGTTTGCAGGGCCCAATCTTTGGCGGCCCATGTATGGGCCAACGCCGTTTCGCAGAAAAAGCCGGCAACGACGCCGAAGGGACAATTTTCCCTCTGCTCTATCTGCCCGGCGAGAACTCAGAGGATTTTGAACGAACATTCACCGCCCGATTTGGCAATCGCCCCGACTATCTCGCCGCACACACGTATGACGCCGTCAACCTAATGACCACGGCCATACGCAAAGCCGGCTTGGATCGCACCGCCATACGCGATGCCGTCAAGGCGCTAACCGAGTGGCACGGAGTTGCAGGAACCATACTTTGGGATGCGAAGGGAAGTAATTCAAGGGCCGTTCCCCTCGGCACGATAAATGCCGGGCGACTGCGCCCGCTTGGGCCGATAGAAAAAACCGCACAGTCGTTCAATGCTTCTGAATAATCGAGCCGCCTTCAATTATGGTAATGAACTGATCCGCCTCAACATTCTCAATAACATCAACGCCCCCGCCTATCCAGCTTACCTCAATGCGATCAACTTTCTTTCTCTCGCCTAATCCGAAGTGAAGCCGCATCCCGAAATGGCTCTGGTACGAGCGACCGCTGTGCACCTCGTCGATAAGACTCAAATCGCCCGCAAAAACCTTAATGTGCGCCCCAACGCCGTCACGATTCGTCTTGACTCCCCGCAGACTTACGCCGAGCCAGTGCCCCTGTGAAGGCGAATCATTTCTCAAGATGGTCGGCTCCCTTCGCGAATTCAAAATCACCACATCTACATCGCCGTCGTTGTCAAGGTCGTCAAACCCCGCCCCTCGGCTGCTTAGTACGACCTTCATCCCCGAACCGGCATCCTCGCTGATATTCACAAACTTGCCGTTCCCTGTATTCATCAAGAGTATGTTCGGCGCCATATAGCGGCCCGTATCGTCCCAAAGCTCAACATTATCCTGTAGATGCCCTGCCGCAACAAAAATGTCCCGATCGCCGTCGTTCTCAAAATCCACAAATCCGTTGCCCCACGTCACGTCCTGAAAAGTGCCCGCGCCTGCTCCGGTCGTTTGCGTAACATCCTCGAAAGACCCATCGCCAAGATTTCGATATAGAACGGCCAATTGCTTCGCATACGACGTCAAATAGATATCCAGCAAGCCGTCATTGTCGTAGTCACCGCAGTCAGGCCCCATATTCCCGTGTTCTTCTCCATGCAGATCGTAGGCAAAGCCGCTAATCAGCCCGATCTCTTCGAACTTCCCTGTCCCGTCATTTCGCCACAGGAAATTCGCCCCCATGTCGTTGGCGACGAAGATATCCGTGTCACCGTCGTTATCGTAATCCGCACAAACCGTTCCCATCCCTGAGCCGGATGACCCTGCAATCCCGGACTCAACGGTAACATCCGTAAATGTCCCGTCGCCGTTGTTGCGATACATCACATCGACCGTAGTGGGATAATTCGGAGGACCGGTGTAATAGGGATATCCTTTCCTGGTCCTGATAACATGAGCTTTGTAATCAAATACTACGTAATTCGCTACGTACAAATCCAGGTCGCCGTCCTTGTCGGCATCGAGAAAACACGCCCCGGCTCCCATCTGATTCCCATTCGACACACCAGCTTGCTCGGTCACGTCGCTGAATGTCCCATCTCCGTTATTGCGATACAGAACGTTTGGGCCATAATTATTCAAATATATGTCCAAATCGCCGTCGTTGTCATAATCCCCGGCGGCAACTCCGAGGCCGTGACCCGTATCGCCTACCCCCGCTTCTGCAGTGACATCCGTGAACTTCCAGCCTCCGTCGTTTCGGTACAGAGCGTTTGTCGGCCTCTCTTTGGAAGGATTGCCCTCCAGAATCCCGCCATTGAGAAAATAGATATCCACATCCCCGTCGTTGTCATAGTCAAGCAACGCTATCCCCGCAGTGACATTCTCCATCATATATTTCTTCCCAAAGGAGCCGTCGGTATGTACGAATGTAATTCCGGTCTGGTTCGTTACATCCGTCAATATGATTCTTTGCGCCCGGCAGATCATGCTCATCGGCCCCAGACACATCCCGAGGAGAATCAAATACAAAACCTTCCTCAACAACCGGACTGCTGCCCCTTTTATACTACTGTGTTTTGTTGGCGATGGTGTCATATATGCGTCGATACTCCTGATTCGTCGGATCAAGCTCTATCGCTTTTAACAATGCTGAAATCGCGCCCTCACGATTACCGTTACTGTCATAAGCCCGGCTCAATATAAAATAATTGGGCGCAACGGGCGACAGAGAAACCGCCTTTTCGGCAAGAATCTTGGCCTGAGCAATGTCTGTACGAGTATGCAGGTACAAATGTGCCAGCTCCCTGTAGCTGTCCGACAACTCCGGCGAATACTCGATACTCCTCATAAAGGATGCTTTCGAATCGTCGAAACGTTGCTGCCGAGCGTATATGACCCCCAGCAGAAATAAATTCAAACCGTGCTGAGGATATGACTGGGAAATCTGTTCATGAAGGGCAAGTGACTCAAGAACGCGACCATGCGCATAATGCCACTTGGCGATTTGCACCAGAAGCTCTGGATTGTCGTGTGAGGCTTGAGCTGCCTTATCCAGTAAGACCATCGCTTCCCCTACTTGTTCATATTGTTCATAAATCTGGGCCGCATTATAAGCCGTCTTGGCGTAATTCTGACGCACGGCGACCAAATCGTGCACCAGTTTATTGTCATCTATCAGTTTCTGCATATCCCGCGCCTTGAACCGATTGAACTTCTCTTTGTAATCTTGCGCCTTGTCTTTCTCACCAAGCCGCACACAAACCGTCAGCAGCCCGTAGTACGAGTTTGTGTGCTCCGGGTCCAACTCCAAAACCTTCAAATATTCATCACGAGCACGCTCATAGTCTTTCTTCTGAAGGAATATCTGACCGGCCAAAAAATGCGCCGTGCCTGATGCCGGATACAATTCAATTTGTTCCTTAAGTGCCTCCAGCGCCTCATCGTATTGACCCAATCGCATCAGCGCCTGTGCAATACTGCTCCGCAGTCCTACTGCCTGATGATTCAAATTCAAAGATTCTCGCCAGAAATCAACCGCCTTGCTGTACTCGCCTTTCTCCATGGCGATCAATCCCATAGCTTCGTACACATCCGGACGCGGAGAACAAAACCGCAACGCCTGCTGCCAACATCGAATCGCCTCGCTGCTTTTGCCGCTATCACCGTAAACATTCCCCAGCAGAATCAGCGCCTCACTCCTGTCAGGGAACCGATCATTCAACTTTGTAGCCAATTCGAGTGTGAGTTGTTTGAAAGAGTCAATCTGTTCATTTACATCGACGGCCGCCGGCGCCGGCACAGATTGGGACTCCGTCATTCTTGTTGTAGAATCAGATGACTCAGACTTTGGAGCGACGCTAACTGGGCCTTCTGCAATCGAGTCATCCGCTGCGCTGTCTCTGTGCTTAAGATGGAAAATATAAGCCGCGGTCCCGACGCATCCGAGCACGAGCAGGGCCGCCACAACCATCCATTTCGTTGTGGACAACGTTCCGACGCCCCTATGAGCTGAGAGGTGCGAATTCGGCCGTTTCAAATTCTTGTCTTTCCTGTACGACATTTATATCTACCGGCGATTCCACTTCATCTGACTGAAGACCATCCCAATTCCATGCGCCCGAAAGAGACCCTGTTCTGATGAATCGGCAATCACCTGGCTTCACTTCCTTGCATCCGACAAATAGGCCCCCTATTCACAAAGCAACGCCTTCTTGAGGACGTTAGGCACGCTTTTATCAGACGACCCGCCGGGCCAACTATTGAAAAGGACGCTCCAACAACTTGTATCTTCCACGTGTCCATCAAGCTATATATATTACCATTAACAGCAGCCAATACCCACCGATTGCCTGCGATGTTTTCGCCCCCTCATTTGGCTCATTTCTGGTCGGTTATGAGCCGGATTCGGCAGAATTCTTGCTGCGACCGTAATAATTCAGAGCCGCGCTTCTGCTCATTCCTCCCTTTCTCCTACCCGACGCGTATTATACTCTTGACGGTAATGTCGCCGCTGCACGTCGTCGGGATAATTCTCATCCGGCCCGTAAGGATATTTGCTCATGGAGTGAAACGGAAGCGGCTCGACAGTATCGGGATATGCTGAGTAGAGATCCATATCCTTGCAGAAACTGTCGGTCTTGAGAATAAATGATCGAACGCACCCATCAGGAATCGGCCCGAGGGAGTCGGATGCAAAACGCAGCGTCAGTTCTTCGCCGCGCCCCATAATCACATAACAGTCGTCCGCTTCTTCAACAAGTTCGGTCACATCGCCGTAACGCGTGTACTCTCCACGCATCATCTTCCACGCGATTGCCCCATCGACACTGTCGTAATCGTAAAGCGTAGGATGCCGCCCGTCCGGAGAGTATTCGCGGGGATAGCCCAGAAAGTGAAGATCCGCGCTCTTAGCCGACACTTCACGAATATCAAATCTGACGTCCTCCGGAATAGACGCGGCAAATATCCGGTCCCAGTACAGTTCCATATTGCTGGAGACTCGAATCCGTCGGTCGCTTGGCAGCACCTTCCCTGTAAGATCGAGAGTCATAATATGTCGGATGCCCGCCGGGTAACCAACCTCGTGATAAAGCTCCACCCACTTGCCCTCGCGAAAGACTGAAACACTCGGCGCCTGCAAACGCAAGCCGGCCTGGCTGGCCGCAAAGTTCGTTGACGAGTACCCATACTCAACCCACCCGCAAAGAAATAGAACAAGCCGTGCCTCCGCCGATAACGCTGCAAGCCCATTGCCGAAATCAAGCTCAACGAAATGATCTTCGGCCAGCCCTATGAAACGCCGATCCGGCTTGGTCGCACCGGCGTAAAGCCGGTCAATCGCACTTATCTCACGCGTAACATCAACTCCCCGATGATCAACAGCACCAACAACCTCGATAGTATCCTTCAAACAGAAAAGCTCAAAGGCCGGCGGCTCGATATTCACCGCCATCATCTCATTCGCATAAACCTCCGTCCCAACAGGGTGGTCAACGGCAATCAGCTTCGCCTCGTCAAAATATACGGTCTCCTCTATAGGCTCAACAACCTGCAAAACATACTCACTATCGCGAGGCTCGATGCCTGGCACGCCAACATACTCTGTCGGATCAGGCTTGGCGTAATCACCTGGCGCCACCAGATATCCAAGTCCGCCCATACCGCCAAAGTCCGATATAAACTCAAAATGTGAACCGTTCCATGCAAACAGATGCGGACACGAAGACGTCTTACGCTGAAGCTCCGTAATCGTAATCACCTGATCGCCGGCCAATTCCAGCTCCGCCTGAAGAACCGCATCAGGCCACATTATACGCAGCCAGTCAACCTTCGTATGCGGCCCAAGTCCCCCGTGAATCCGGTATGGAGGCATCGCCACCTGGCCCGAAGGAACACCCACGACATACTGCTGCGAAATTGCCCCGCTCCGCAGCTCCACCCGAGCCCCTATCGCCGAGCCGTTTGACCGAGAGTTCTTATCCTGGGACCGAGTGCCGAGAAGATCTATCTCGACCCAGTGATTCCCTTTCGTCACATTCTCTATTAGAAAAGGTCTCTCTCCTGTCGGTGCCAGCAATATGTCGCAGCACCCGTTGCCCGTGAAATCCGCCGCCACGCAACTGGCATTTCCGCTGAACGTAATCGCCCCAAGAAGATTCCCAGGATCGATTTTCGTTACATCGATGAAACGTCCATCTCGACGGTCGTTGATAAGAACTGCTGGACCTCGACTGCCTCCCCCGCGATACGAGTCGGCGATAACGATATCGAGATCCCCGTCATTGTCAATATCCGCAAACTGGCCCCCGGTTCCGCCAAGCCTGCCCCAGCTATCCGCGAAAACCTCATCGGCTTCAAACTTAAACCTGCCCTGATTCATGAAAAGATGAACCCCTTCGCCCGTAAAGATAAGAAGATCACGGTCGCCGTCTTCATCCGGATCGCCGGATGTCGCCCCAACCACATTCTTTATCCGCAGCCCCGTTGTCTCAGCATCGAGCACGTGATACTTCCAAGCACGGTCATTTACCCAAGCGATCACATCGCCGCCCGCCAAAAAAATCACAAAGTCCAAATCTCGGTCGTTGTCAAAATCATCATATACAACCGCTGCAACGGTTTTTTCTTCAAGTCTCAGCCCGATTCTCTCGGCTATATCCGTATAGGTCCCGTCCCTGTTGTTATTGTACAGGCTGCTGGCGGTGGGCTCGAATGCCCCCGCACTTGGCACAGAACCGCCGGCAAACCGAAACGCGACAAAGTCCAAGTCGCCGTCACTGTCAAAATCCACCAGCCTCGAACACGAGGTCACAAACCCTTCGCCGGCAATAGTCTCAGCCTTCTGGAAACCCCCTTTCCCGTCATTCTCAAAATAGACATCCGCCCCGGCACAGCCCAGCCAAAGGTCGAGGTCCCCGTCATTATCGACATCCCCAAAACAGGGACTGATGCCTTTCTGCCCCAATGTTGAGCCGATTGAGAATCGCCCCGCCCCGTCGTTAAGCCAAAGTGCTGTGCTCCCGTCTTTCCCGACAGAGCTAATGCAAAGATCGATGTCGCCGTCGCCATCAACATCGCCGCTCGCAATACCCGCAAGCCCTACAGTTCCTTGCGGACATGCCCAATGCCCAACTTGCTCGTCGAAATGCCTTACCTCCGGCCGGAACAATAGCCGTGTCTTCGGATGGACCCGTGACAACGGCAGGTCGTCTGCACCAAGCGCCGTGAAATACTTTCCAACGGTCCCGTATGCCTGCAGCACGCTGAAACTGCCGCCCGTCAGTTCCGTGGTCTTAAGATCTTTGAAACGCTCGAAAAGACTCTGCGCTTTATCAGGTTGCCTCATGCGCTGATACTGCAGCGCAAGCCGATACACCGCCGAGACAAAGCCCGGATCGAGTTTGATTACCTGCTCGAGCAGCTCTGCGCCTTCGTCGTCGCGCCCCAGGCTCATAAGGACTTCAGCACATTTGTACGCAACATGAGGATCCGCATCGTCGGCTTGGCGCACCGCCTCAAAGCACGCGAGGGCTTCCTCGTTCTTGCCAAGATGTTGGCGGTAAAGCCCAAGACAGAATCGTGCATGCAAATGGTTGGGATCGGACCGCAACACCGCCTCAAACGCTTCCCCGGCGTAGGTAAGATATTCTTCGGCGCCGCGATTCTCCTGCATATTGAAGTACGCAAGCCCAAGATTAAGTCTCGCCGCAGTCCAGTCGGGCGCCGCCTTGGCCACATCTTCAAACACCTCCGCCGCCTTGACGTAGCTGTATTGCTCGAGCAGAGCGGCGCCTTGATTGAATCGGGCGACTGTCCTGCTCATCGAGCTGACCTCTGAGCCCTCACGCCGAGCCAATAACCCGCACCCCGCAAGCATCGCCGCCACAAACAGCGAACATCCAATCTTCTGCAGAATCCTTGCCATGTCTATCCCCGTCAAAAAATACCGACTTTGCTCACAAACAGCACATTCGTGCCAAGGCAAAAATGCCTTCACACCATTCTCCAATTAGGATAAGCCGAATATGCAGTTTGTCAACCGCCTGTTCACGACCTTCTGTCCCCATGACAGGATGATCATGGCAGGCTGTTCTTGACCGCTCCAAGCTGCTCATTTGCAGCGAATGAATCAAGAAACATAAGTTGAGTCCGGGACATTCGAATTTGTGGCAGTTTTGTGGCAATTCGAGTTCGAAAACAGTCCTGGATACAGTTTCAGGTCAGTTCCAAACCAGTTGCTAAGTCCTTATGTGGGCTGAACTAAGCGCTCGTAACGTAATAATTTGAGTATTTGACTGTATCGTGCCGATAACAGAGGCATGGGAAATGAACAGATGCTTGGTGCGAAGTACCATGTGTTGAGAACGGTTCTGAACGAACGGACGCGTCGGCT
>Ga0315288_10005378_pt1 | contig 16274 bp, 14 predicted proteins | sample YL17G11_20_MG_FD_203454 | JGI IMG/M metagenome (GOLD analysis project Ga0315288, IMG submission 203454) | Sediment microbial communities from Yellowstone Lake, YNP, Wyoming, USA - YL17G11_20 | ecosystem: Environmental > Aquatic > Freshwater > Lake > Sediment | place: USA: Wyoming | collected...
CCTGCTTTCCCTGGACCCCACGGTTCGCCTGTCGGGCCTCGAGGCGCTGGGGCTGATGGCGACCCCCGAGGCGGTCGCTTTCATCGCCCAGGCCATGCAGAATGACCCGCTGCCTTCGCTGCGCGCCCGCGCGGCGGAGATCCTCGAGGCGATCCAGCCGCCGGCCTCCGCGCCCGCTTCCTTGCCGCCCGCCAGGGAACTACCGGCGCCCTGATCCACCTGGTGGGTCGCCTTCGCGCCGCAACCTCTGGCTAGGCCGACTTCGTCGGCCGCCATGGCGGCCCCGGCTCAGCCGGGGCCTAGCCACCGGAAGGCGGCGGCTCCTGAGCGCGGAACTGTACCACAAGACCGCCAACCGTAGCACGGAGAGCCGCCATGCAGCGAGTCGAGCGATTCGGGGTCTCCATGAGCCGGGACCTGCTGCGCCGGTTCGACCAGGTCATCCGCGAACGGGGCTACCGCACCCGCTCCGAGGCCATCCGCGACGTGGTGCGCAGTTACCTGGTCGAGGCCGAGTGGAGCCTCAAGCGGGCCGAGGTGGTCGGCACCATCACCCTCATCTACGACCACGGCAGCCGCGACCTGCCGCACGTCCTCTCCGATGTGCAGCACCAGTTTCACGACCGCGTCCTCTGCGCCACCCACGTCCACCTCGACCCCGAGAACTGCCTCGAAGTGGTCGTGCTGCGCGGGCCGGCCGAGGTGGTCCGCGAGGTCGCCGACCGCCTCATCGCCACTCGCGGCGTGAAGCACGGCAAACTCGTCTGCACCACCACCGGCGCGGCCCTGTCGTAGCGGCGGGCCGATGCGCGGTATCACAAGTTCCCGATAACCTGCTACAATACGAGGCGAGATGCTCTCCCTGCTCATCCGAGGCGGGCCGGTGATGGTCCCGCTGGCGTTCTGTTCGGTGCTGGCGCTGGCGGTGATCGTGGAGCGGCTCTGGTTCTACACCGGCGTCGCGCGCGAGACCGCCCGCTTCAGCGCCGCGTTGGAGCGCCATGACCCGCAGGACCGCGAGGGCCTCAAGCGCCTCTGCGCCGGATCGCAAGCGCCGCTGGCGCGCGTGATCCTGGCGGGACTGAAGCACGGGAATCCCCACTCCGAGAGCGCCGCGGAGCGCCAGGCCGCGACCGAGGTGCAGGCCCTCGAACGCTACCTTCCCGCCCTCGACTCCATCGTCACCCTGGCGCCCCTGCTGGGGCTGTTCGGCACGGTCACCGGGATGATCCGATCCTTCGGCGTGCTCGCGCGCGAGGGGATCGCGAGACCGCACATGGTCACCGGCGGCGTGGCCGAGGCCCTGGTGGCCACCGCCACCGGCCTGGTGATCGCGATCGTGGCCTTCGCCGCCCACGCCTGGCTGCAGCGCATGGCGGAGTACCAGGTGTTCCGCATGGAGACCGTCGCCGGTGAGATTCTCGAGCGAGGGGCCGTGAAGCCATGAAGATCAAACGCTTCCGGCGCCGCCGGCCGCGCATCGAGATCATCCCCATGATTGACACCATCTTCTTTCTCCTGGTGTTTTTCATGGTGGCTTCGCTCTCGATGATCCACCAGGAGGGGCTCACCGTCGAACTCCCGCGCGCGGCCAGCGCAGCCCCCGCGCTCGCGCAGCGCATCACGGTCACCGTCGCCGCGGATGGCCGGCTCTTCCTCGACAAGCGGCCGGTCAGCCGCGACGCGCTCGTCGCGGCGCTGCGGCAAGCCGTCGCGCGCGCGCCCAAGGCGCTGGTGGTCGTCAACGCCGACCGCGCCGCGCGCTACGGCGATGCGGTGGACGTGATGGATGCGGCGCGCCTGGCCGGGGCCGCCCAGGCATCGCTGGCTACTCAGCCGAGGGAGCGCTGACGTGGATCTCGCCTCAGCCAGGAGACTCCGTTATGCGGTGGCGGCATCGCTGACGGTCCACGCCGTGATCATCGCCGCACTGCCGGGCGTGCGGCTGGCGGTGTCGCACGCTGCCGCCGCCGAGCCCATGCGGGTGACGCGGGTCTATCAGGCGGCTGTCATCCCGCCCCAACTCATATCCGCCGTTATCGCCGCGCCGATTCGCGCCCGTGCGACGCCTGCACTCGCGCCGAGGGCGGCGCCGCGGACGCCGCCCGCCGTCCAGCGGCTCGCGAGCCGGCCCAACCCGGCGCTGGCGCGCGCTGGACAGCCCCCGGCCGCGAGCCTACCTTCGCCGGCGCCCGCAGCCCCGCTGCGCACCGGCCCGCTGGAGCCGCTCGGGATCCAACCGGCGTCAGGGCATCCTGCGGCAACCGGCCTGATACTTTCCGAGCCTGCGCCGTCTCGCGGTGAGGGCGGCGGTGCCGCGGGTGGCGGAGGCGGTGGCTCTGGCCCCGGCGCTGCCGGCCCGGGCGGCACAGCGACGGCCGGTGGCGGCGAAGGCAGTGGCCAGGGTACGGGCGCCACCGGCCCTGGGGAAGGGGCCAGTGAGCCCGGTCGAGGCGCCGCAGCGGTCGAGGCGACAGTGCCGCCGGCGGCACTGTCCATCGCCAAGCCGCCCTACCCCGAAGAGTGCCGGCGCCGGGGCCAGGAGGGCACGGTCCGGCTGCGCGTCCTCGTGGCGCGCGATGGGTCGGTGAGCCGCGCCGAAGTGGCACGCTCCTCCAGCGTCGGGGCCTTCGATCGCGCCGCTGTCGAGGGCGCCCGGCAGTGGCGCTTCACGCCCGCCAGGCGCGGCGCCGCGACCCTGGACGCCTGGGTTGCGCTCTCGGTTGTCTTCAAACTCGAGGACGCGGGAGTGTAGGCCCCCTCCCGTGGGCTTGTACCTGAGGGGAATGGCATTTCGTGCGAGTTTCGTGTTACGCCGCGTGAATTCGTGTGAAAAAAGACCACCAGCCTTGCAGGAAAGCCCAGAGAGCACGGGGAATCAGTCGCCCCTTAGTAACACGAAAGCTACTTTCGTATGCAAGAGAGGCCGGCTGGTGGGTTGGAAGGTCGCACTGGCAAGCATTCTCTTCGCGCTCTACGCGCTGCCTGCTCACGCCTGCTACTCCGGTCTGACCATCATCCCCACAGCCGAGACACTGGGGGAGGGGTACTACGGCATTGAGCCGGAGTTGGATGGGCGGCTTGGCTCACGCACGGTGGAGACGCGCCTCCTCAACACCGAGATCGGGATCGGCCGGCGCTTCGAGGCTGGCGTGGACTTCGATCTCAGCAAGGACGCGCCAACCGGCCTGCTGCTCAACGCCAAGTGGCTCGTCGCGGAGGGTGGAGAGCGCAAGCCGGCTGTGGCGCTTGGCATCTGCAATGTGGGCCGTCATGTGGTATCCAGCCCTTATGTGGTCGGGACGCAGCAGTTGGGGGCCCGTCTCCGCGGCCACGCCGGCGTCATCGGCGTGGAGGGCGACAGCCACCCGTTCGTCGGCCTAGACAGCGAGATCGCCCCGGGCGTCGTCGCCATGGCCGACTACACCGAGGGCAGCGACAGCTTCTCCTCCCTCGGCGTGGGTTGGGAGATGGGCGGCCCCTGGAGCGCCATGGCGGCCCTGCAGTTACCCAACACCCGCGGCGAGGAGACGCTCTTCACGGTGCACCTGGTGTTCACAGCGCCGTATCGCGCGGTTGCAGAAGGTAAGTGATGCATATCCCTGATAACTACCTCGGTCCCCAGACCTACGTCGCGGCCTATGCCGTCGCCGCGCCCTTCTGGGTCATCGCGTCGCGCCTGGTGAGCAGGACGCTGCGCATGAGGCAGGTGCCGCTGCTGGCGTTGGGCGCCGCTTTCAGTTTCGTGATCATGATGTTCAACGTCCCCGCTCCAGGCGGCACCACCGGCCATGCGGTCGGCTCCGTGCTCATCGCCGTGCTGCTCGGGCCATGGCCTGCCGTGATCGCCGTCTCCGTCGCGCTGGGGGTGCAGGCGCTCCTTTTCGGCGACGGGGGCATCACCGCGTTGGGCGCTAACTGCCTCACCATGGCCGTGATCATGCCGTTCGTTGGATATGGCGTCTATCACCTCATTGCGGGGCGGTCGGCCGCGACCTCCTGGCGGCGGTGGTTCGGGGCAGCGGTGGGGGGCTACGTTGGGCTGGTAGCGGCGGCCGTGGGTACAGGTTTCATGTTGGGCATTCAACCCATACTCGCCCATGACGCGGCTGGGCACGCGCTGTACCAGCCCTTTCCGCTGATCGTGGCCGTGCCGGCCATGGCGCTCGAACACCTCGCGGTCTTCGGCTGGGTGGAGGCAGTGGTGACGGGGCTGGTGGTCGCCTATCTCCAGAAGGCGGACGTGACGCTTCTGTCGCCTCGGACGGTGGAAGGAAGGAGATGACGCTCTCCAAGAAACTGTGGATCGCGCTCGTCGTGCTGGTGGTGCTCACGCCGCTTGGGCTGCTGCTTCCCGCGTGGCTGGGGGCTGGATCGGCGTGGGGTGAATGGAGCGCCGAGGAACTGCGGGCAAGGCTGGGTTTCGTGCCGCGCGGCTTGGCTCGCCTGTCAGGCCTGTGGCGCGCCCCGCTGCCGGACTATGGCACGCCGGCCCACCAGGAGAGCGTGCTCGGCTACGTGCTCTCCGCGGTGATCGGCGTGGCCGCCGTGGTTGCATTGGCTTTTGTCATAGGTCGCTTGCTGGCGAGGAAACGGCCCGATGATCCCTGACTGGATGCAGCCTACGCCAGCGCCCATCGAATCCGGCGGCCGCCGGCGCCGCTCCGCGGTGAGGCGCGCCGCCGCCGCGCTCAACAGGATGCTGGGCCTCATGGTGCGCGCCCCTGCCGACACACGGCCTAGCGGTTTCCTGCACCACCTGGAGCCGCGCGCGAAACTCATCGGCATCGGCGTCCTGGTCATCACGGCGACGCTGGTGCATCAACTCGCGCTGCTGGCCGCGCTCTATCTCGCGTCGGTCGCCATGGGGATCGTCTCGCGCGTGCGCCTTGGTTCGCTCGCGCGCGTCTGGCTTGCAGCGCCCCTCTTCACGGCGGGCATCGTCTTGCCGGCCACACTGAACCTCGTCAGCCCCGGCGCGCCCCTCGCCACCCTCTGGCACTTCGGCGAAGGCGCCCGCTTCGGGCCCTGGCCCCTGCCGTCGGCCCTCACCATCACCACGCCGGGTCTGCTCGTGGCGGCGCGCTTCGTGCTCCGCACCGCCACCTGCCTCTCGCTGCTGGCCCTGCTCACCGCGAGCACGCCCCCCGCCGCGCTGCTGGCTGCCCTGCGCGGCATCGGCGTGCCGCGCGTCTTCGTGATAGTCACCGCCATGATGTATCGCTACCTTGAGGTCCTAGTCCGCTGCGCGCACGACCTGCACCTGGCGAGACTCAGCCGCAGCATCGGCCCCGGCCAGCCGCGGCGCGAGCGCCAATGGGCGGCGGCGGGCATCACCGCGCTCTACCGGAAAACGATCGCGCTCAGTCAAACCGTGTACCTGGCCATGATCTCGCGCGGCTACACCGGCGAGGCCCGGTCGCTGTCCCCACTACCGCTCGCCGGGCGGGATGCCGCGTGGATCGCCGCCTGCGTTGTCGTGAGCGCCGCCGCCATCGCCGCGGGGCGCCTCTGGGGCCGCGTATGAGCGTGTTCGAGTTCGAGCGCGTCACCTATCACTATCCCGGCGACCTCGTCGGCGTCGAGGAGGTGTCATTTCGCATCGAAGCCGGCGAGAGCATCGCCTTGCTCGGCGCCAATGCCAGCGGCAAGTCCACGCTGCTCTACCTGATGGATGGCCTCTACTTCCCCCAGCGCGGCGCGGTGCGCGCCTTCGGCCGCGAGTTGACCGAGCGCGCGCTCGAGGCGGAGGGGTTCGGCCGCGCCTTCCGCCGGCAGGTCGGCCTGCTGTTTCAGAACTCGGAGGCCCAACTCTTCTCGACCACGGTGGAGGAGGAACTGGCTTTCGGGCCGCTGCAACTGGGCCTCCGCGCCGACGAGGTGCGCCGCCGGGTGGACGACACGCTGACTCTCTCAGGCATCGAGCACCTGCGATCGCGCTCACCGCAGGCGCTGAGCGGCGGCGAGAAGAAGCGGGTCGCGCTGGCCTCGCTGCTCACGCTCGCGCCGTCGGTGCTGCTGCTCGACGAGCCGACCTCAGGCCTCGACCCGCGTTCCTTGCAGGCGCTGCTGGAACTGCTGGCGGCGCTGCGCGGGCGCGGCCTCACCCTCGTGACCGCCACCCACGACCTAAGCGTCGCGCCCGAACTCGCCGAGCGCGGGATCGTGCTCAGCGAGGCCCACCGCGTGGCCCGCGACGCGCCGGTCGCCGCGGTGCTCCAGGACATGAACCTGCTGCTGGAGGTGAACCTCATCCACGCGCACGCCCATGCGCACGGCAGCATCACCCATGTGCATCCGCACCCCCACGTCGCCTACCACGACCACGAGCACGGATCATAACGGGCCAAGCCGCAGCAAACGCACCTGCATCGGCGTCAGTGTCAGCCCGGCCAGGCGCAGGCGCTCGCCGGTGAGCAGGTCGGTGGCCGCATCGCCGCCGCGCACGCGGGTGATCCGCACCCGCGCGCGGCCTAGGTTGGCGATCATCAACAGCCGCCCCTGCGCGTCGCTCGCCTCGCGGCAGAAAACCATCGCGGGCCCGCCGAACCCGCGCCACGAAGCCGGAGGCGCGACTCCCGCCTGCCGCAGCGCGCCGGCAAGCGGCGCACTCAGATCCGGCCTCGCGTCGCGATCCCATTTGACGGCTTCGCCCAGCGACTTTGTCGGCGCGCGTGGCCTCGCGTATTCATCGAAGGCGAAGCATGGGCCGATCTGAAGCACGTGGCCCCCTGCCGCCGCGTAGGCCTTGAGCCCGGCCAGCGTGGAATCCGGCGCGTAGTCCACGGCGGGCACTATCACCAGCCGGAACGCGGACAGTCCGCGGGCCTCGATCCCGCGCTCGGTGATCCACGTCACCGGCGCGCCCGAGAAGAACGCGGCGCGAAAAACATCGGCGGCGCAGCGCACGTGATCCGGCGTCGGCAGCACCGATGAGTTCGCATAGACGATGGCGACCGGCGCCTGCGCGCGGCTCAGCGCGTGGAACTGCGGCCCCAGGCGATTGAGATCGAGCGCCGCGCGCGAGAGGCCCCACAGGCAGTTCGCGCGGTTGAGCAGGCTCGAGCCGCCGAGCATCGGGTTGTCGCGCCCATAGACCCACATCGTCGCCGCGCCCTGCCCCATCACGCCCTCGAGCATCACGGCCGCGCGCAGGTAGGCCTCGGGGATGTAGCGCTGCTCGTCATCGGCGATGAAGTGCGCCTCGGAGTTGAAGCAGGGCTGATCCGGCGCGGCCGCGCGCAAGAAGGACAGATTCGCCGCCGCGTCCAGCGCGTCCACGCTGAGGTTGGGTTCGGCTGCCGGCTCGAACCGGGTCGTGGCGTCCAGCCCCGAGATCTTCCCGATGCGCGCGCCGCGCTCCAGGTCCACGCCGCTCTCGAGATGGCCCGGCGGGGTGAGCAGTTCGGGCAGGAACTTGGCGTGCACCGGCAGGTCCGGGTCGTATTCGTGGATGATCCGGGCCAGCCATTCGTGGAAGCCCATGAAGCGATCCTGGTTGAAGAGGCAGTAATCGAGATAGGGCGCATAGGGCTGGCCCGCGAAGACCTGTGTCTCGACGCGCTCCTCGCCCTCGCCGCTCGCCCACTCGTGGCGCTTGGGCAGCGGCACGTCGTCGAAACGCGCGTAGTGAGTCCCGTAAACCGCATTCAGGCGTTCGATGGTGACGTGTCGCTTGCGCAGCCACTCGTGAAACGGCGCGAGTGAATACGCGTCGTAGCCGTGATACTGCGCCTCGTTGCTGAGGCAGATGCTGTTGAGCCCGGGCCGGCGCGCCACGGACTGCATGAGGAGCCGCAGGTAGCGCTCGTGCACGGCGAGCGCGCGCAGCGAATTCACATTGAACGAGATGAAGTGTCCCCCCGCGAGCCGGTCGGGGTCGGGGTCCTTGGCCCAGTCGGGGAAATAGTGCGGCGCGAGCAGCAGGTCATAATACACGTTGTTTGCGGCGGCGCGGTCCACGATCGCGCGGGCCGCATCGAGCGCGCCGGTGTTCACCTGGCCCTCCGCCGGCAGCACCGACACCGGCCCGCCGCCATCCCGCTGCACGGCCCCCAGCCCCATCTTCGGGAGAACGGGCATGGCCTCGACGGCGTCCCCGAAATGCCCGACGCCGATGAGGTAGAGGGGCTTGCCGTCCTGCCAGACGGCGCCGTCGCGGATCTCGACAGGCCCGGTCTTGAACTGCGGCACGGCGCGATCGGCGTGCGGGTCCTTGAGAATGTCACCGACTTCTTCAAGTCCGCGTCGCAGGATGGACTCGATGAACGCCAGGCTGCGCGCGCCGCGCACGCGCAGGTCGGGACGCTCCTGCGCGAGGTCCTCGCGCGCCGGCGGCAGGCAGAGATCGGCCACGGTCAGATTCGCCAGCGGGTAGGCGGCCTGGCGCCCCATCTTCTGCGCGCGTTCCACGTCCTGGCGAAGGATTTCCTGCTGCCTCACCGCTGTGTTCAGACGCCCTCGCGCAGTCGCCACCGGCGCCAGCAGTGCCGCGTTCGCGCCCCGCACCGATGCCAGGAAGGCCTCGACCTCTCCGCTCCGGAAGGCGCGCTCGTTGATCGTCGCGACAGCGCGCTCGGCCGCGGGCACCCAGGGGCCGCGCTCCTCGGGTGAAGCGTACTCCAGGCCGCCGGTCGCGTAACGCGCCAGGGTGATGAACTCGCGCAGGGGCTGGCGCATCTTGAGATAGCGGCCGGTCGCCAGTCGCGCGAACATCAGCCGCCCGTAGACCGGCCGGTTGATGCCCCGCAGCGCGACCAGCACCGATTGCCCCGGCTGCGCACTGCGCGTGATGATCACATCGCCGCGGTCCCACTCGAATGATCCCGCCGCCGCGCCGTTGATGAAGACATCGGCCGCGTTGTCCATCCCCACCAGCAGGTGAATCTCGTCGCCGGACACGCGCATGCCGTTGAGCCGCTCCGGGATCGCGATCCGCTTGCGGAACCAGGCGATGCTGTCGTGCGGCCACCACATCTGGCCGATATTCACCAGGGCCCAGCCGGAATCATCGAACGCAGCTGATGCCGCCGCCGGCGTGTCGCCGCGCTGGAACCGCCAGCCTTGGACCGTGGGTTCGTTCAGCAGCCCCTCGAGCTTATCAAGGCGGTCGCGCACGTTGGCGCTCCGAGCCGGCGCACCGAAGGCGGTCACGAGCAGCAGCACCAAGAGCATCCGTCTCATCGCGGACTCCTTGACCCACATTCTTTCGGAACCCGATTCGGCGTGCCGCGCCCGCCTTCCCGCCGGCCTCCGGCAAAGTCCGGGCAGGCATGTCGCGCCGCGTCCCGAACTACCTTGCCGACGGGAGGAACGCCTGTGGAATCAGTCACCCTGGCATCGTGCGAGGCGCCGCTGCTCGGGGAATCGGACGTCCTGGTGGTTGGAGCCGGGGTTTCGGGCCTGGCCGCGGCGATCTCGGCCGCGCGGGCCGGCGCGCGCACCACGTTGATCGAGCGCACCGCGCTCATCGGCGGCGTCGCCACCTCGGGCCTCATGGCCTCGACCACGAACCACCTCTTCGACGGCCGCGGCCGCCAGGTGGTGCGCGGCTTCTGCGAAGAGTTCCTGGATCGCCTCGCCGAGCGCGGCGGCGCCAGCCGCGCCTGGAAATCGCCGGATGTCCCGCAGGTTCCGCACGACCCCGAGATCTTCCAACTCGTGGCCGCCGACCTGCTCGCCGAGGCCGGCGTCGAGGTGCGCCTGCTAACGGTGTTCTGTCAGGCGATGCTCGACGGGAAGACGCTTCGCGGCGTTTTCATCTGCGACGCCTCCGGCCTCGGGGCCCTGCGGGCGGCGATCACTGTTGATACCACCGGCAATGCCGACGTGGCCGTCGCGGCCGATGTGCCGATGCGCCGCGTCGAGCGCAGCGGCGTGAGCCTCGAATTCCGTATGGGCAATGTGGACCTCCACCAGACCTACCTCTACTTCAAGGGACACCCCGAAGAGTATCCGGGCGACCTGGACATCGCCACCAACTTCCTGGAGTTCGAGCGCAACTGGCTGGAGCGCGGCATCTTTTATATCCCGCACGGAGGCGGCGCCAGGATGACCCTCGTGCGAGAGGCCATTGACGCCGGTGCGTTCTCGCCGCGAGCCGGCACGGCGTCGGGGCTCGATGTCTTCGGTATGTACGCGCTGCGCGGCACCGATACGGTCATCATCAACTCCAACTTCTTCGAGGTCAATCCCCTCGATCCCCAGGCCCTCGCGCGAACTCACCTGGAGGCCCGCCAGCGCTGCTTCGACGTCGCGGCTTTCTTGCGGACGCACCTCCCCGGCTTCGAGCGCGGGTTCGTGGCAGCCACGGCGCCGGAAATCGGGGTGAGGGTTTCGCGCTGCATCGTCGGTGAGCACGCGCTCACTGTCGCCGAGCGCGATGGCGGTGCCCGCTTCGATGACGTCGTGGGCATGGGCAGTGAGGTTATCAAGTTCCGCCGGCCGCCGGACGCCTTCGACATTCCCTATCGCATCCTGGCGCCGCAGCAGGTGGACCGGCTCCTGGTGGGCGGCGCGAAGACCGTCTCGACCGAGCGGCCGGCCCTCATCCGCGGACAGTCCCACGGCATGACCCTGGGCCAGGCGGCCGGCGTGGCCGCCGCGCTCTGCGCCCTGGATGACATCGAGCCGCCCCGCCTCGACGTGCGCCACTTGCAGCGGCATCTCCTCGAGCAGAACGTGTGGCTCGGCGACGAGGCTCGCCTGCGCGAACTGGGGCTCATATCGTCGTAGGGGCCCCGACCAGTCGGGGCCCAGGGAGCCCGCATAGGGGTTCCCCTACGGGTCTCGGGGCGCCGGTTCCGAAAGCAGCCGCAGCGCCTCCGGGGCCCATCGCGCCGGCAGGCCGCGGCTGCCCGCGTGCGCGAAGTCCGCGTTCGGCACCAGGTTGCCCATGCTCAGAACCCCAACTCGGCCATGACCGGCCGCAGCCACGCGCAGTCCTTTGCCGTGATTTCGACGCGCTGCTCGTCCGTCCGGTCCGACTGCTCGGCATGAAAGCAGAACGGCCCGCTGAACCCGAAGCCCTTGAGAACCGTCAGCACCTGCCGCCAGTCCACCAGGCCCTCGTTGAGCGGCACCCACTTCACCTGCCAACGGAAGGCGCCGGTTTCGCGGTCGGCCGCGGCGTAGTAGCGCGCGCTCTTGATGTTCACGCTGGCGATGTGGGTGCGCATGATGTCCAGGCCCATGTCCTGGCGCTCGCCCTCGATCCCCACGTGGCCCGGATCGGCCTGGATGCCGATATACCGCGGGTCGCGATCCTTCACCAGGTTGAACGTGCTGGCGCAGGTCGAGTTGAGCGCGCCCCCCGAGTGCTGCTGCGGCTGCAAGCAGACATCATGCTTCTCGGCTAACTTCTCCAGCCCCTCGAGGTCGCGGCGCGCCGCCTGCACCTGCTCCCAGTAGCGCCCCGGCTCGTAGTGCCAACTGCCGGTGCGAATGTGCCGGCAGCCGATCTCCGCGCACGCCGCGACGATGTCCTCGGCGTGCTCCGAATCCACCGAGGTGATCGCGCTCACGATCATCGGCAGGGTCAGCCCGTGGTCCTGGCAGATTTTCGCCGCCTCGGGCAGGCGCGTGCGCGCCTCCTCGGGCAGGATCGCGCCCTTGGGCCGCACCGGCAGGTCCACGCCGTCGAAGCCGGCCTCCCGGGTGCGCTGCGCAATCTCCTCGAGCGCGATCCGCCCGAACGCCTTCGCGAAAAGACAGCACTCCATTCGCCCCTCCTTGCGCTCAGCGCGGGGCTGCGGCCACCGCGAGATGCAGCGGCTTCTGCGTGTGCGGCGCCTTCACCACCAGCCACCCGCGCGCGGCGTCGTAGTCCCAGCCCTCGGCCGCGGCGTCGGTGTCGGCCACGCGCGGCAACTCGCGGTCGTCGGCTTTGACCCAGGTGGGCTCTCCGACCCCGGCGACCAGCGTGTAACTGGGCTGGCCCGCAAAGTAGGTCAGGTCCGCCGCAATCACCCCGCGCGACATCTTCGCCTTGGACACCCGCGCCCCTGAACTGATGTGCACGCGCGCCTGGCCCGCCCCCGGCGACGCGATCGGGTCGGGCAGGATCGCCGTCGAGATGTCGGGGTCGTGCCCCATCAGGGTGAGCAGGTTGACCAGGATGTCCTCGGGGTTGATCCACGCGCCGCGCTTGTCGGTGCAGAACTCGTACCAGCCGTCGCAGTAAGTCCCCTTGAGTTTGCCCTCTTCCTCGATCTGCTGCCACATCCCGCTCACCGTGATCCCCTCCGCCACGGTGCTCCACGGAAACGAACGATCATAGGGCGTCAGGTGCTGCAGGTTGTACGCGTACACCATCCCGTTCCACTGCACCGGCACGCCCAGCCACGAGTGCGTGTAGAAGGTGGTGCCGAACACGGGGATCGAGGCGTAGCGCATGCCCGGCGTGTCGGCCCGGTTGTGCGCGAAGAGGAAAGGCAGGCCGGTGCGCGCCCAGTAGATGGCGCGGTCGAGCCACGCGCGTTCGCCCGTGCAGCGATAGCCCTCCAGGTAGGCGGGCACGGCCACGCCGCTGGCGAGGATGTCGGGCTCGTAGAGCGGGCACTCCCACGACTGCGCCCCCTGCGGCACCGCGAATCGCTCCATGAACTTGAGCCCCTTGAGTCCCGCGTCGAGCGCCGCGCGGTCGCCGGTGATGCGGGCGTAGCGCAGCAGGTCCCGGGCCGGCGCCGCGCACAGCCCCACCACGCTGTCGCCGAACTTGCCCAGGCTGCGGCGCTTGTTGTCCGGCTCGAAGCGCCAACTGCCGTCGCGCTTCTGGCTGGCCATCCCGCCGCGCACGCCGGCCTCCGCGCCCAGCAGCCCTTTGCGCAGGTGCCCGTAGTAGAACGGGAATTCCCAGCGCAGGATGTGGCAGTCGGCGCCGGAGGCCAGCCCCTGCTCGCCGTCATCGCGGATGGTGTTATGCGCGATGAGCGCCACGCGATCGAGGAGCGTCTCGCGCACCGCCGCGTCCTGCGTCAACTGCGCGTCGAGCCAGAGCAGCGTGCCGAAGCCGGGCGCGTTGGCGGGCGCCCAGTCCACGCAGTGCCGCGATTTCTGGGTCTGCTCGTCCCACACCGTGTGCAGCAGCGCATAGCGGCTGAGCGCGAACTCCGCCTCGGTGTCGCGGGGCCGCGGCGGCGGCTCGGGCACGCCGTAGGCGGCGTAGTAGTGATCCATCGCCCTCAAGATGGTTTCGCCGGGAAGCCCGGGCGCGTAGTCGAGGATGATCTGCGCCTGGATGCTGATCGGCTTCTGCGCGGCGAGGTCATACGGCGTCGCAGCGAGGTCCTTGTTCTCCGGCACCCACTTCGGCACCGCGGGCAGGAAGAGGCGCATGAGATGCTCGTCCAGCCGCTCGATGGAGTTCGGCGATGCGAACTGCGCCGCCACGGTGTCGTGCTCGCCGTCCCACGACTGCGACTGGTTCCACGCGAGCCCCACCAGGAACGGCCCCTTGCTCACGGCCATCACGGGCACGGTGACGCGATAGGGGTGGGGCACATAGCGCTCGCTGATCGGGGCCTCGGCGTCGCGCGGGCTCGAGGACGCTTCATTCCCTTCGAGATATTCGAGCCCCGGGAAGAGCGCGAACGATTTCTCCGCCCCGAAGGCGCCGTCGCCGGCGCGCACGATCGGCCCGCCGAAGCGCCTCACCTGGCGCGTCGCCTCAGCCCTCAGCGTGTAGGTGACCGCGACGCGCCCCGCCTGGGGGAGTGCCTCGAAGCGCAGGTTCGCCTTCCAGGGCACATGGTCGGCGTCGGTATGATCCCAGGTCAGTGTCACCGCGGCGCCATCCGCCAGTTGGGCCGTCTCGGCGGCGGCGGGCGCGATCTCCACGCGCTGGTCCGTGCCGTCGTTCGCGACATAGACCACGTCGCCCAGGGGCCGGCTCGTGCCTACCGGCAGGTAGGTGTCGCCGTCGTGGATGAACCACACGGCGCGCTGGTAGCCCTCCTTGCCGCGCAGAAATACGCCGCGCCACTTGGCGTTCTCCAGCACCACCGCCTCGCCGGCGCGATAGGCCCGCGCGGCTTTGGCCGCGCGCGGCGACAGCCGGGGTAGGGGAGGAACCGGTTCCGTCGCAGCCGACATGGGCCACACCTCCACCGCAGTGAGAATCACCGCCGCAGCCACCAGACTGATCGCTCGCCGCATTCCATAACCCTCCGGAAGATCGGCGGCCCGCCGTCTCATCAAAGCCACCGCTTCAGAGCCTTGAACGCGCGCTTGCCCCAGAACGAATGCTCCCCCGGGAACACCTCGAGCGCCATGCGATCCGCCGCGCCGAAGACCTCGAAGATCTGCTTCGCCCGGCGGTAGGCCAGCCGCGTCGCCTTGACCGGGAAGATGCTGTCCTGGGTGCCCGACTCCACGAACAGGTACCGCGGCGCGATGAGCCCGGCCAGGTCATACATCTCCGCGCAGCGCAGCACGCCGGGCACGTAGTTGTCCATGCAGTGCGAGAGGCTGAAGATGCTGTCGCGAAAGGTGTTGAAGTAGCCGCTCACCACCGCGACTTTCACCCGCGTGTCCACGCACGCCAGGTGGAAGGTGGTGGTGCCGCCGCCGGAGATGCCCATGGCGGCAATGCGACCGGGGTCCACCTCGTCGCGCGTCTCGAGGTAGTCAAGCGCCCGCAGGCCGTCGTAAACGCGCCACCCGATCATTGTCTGCCCCAGCAAGAGCGCCGCGCCTGCGGCCGGCTGGCACGACGAGTTGCCGGCGCCTGCCTTACGCGCGCGCTCATCGCGCCGGTGTCCGAACCCCAGTTGCTCGATCGCCAGCGTCGCATAGCCGTTGGCGACGCATTGCAGCGCGAAATCGTTCTGGTATTCGCCCCACTCCGCGCGCATGGCGCCGTCTTCCTTGATGCCCACGATGTCATCCACGCCCCGCCCGTGGCCCGGGAAACAGAGCATGGCAGGTCCGGGCGCGCGGAAACCATTGGGCAGCAAGAAGTAGCCGAACATGTCGAGGTGGTCGCGGCTGCGGAAGCGCACGGTCTCGCGCGTGTAGCCATCGAACCGCCTGCGTTCGATCACGCGCGGCTGCAGCGGCGTCGGCCGCGGAAAGCCGCCCAGCAGTTGCACGAGTTTCCGCCGAAGGCGCCGCTGCCAGGCGCGCGCGGCGGCAGGGCTGCGCGCGGCGAAGGCCAGCTCGGGTTCATTCCGCCGGTAAAGGCCGAGCGAAAACTCCAGGGTGTCGAACTGTGGCGCGCGTCTGGCTGCCATGACCAAGGCCTCACACGAGGACGGAGAATTGGAGAACCAGACTTCGCGGCGCGCGCGCCGAGTCCCTCTTGGGGCGGGTAGGGGAGGCCCTAACAAGGAGAAGCGCTGGGCGTTCTACCCGGCGCTCCTCGATGCGAAGGCGGCGATGGGCTACCGCTTGCGCCGCCGCCACAGCCACACCAGCATGCCGGCCAGCGCGGCCAGCCCACCCACGGCGATCGCCGTGGTCTTGGGCTCGACGCCGGGGAGCACCACATCGCCGTGCATGTAGTCGCTGAAGAGTTGGCCCCACTTGGTCTCCAGCGCCGCCTTCACCCGCTTGCGCCCGATCAGGGGATACCAGTAGACGTTGTGATAGAAGTTCGAAGCGAAGTAGGACCAGGGCACGATCGGCGACCGCAGCAAGAACGACTCCATGCACTTGAGCGACCCGTGGTAGATGCACTTCTGCCCCCGGCTGGCCAAGGTGTCCTCCTGCACGAAGTGCCAGTCCTCGCCCGAGACGTCGGCCCCCACGATCTCGATCTCCCGCGGATCGCCCACCCCCAGCCCCTTCTCGTGCGCGATCCGGATGAACGGCAGCGACAGGGGGTCGAAGCCCTGCACCTTCGCCGAGATCGCATCAATCGCCACCTGGTCGGCCGACGCCAGGAGCAGGTTCTTCTCGTGCCAGCGCATCGCCCGCGGCCCCGGGCCGTCGCCGGCGAAGGTCCCGTCCATCACCGCGAAGAGCCCGGTGTGGATTTCCTGCTGGATCTGCAACAGGTCCACCAGCGTCTCGTGGATCACGCCGTGCGTCCAGTGGCGCCGCTCGCTGAGCAGCCCGCCGAAGGCGTTCTTCATGGCGCCGGTGATGACGGTGAAGACGTGGGTCTTGATCGTGGGCAACTGGACGATATTCGTCCCGATGAAGGCCTTGGGAATCTTCACGCCGTCGGGGAAGATCTTGTCCAGCACCAGGAACGGCTGCTTGGGCTGGTAGCGCACCCACTCGACCTCGGGCTCGTAGAGGTGCAGGTTCTCCACGCCGTAGCGCTCGAGGAT
>Ga0315288_10005380_pt1 | contig 16273 bp, 8 predicted proteins | sample YL17G11_20_MG_FD_203454 | JGI IMG/M metagenome (GOLD analysis project Ga0315288, IMG submission 203454) | Sediment microbial communities from Yellowstone Lake, YNP, Wyoming, USA - YL17G11_20 | ecosystem: Environmental > Aquatic > Freshwater > Lake > Sediment | place: USA: Wyoming | collected...
GATGTAGGTGACGGTAGTGTCGCCTATGGGGAGACCGGCTTTGTAGGATATACCGGACTCATGGGGTATACAGGTTTAGAGGGATATACTGGAGCTGCTGGATACACGGGTCCTACTCCCACCCCTTTGGTAGGAGAGACCGGTATAGGGGGTATGACAGGAATAAATTGGGGTATACATATCCCCTTTGAAATATTCTATTAGTAAAATGATAATCTACTAATTTTTGCTTCTAGTTGTATGTCATTAACTACGAAGCAAAAAAAAGATTTTACTCTCAAAATTAAAGACCCAAGAGAACATGGTGAGAACATAGTTTTCATCAAAGGTGGATCTACTGTCCTCGGAGATAGGTGGGTATTTTTTCCTGACCTCAGGATAGACGTACAGGCCACTGTACAGGCGTATGCATCCGAGACCTCTCGTAGAATATTCAATAATTATAATGATTTTCTCTACGTATTGCTCGTACTAAACAGTACCGGGCAAGTAGAAGTAATCCCCAGCGTATCTTACAACAAGAACTCTTTTGGTGATGTAAAAGTCTTTCCTGACTTGTCGGGAAAACTCCCCCTCGTATTGGTACGTCTGACTCAAGATGGTAGCTCAGATCTAAAGGCTTTTAAACCTATCCAGTCTGCAGACATAGAGCTATATCAAGGCTACGGTAATTTTACTTTAAAGGGCCCAAAAGGTGAGGATGGGTATAAGGGAATCACTGGGTTGAGAGGGATCACAGGTCTGTCAGGTTTGGTAGGAGATATGGGAGTGACAGGTCAGCAGGGAGCAACAGGAGCCCTAGGTGTAGTCATTCAAGGAGTAACTGGTATCATAGGTCTAGATGGCGTCAGCATCCCTGCGTTTGTGGTGGATAGGTAAAGGAGATACCGCGATGATCATAGATCCCAGGCATATAAAGCAAGTAGCTGGTACTAAATCTGAGCTGTCCGGTGTTGGTCCAAAGCGCCTCAAGAAACGTCAGGTGGCAATACAAGAAGACGTTCCTACTAAACGCTTGTCTTTTAGGACCTCTAGTGATCAGTACGTAGAATGTGCTACGCTATCTGATGCCTCTGGATCTACAGGACCGCAGGGTCCTCAAGGAGATACTGGTCCATTAGGTGGACCCCCCGGAGTAACAGGCCTCATAGGTGTGACTGGTTTAGAAGGACCTCCTGGAGGTTCTACGGGTGCTCCTGGACCACAGGGAGATACTGGTCCTTTAGGAGGCCCACAGGGAGATACTGGACTGTCTGGCGCTACTGGTTTACAGGGAGCAGGAGTAACGGGTTTCAGGGGTGAAACTGGTATACAGGGATTAGTGGGGTCTACGGGTTCTCAGGGGATCCCGGGAGCTACTGGGGTAGGAGTTACTGGATTACAGGGAGTGACCGGTAAAATAGGATCTACGGGTTCTCAGGGGGTCACGGGTGCTCAGGGATCTACGGGTTTAATTGGAGTTACTGGGGCTCAAGGTGTCACTGGTCTCCAGGGGCTCACAGGAGCTATTGGAGTAGCCGGATCTACTGGGATACAAGGAATAACGGGTGAGCCTGGATTAACGGGTATTCTCGGTATAACAGGTCAGCAAGGGATACAAGGTCTCACTGGTACGCAAGGGTCTACAGGTCAGGATGGAATTACAGGATCTATAGGAGCTACTGGGTCTCAAGGCGCTCAGGGGATAACGGGAGTAAGAGGAGAAACTGGATATATAGGAGTAACAGGAAATAGTGGAATAACAGGATCAATAGGCATAACGGGACCCCAGGGTGCTCAAGGCATTACAGGATTGTTTGGAGAGACGGGATATATAGGGGTGACAGGTAACGGGGGAATAACAGGATCAATTGGGATAACCGGACAAGCAGGTGTCCAGGGTCTAACAGGAGTATACGGTCCTACTGGTTTTTATGGGATAACTGGTCAGTCGGGTACTACTGGGGTACAAGGAATACAGGGATTGACCGGATCATATGGTTTAACGGGATATGATGGGATAACTGGTCAATCGGGTACTACAGGCTATCTTGGCATAACTGGAGTAATCGGAGTACAAGGACTAACAGGATACCCAGGCATCACAGGTCCTGAAGGTGCTGGTGGTAATACAGGTGCTCAGGGGGATACTGGTAGCGTGGGAGCTACTGGTGTAGCTGGTTTAGGGGCTACAGGATTGCAGGGAGTTACTGGGACAGGTAGTGGAGGGTCTGTAGGTGGTGGTAGCTCTACGGGTATTCTCAATATGACTATGAATGGCGATGGATCTGTAATATCTACTGGCACTAAGACGGAGATTACGTTACCATATTCAGTTAGGTTTTCTGGTTGGAGGATGTTGGGGGCTCCTACGGGGTCTATACTGATGAGCATGCTCATTAGTGATTACAGCTCATACATGCCTGGTACGGGGTTGCAGATGGAAGTAGGTGCTACAGGACCTTATATAGGGGACGGTATAAAGAATCAGGCTACGTCATTGGCGGGGTGGGCGGGGACTACGGGTGCTGTTGGGGATATTTTACAGATAGGTGTGAGTTCTGTAACAGGGATACAGCGTGCTACACTTTCTCTCAATTACTATACGACGTAAGTCTCTATGTACAAGTTCAAGATCACAATTGATAAAACCAAAGTCACCGGGACAAATACCAATTTTGTGTATTTGTTCTCTGAACTTTGCTCCTCTATCCCTGCTGGATTCTGGACGCATGTGACCGATACTGTGACAGGTCTTGATATTCGATTTTTCGATACTGATGGAGTGACAGAACTCAAGCGTGAGGTTGTTTTGTATGCTGCGGGTACGAGTAAGGTTGAAGCTTGGGTTCAAATACCTTCATTAGGTACTGTTACCAATAAAGAGATCTGGTGCCAGTACGGTGGACCCACAGTAGTTAATAGTACGGAAGTGTGGACAGATGTGGGTGCAACTAGTGTTTATCATGGTCAAAACTCTTTTAATGATTCTACAGGTAGTGCTAATGGCGCTGTGAGCGGTATGACTCAGGTTGATGGTGGCAAGATACATAAAGGGTATAACTCAACTGGCGGCTCCAACAAAATAACTATCACTAAACAGATGCATTCCGGTGCATACGCTATATGCGCGTGGGTATACATGACAGGAGATAATTCCTCTGACAGGGTAATTATTAGTGATTTTATAGGTGGTGATACTTCCTATGCGTTAATACTCAGAAATAATACATCTTTCTATGGACCAAACCAATCAAATGGTACGACAGGATGGGCTATTTATCAGTATCAAGGCACTTTAGGTTGGGCAGGGGCTATAAGTGGAGATACTTATAATAGTCAAATAAATAATTGGCATAGAGTAGTAGGAACTTATGATGGGTCCCATATATTTAAAATTTATGTAGATGGTATTTTAAAGAATACTTACGATATTACCCCATACAATCTTACTACAGCAAACAGCACTAATACTACAGGCACCTTGCCGGGTTATGGTCTTTCTTTGATAGGTACTGTGGAAGAAGTAGATATTTATACGAATGCAAAGTCACCAGATTGGATCGCCACCGAGTACGCCAGCCAAAATGATCCTGCTACGTTTTCGACTGCTAGCGCTGAGACCGAAATAACGACCACGTACAAATTCAAAATTACAATTGACAAGACCAAAGTCACTGGGACCAACACAAATTTCGTATATATGTTCAAAGAGACCGCTTCGACACCTGCTGGATTTTGGGCACATGTGAAAGATCCTGCTGGTATGGATATAAGATTCTTTGATACAGACGGAACCACTGAGCTCAAACGTGAGTTAGTTACTTTTGATGTGGCAACCCAAACAGTTGAAGCTTGGGTTCAAATACCTTCATTAGGTACTGTTACCAATAAAGAGATCTGGTGCCAGTACGGTGGACCCATAGTAGTTAATAGTACGGAAGTGTGGACAGATGTCACCTACAAAGCCGTCTATCATCTACAAGCAAACGGTAATGATTCTACTGGTGTTAATAATGCATCTGTTCAAGGTGCCCCGGTTAATGTAACAGGTAAGATAGAAAAAGCATATAGTTTCGATGGATCGGCAGATTATTTCAACGCGGGTAATGATACTAGTGTACAATTGAGCACTACAGGGTCCTTATCTGGATGGATAAAAACAACCGCCAGTGGGCATAAAATAGTAATAGGAAAAGAAGACTTTTTGTCTGATAGGAATGGATATCTTTTAAATATACTCAATGGGAAAATATACCTTGAGCTAGCAGATGCCGGTGGCAGTTCTTCTAAGACAGGTAGTGCTACTGTTAATGATGGGCAATGGCATTATGCAGTAGCGATATGGGATGGTGCTAACACTCAATTGTACTGTGATGGTGTTGCAGACGGAACCCCTACAGCGCAAACTACACCCGCATCTACTGTTTATGATCTATGGCTTGGGCGTACTTATGGTAGATCAGATTTTTATTTTAATGGGACATTGGATGACCTGCGTGTGGCTAGTGGTGTTTTGAGTGCTAACTGGATAGCCACCGAGTACGCCAACCAAAATGATCCTGCTACGTTTTCATCGTGCGGAGCAGAATCAAGCGTGCAGACAAGTAAAGAATCTATTATTATTATGTGGATGTCAGGTGTATAAATGATAGATACAAACGTTTTAGATAAAGTAAACAATAAGAAATTCAAGAGCGGCATCGAATTTCAAAAGCAGCTCCTGGATCTCACACGCACTATACAAGATAGTCTGCTCAATAACCTGGCCAGTAACTACTCTAAAAATCGTAATACCAATCTGGCTGAATTCTTTAGAGCCGTGTCTAAGGAATTCGCACGCCTGCAGATATCCTCGTCTGACGTAAACGAAGATAAGTATAATGACACCACCAGGACAGAGTATCTGTTCCAGATACTAGGAGACTCCCTGTTCCTGGGTGAAAAAGCCATAAACGAGAGCCTCAACGACGTGGCCTATAGAGACTTTCTATTGAAAGTACGGAACGCCTACTATGAAGGTAGCCGTAAACAAAACATAGAAAGCTCTGTGTCTGATATAGTAGGCATACCAGTAACCATAAAAGAGCTGTATCTGGATCTGAGAAAGAAGAGTACATTCTATACCTTGAAAGATACGCATAAAATGTTCTTTGATATCCTCATGGATGATGTGACCTCAGCATCATCTATAGGAGTGATACTCGAAGACATCAGATTTTTTATAGACCTCATCAAACCAGCCCATACGATCTACGATACCCGTCTCATATGGACTGAGACTATCACAAGCAAAAACGGAGAATGTAAACCCTCATATGTAAAAGAGAATATGGACTATGTGATCTATGGGACCTCTCGTATCTATCTGGTCACATATCTGGCTACCAAAATCTACAAGTTCGCAGGTACGTCACCTGGAGAGACGTGGACGGAAGGAACTATCCAGTCTATAGATCTCGCAAGAGGTACATTCTATCTGACAGACAATAGGATACTCGTTTATAATGTAGATACCAAGCTGTATAGTCGTACCGGTACAGTAGATACAGAGATACCCCCATCCGATTTCTCCATAGGGGATGTAATCAAATACTATGCTACGAAAGATACCGCAGGTAGCTCTGCTCTCATAGACGATACGTGGCTCTATACTGGCACAATAGATGAGGTGTACCTGACTGATGAACTCATCACCCTAATGGATGGGTCTGGTCTCGTATACAATAAAGATACTCTGGCATATACAAGGGACTACTCAGGTGAGTACCGTATAGAGATAGAGGATTTACCACTCAATAAAGAGATCGCGTACAAGGCAGAAAAGAACACGCAATCGTATAAATTCTATCGAAAACCACCGGTAGTACAGGCTGACTTTTTCAAACAGTTTGATACAAACGTCATAGCACGCCCCTCATTTCAGGAATACGTAGAGAAAGACAAAGATATCCCCGTAGGGACTCATGAGGGCTATGATATCTATGTCGAAAATGGCGTAGCCGTGGTAAAAGATATCTCCTCGATGTTCTATAGGAGAGCGGGCGCGAAAAGCAATAAAGAGATACGGATCGATAGATATACCCTGTACATAGATGACACAGTCCAAAAGCAGTTCAGTGTAGACGACGCTCCCAGGGAGCTCACTCAAGACGAAGCTAAAAATATTTTCATCACCGCCTATGGGTATACTGGACTACAAAATCCGTCCACTGTGTATAAAATAGAGGCATCTAGCACAGGAGAACTGGTACAAAACGGCCCTGATTCTATAGTACAGACTGTAGATGACCACACGGAGATGTGCGATAGAAAAGCTGCCTGCCAACTGGTACCCATGTATGAGGATACTAGAAAATATTTCACATGGCCTGACCTACAGCTGACGTCTGGGTTTTTTGATACTGTGCATGAGTTCCAGCAGGTCAATATCCAGGGCACAGTAGATGACACAGGTACTATAACACAAGACGTAGTGGATGAAGATGTAGATACCATAGAGAATACCGTGGACTATGGCGTGGGTGGAGGAGATGGGGCCTACGATGTGCCCGCTTGGTATTATCTATCCTCTGATCCTAATGTGTACGTGATGCCCTATCTGCCTATGCTGGGATCAGATGGACTACCCGCAGACGCCAGTGACGTGACTGTATACCTCAACGGCCTAAAAGTAGATAACGCTATAGCATCAATAGATCCCTGGAATGGCGTAGTATCTCTCAATTTCATACCTCCTTTTGATACCAGACTGAGGGTAGACTACCACTACTCGAAAAGATACCCAGATCCCGTGTACTACCTAAAGGAGATAGTCTCTGGGACCATACAATCCTCCATCAATAACCTGCCGGGTATATTCAATGTCATCAATGTAGGGGGACTGGTCCCGAGACTCACATGGCCTTTTGAGGTGACAGACCCCGCTCTATATGGGGATGACAGAGACTATCAGATGAACAAGTTCCCTATGCTGAACAATAAAGGGGAGCTGATCACTAAAGAGGAAATCATCGTCTCTGTCGGATCTATAGTAGCGTCTGGTACTGTACAAGTCACAGAGATAGATGATACCGGTAGTACGCTACACAAGCTCAGTGGAACCAGCTGGTCTGGCGTGCAGGATGGAGATGTCATAATACTCCAGGCTGAGAACTATCTGGATAATACTTTGATTTATGTGATCGAGAGCGTAGACCTCGTCGATAGCACGATACGGCTACCCAACTCCCTACCGGTACTCGATGCCATCTATCCGTATACGATAATCCATTTCATAGTGGTGCCTGATGCAGTAGAGGCAGTGCGACCTTTATTGGGGCATGTGCGCCTCAACTTCTTGCCACCAGTGAATAGCTTCATACGGATTAACTACCACTATACTCCGTATGAGAGAAATTACCTCATGCTACCGGATGATGTGATAGGAGATGTGTATGGGGCTAGTAGTTATACTGCAGACACTTTCTATGGGTCGAGGAGTAGCTATACGCTGGCTGTCGACGCTAACCCAGATCTGGCAGATACTCCTTATTGGCCTTTCGATGATCTATTGAAAATAGGGCATCGATACAGGGCATTCAGCCTACCACATACCTCAGCCCTCAATTCTGAGCAGCTTGTACTGAATGATTACGTATCTAATAAGGGTCGAGCGTCATTCCCGGGTACTCTAAATCGATATGATTTGATGTTCAGCCCTGAGTTTCTGACGGATACCAGTAAAAACGTGATTCTCAATGACAAGTACCTGCAGAAAGATTTACCCGCGGTGACTGTGCTGAACCCAGGTACACCAGTATTCGCTAAGAGTTTTTCAGATGATGCGCATCATACCAATGCTTTTTACGCGGATGAGCATGACACCTATGACCCGCATCTCGTAGGGGGTAGGGATCTCGTCGCGGGATTCACGATCATAGACCCCGATAAGTCAGGCATCATAGACTATAACCCTGTGTGTGGCATGCCTGAAAACAGGCAGATAAACCTTTACTCTGATTTCAAAGAGGTAGAATCTACGAACGGTGGGTATGACGCCAATCTCTCGACTATCGACGAGGGAGGGACATCGATACCGTTCAAGTTCACGTTTATAGATCAATACTACCCCAATCGGGAGCTCAGACTCACTGATTATCTGGATTACATCAATCAGGTACCTACGGAGTATCGATTCGGTACTATTAGAGTGCTGAGGAATTCTACCGTAATTAAAGGTATCCAGGGCGAGACTGGTGTAAAGAGCAATTTTAAAGCACTCAACGTAGGTGACGAATTTACTGTGAAAAATATACCCTATGAGATTGAGGTAGGGTATACAGGATATGTGGGATACCTAGGTACTCAGGATTTGCTATCGTATGTGATGGAGTATAGTTGTGGACCTGGAGAAACTGGTGTCGGTGAGACAGGTTTTAGTGTGAGACGATATGAGGACAAAGATTATACCCTGGTAAATATAACAGATTTTGAGACGGCTAAAGTTCACAAGCCGTTTGACGGCCCTGGAGGCTCGTATGAATATGAGCTCACTCGTGACAAGACGTATGCAGTAGATGTAGGTCTTTTTGGAGATTATGGGGAGACTGGTCAGGGTATCGTAGGTAATCTGAACAGATCCCTCGTACTCAACGGTCAGATAGGGCATACATACAGCCTGCCAGACGCAATCCTGAGACATCTCCCTGGATATGGGGATACTGGGGCTAATTTCACTCTGTCGTTTGTGGATCCGGATCCTGACCCTACTCCGAGTAACCCAGACAACCCATGGATACCTAATCCTACGGGCATCTCTTATCTAAAAAGTAATTACCAAACAGAGTACAGGATCGTTTATGGACTGACTGGTTTACCGTCGTTTACCGGCATGGGTATTACAGGGGCTGGTGTCACTGGGGTGTATCTGGTCAGATCAAATAGTATCAATGCCATTACAGGACTCGTACGGACGTCTCAGATCATTGATGCTGAGGGGAATAGCGTAGGGTATACCGGCATGTTCTCGGGGTATACAGGGCCTTCTGGAGCGCTAGACCTGGGTATCACAGGTCCTGTGGGTGACGTAGACCCCCGTATTCTGAAACCTAGTGATTCATATGTGATACCGTCTGGGGATACGGGAGTATTCCTGTCATACAGTGAGGCTGAGCATCGAGTCCAGTGGAGAAACTGGGACCAGGATATGATGATTGTGTCTCTGGGTGTCACGGGGAGTGTGATGATCGAGGATCCTGTGAACCTGATGGATGATATTGGAGAGGGTATCAAGCGCAGTTTCTGGCAGGTGAATGCAGGAGCGACAGGGATGCTCAGGGAGATGAGATTCCAGGGCACTGTGGTAGAGACCTCTGAGCTGGTCTCTGTATCAGTAGTCGCGACAGACTATCCAAATGGGATGATTTACTTGGGGTACACTGGATGTAATAGCCAAGAAGCTGTTGATGAAATAAATGCTTCATCGAATCCTGTGCTCGAGCTTCCTGGACTACATTTGGGGGATACCAATTACAAACTTAGGCGCAGAATTATACGAGAGTTACTGCACGATGACTCTATAAAGATTACAGAGATACAGGAGTTTGTGGCGCTGTGAGATACAGTAGTAATATGTTAGATACGATAAAAATGGCCAGGAGAGTTGTGTCTAGATGGCTGTCTGCGGGTGATTTTGATAACATGAGCTGGGTCGAATATGTAGGCGGTCCTTCAAAAGGATTAAAAACACAGATCTGTGAAAGTTGCCGTAGCGGAAAGCACCTATCATACGGTATGTCTCATCTGCCGCCTAATTTTAAAAACGAACTGAAAAAGATAGAACAAGAACACCCAGGAGATGTAGAGAATAGTATAGACGAGATAGACGACATATATAGATACACTTGTAAAAATGTCGGAATTTTAGATGGTAAAAGAGTTCAATGCATGTGTAGCGCACCTACGCTAGCAAAAGGGTGGATAGACCTCCCTTTCTGAGTCCCTGTTCGTACAGCTAATTATCTATTGATAAATAGTGCTTATTAGAGTCCACCACATAATATCTTAACCGAGAGGCGTAATTATGGGCTTTTTCAAAGAGAAGATACAGAAAATCGGTAACCTCTTTCATGTGTGCATGGGTATTAGAGAACGAGAGACATACCGTGGCATGAAGGGTAGACTGATCCTGAAAGCCTATGAAGATGGAGTGCTCGTACACGAGTATGTGTCTCCCAACATTATCGTAAACACGGCCTCTATACTCATAGCTCGTCTGTTGAAAGATAGCAGGGAGCCTAATGCGGGCATCTCTTATCTGGGTATGGGCAGTGGTAATGGTACGTGGGATCCCTTTGATCCTCCCGCCCCTACTACTTCCCAGACTCGTTTGGAGAATGAATTCTATAGAAAAGCTATTGATTTGGCTACATTCGTGCATCCTGAGACTGGTGAGCCTACCACGGTCTATACAAACATCGTGGATTACTCTGTGACGTTTGGTGAGGGACAGGCTGTGGGGCCTATACTGGAGATGGGATTATTCGGGGGAGATGCTACTGCTGAATTGGGGTCAGGTACGATGATCAATTGGAGGACGTTCCCGGTCATAAATAAAACCAGTACGATGTCGCTGACGGTCATATTCAGGATCACAGCGTAAACGAATGAAGCATCTTTTCAACCGGATAGCCGCGTCAAATTCAAAGGTCATCGCTCACATCAAGATGGGCGATGACACTTTTAACATTGTATCGAGAGACAGTAGCGTATATGGTGTGTATGGTGGGTGTGATATTTTTAAGAGCGCTACTCTCAGTGAGCCTGAGGGTAAGATAGCGAGCCTGGTAAAAGATTTCATAAAGGAATACGTGAAATCCAGCAAGTGCACCGGAGTAACTGTTTTAAAGGATAAATCTGCAATAGATCTCGATAGCTTTCTGGAGCAGATAAAGAGTATACCTGGTATAAAAAAAGTAGTGATAAAATGTCTACCAGGAGACATGACTGAGATAAATAAGTCTCTGAGGGCTGATTTTGATGTAGGAAAGGCAGTAGACAGCAAGAATCTGGTGGGTAGCCTGCAGAATTTGTATGGGCTCGTGGTAGATCTGAACAATACCTTGAAAGTGTGTCGAGAGGATGCGCTGACTCTGACTCAGGGCAGGATGGTAGATACTATGTGGGGCGCTAAGTCAATGCAGCAGGCCCTCTGTGAGATAAGTAAAAAGATAGCTGATGATGTAGAGTGGGATCGCGCCGAGTTTTTCACTACGCTGATTACTAAATCTATAGAATGCCTGATAAGAAAGCTCTCTACTGATTTGAGTAAAGTGTGTGCTGAGGAACAGAAAGTGATCTGTACGGTACTCATACCAAACGTTTTGAAAAACTATGAGCAGCTGAAAGCAATAGCTTCCAGAGCCTTGTTGCCGTTATCTACGTTGATTTATATAGACACGGCTTTCAAGCAGGCGACAAGTTATCCGGCTACGTGGTTTATGAATGGTAATATGCTCCAGGACTTGGAGCAGGACTATCAGAAAATTTTGGGATTCATGATGCAGATACCACGTATTGAAAAGAGTGTTATTTACCCGTTAGATTTTTTGAAAATGCAATATCTTAGTCAGACGCCCTCTAAATAGGATAAAATATGTCCGATAATTTTGGTCCTCAGCAGCCCCGTGTACTTAATACGACTGATCGTAGTCTGGATAATGTTGTATTCCAGTACCGAAAGCCTCCGCTCACGTCTGAGTGGAATTTAATCAATCAGATCAGCAATGAGAAAGTCCAGGACATATCTCGGGCATCATATCCATCGGGGTGGATGACTGTAGGGGAGATTTTGCAGGATTGGACTAAGCCACCTGCACTGCCTGATGAGTCAAATATAATGACCGGTCAGGTGAACTGCTCTGAGACCTATGATCCGAATAGTTTCAAATTGTTTTCTAAGAGCGATAACATAGCTGTAGTGAATGGATGGCCTATCGTAATACAAGGTACGAGTTCTCCAGATTCTAATAATATTATACGACTGGGTACTCCTAGTGGGCAGCTATATGATTTCGTATTCCTGGAAGTATGGAGAAAGCTCGTAGGCACGAATGACTCTATATATCCCTATGGCAATGTACTGACGAATAAATTTCCAGATAATGAGATAGAGTGGCCTGCTATAGGTACTGAGACTACGAAACGAGTACAGATCCAGTACAGGATACGTGCAGTCTCAATAAACAGTTCTGTAAAACCTACCAGTGATGGTTTTGATATAGATCCTATTTATCCTATAGGGGGCAGGACTGCAGGTGAGTATCAATTTTCTTCGTATTCTTTCAGAAAATATGGTGCATCAGATATAGGACTATACATCTCTGGAAACGGTAGTTCGGGGGATCAGACTATCCTGAATACTGTGGATGGGTACGTGTATGCTATCCCGATGTTTATGGTATGTCGTCGTCTGAAATGGGATACGGTATTCACGGCGTCCATTATGCGTAGGACATTCGTGGATAAGAGCGCACAGGTGACAGGATATGTTTTGGATCGACCTGATAGGGCGATAGCTGATGTAATCTATAAGGATGATATAGTCGATTTCAGGCATCAGGTACTCAGTTCTGGTAAAGATGTAGAGTCCCTGGTAAATCAAACTGTGTCAAAATTGATAGCGGGAGAGTTGACTACTGCAGTCAAGACTGGATTTGGAGTAGATGGTAGTGTCACGTCATCCAGTGTGGGTGGTGGTACGCTCACTAAGGTAGAGTGCCTCAATACTAGCGGGTCTATACCGAGTATAGGTACGGGTAGTGGTACCGCATTTACGGATTTCAAGCGTAGGGCGTTCTGCAATGCAGAGTACACACATGACCACAACGTGATAGAGATACCCCACACGGGGGGATCCTGGGCAGAGGGAGACATTTTCGACCCGTCTATATTGCTGTCTCTTACTGCAGGTAGCATAGTAACTGTGGATGGTTTCTACAATGCCACAGTAGGGCCCGTGACAGGTATCACGCCTACACTGCCCGTAGCCCCTACTTTGTTTACTGTAGGGGCTGGTAGCAATTTGATAGGTCAGAGTAGCCTGTGGATAGAGTTCACGTTCAAATATGATTCCTCTACGGCAGGATTCAAGGACGTGCCGCGGGAGTTCCTGGAGGCTGGCAAAGGCATGTATCTCCCGATAGCTACCCGTGACAATGACGTCCTCATTCGATTTAACAGTGGTGGATTTCTTTTGAATTTTGGGCTTAATCCTGGACCGAATCAGCCTGATGTTAATACAGATGCCAGAGATTTTTTACGATATAAAGGTGGTAACTACACCGAGAATTCAGAATTTGGTTATGAGATGGTTGTGCATCGTACTACTAACAGCTCTGGGATCTCTGTGCTGACGTTATCAAGTGGTAAATATAATGGCTACTACATACTCGGAGTAAAATCGGTAGAGATAGCAACTGGTGGGGTGTATGGTACACCTACAAGTTTCTCCGCAAAAAGAGATATAAATCCTATATCGCCGCACAATACCAACAGCTATACTATACAGACATTAGCTTTCTCTGCTATTAATAACATACGCATTACGCTCTATGTTGGCAGCAAGCCTCCTGTATCTATAGGTGATTATTCTGTAGCAGACTCCCTCAAGTTTTTTGAGCTATCTAAACAGGGTCGTGGGGTTGTGGATACCTATGAGGTTATGGAAGTCATAGGTACTGTGGATAATGACGCTTCTGGTACTTTTTGGGTAGATACAGTAGATAAACCTATTATTGCTTTGCTCACGCAGGCTGTGTGGTCGTCTGGGTATGTAGAGGGTCAGGCTTTTGCGTGGAAAGTGAATAGTACCAGTTCAGACGTTTCAGTTAGCATACTCACTCCTACTAATAGAGATTTACCGTTGTTGGGTTCTTCAGCTTATACAACTGACAAGACTCCTACTAAAATCAAGGTGACCATACCGGCAGCTGCTGGACATGGGTGGGGTTTTGTTCGGGTACCGGTGTTGGTACATAGCTATGTGACACAGGCTGAGACCCCATATAACTTTTTCTACAAGACAAATGCTTATCAGGGGTTATTGGATAGTAGAACCGAATACTACGGTAAAATGGTAAAAGAAGGACCCGCTATAATATCTACTCAGGGGTCTGGGGCTGTCACGAACTATACGTATGATACAGGAAGAGCTACGTTTGGGTCTGATAGGAGCGTAGACGGTGTCGCGGATGAGCGTGGCAACTTACCTAAATGGCTATCTTATGTAGCACCCGGTGATTGTATAGGTCAAGAAAGAAGTTCACAGTTCTATAGAGTATTAACTGTAGATAGCGATACACATCTTACGTTGGCAGAAAATTTTGTAAATGGAACATTACCTAATGAGTCGTTCCTACCTGCTTCGGTGAATGTAACGAATAGCACTATAGGGATTACTCAGAGTAGGGCGGTAAATGAAATCATTAGATTTTCAAACACAGGCGGTTCTTTACCTGGAAATCTTATCACAGCAACAGATTATTATGTTATTTTAGGCGGAACCTCTATAAAAATCTCTACTACTTTAGGAGGCTCTCCGGTTGTTTTTACAGATCAGGGTACAGGTATCCATACGTTAATTACTATGCCTATCAGTGCTGTTTATAAAACATATAGAATGGATGTTTCTAACGGTAATGTTTCCAATATTGTAGATCGGCTACCAACACGTAGCCTTACTGCGGTGTCTGCCGACGATCTGGTAGACTACAGGTGCTATTCAGATAAATTATTCTCAGGTTCTATATCTCAGGCGGCTACGATTATTACTGCGCCTAGGCAAAAAATGCAGGATCTTATGAATACTCTGGTTAATGATTTTGTATTGGGTACTAGCACGTTGAGTAAAAGGGGCAGGAATAATATTGCTTTGACTGAAGGAAAAAATATAATTTTCAAACTTTCTGTCCCTCCACGTCCACAGGCTATCTACGATGCTGCTGTCACAAGTTCTTCTGGACATGCAGTAAAAGTGTATCAAATGTATTTGTTTAATCAGTCTGCAAAAAGTATGATTTCTGGCATAGGTATCATACCGGGAGAGACTGATTTGACCGGTAGACTATATTTGATGGTAGTGAGTGGCGAGACGAAACCTGTAGATCCAAATGAGACGTCCCTGAATGGATTCTTTGATAGGGACACAGTGGATATCTACGAGATAGTGGGTAGACCGATCGTAAAAATGAGGTAGCATCATGGTATCGACAAATAGTGTTAGAAACGTATTGAGGATGATATGGGCTGGTAAAGAGGAGGCTCCTGCGGCTCCTACCACTCCTGCGTCACCAGTGACTCCTACAGAGACCGAGGATGAGCCTAAGTCTGAGGACATGGCGGTAAAGAGGTATAGGTATTACTATTTTGACGCTCCTGCTACTAAGAGTATACCGTTTAAGAGTCTCAAGCAGATTCTAGGTAGCAATGATAACGCTGCGAAAACATCTCTGATAGAGAAACTAAAGGGTGGGAATACTTCCAAGTACTCAGCTGACTATTTTAGATGGCTGAAATTAGCTGTGGTGACCAATCAGTACTCTCCAGGTGGAAAAGGGAACTTGGTATACGAGACTGACCTGAATCCTATGGGGACTAAAATAGCTGGTAAAGAGACTATCACACCAGATAATTTGGGTGTGACGGTAGACACAGTGGAGAAAGACCTGACTCTTTTTAGCAATAAAATGAATAATCCGGATGCTATTAACATAGATACGTCTAGTGAGGCGCGTTTCATAAATGTCGCGGATAAAGGTGGAAAGCCCCCATCTAATTTGACTCAACTACTATTAAGTGGGGCGGTACCTCCTGGTCAGCCGAGTAGCTATGAACAGTTTAAGAGTCTGTTCGATGAGTTTCGCGTATGGTCGATTACCACGAATCAGTTGGTATTACCGAGTCTTGATATGCCTACGCAAGACAACGGCCCGTATACCGGGGGTGAGGCGGCCTATAAAGCTCTTGTAGGTCCTGTGGAGCAGCAGTTGCAGCAGGCACAGGCTCCTCAGCAGCCCTCTCTGGGCGAAAAGGAGCAAAAGAAAGATGAGGGCGTGTTTGAGCCCGTAGATGAGAGGACAAAAGCTGAGAATGCTCCCGTACAGGGAGACGTGGTGAGTACACCGGCGGCAGGAGGTAGAAAGATGTTTGCGCAAGATATAAATTCAATACGTAGGGTGATGATGGGGTACCTGAAAGACGCCTATGATCCGGTATCCCCCGCTACAGTTCCTCAGACGCAGATGAGTATGAGCAA
>Ga0315288_10005381_pt1 | contig 16273 bp, 13 predicted proteins | sample YL17G11_20_MG_FD_203454 | JGI IMG/M metagenome (GOLD analysis project Ga0315288, IMG submission 203454) | Sediment microbial communities from Yellowstone Lake, YNP, Wyoming, USA - YL17G11_20 | ecosystem: Environmental > Aquatic > Freshwater > Lake > Sediment | place: USA: Wyoming | collected...
ACCCGGGCTTGGCCAGCACCTGCCCGCGCTCCACCTCCTCCCGCTCTATCCCGCGCAAAAGCACCCCCACGTTATCCCCCGCCTGCCCCTCGTCCAGCAGCTTGTGGAACATCTCCACGCCCGTGCACACCGAGCTGGTCGTCTTCTCCCGCAGCCCCACAATCTCGATCGGATCCCCCACCTTCACGATCCCCCGGTCGATGCGCCCCGTCACCACCGTCCCCCGCCCTTTGATCGAGAATACGTCCTCGATCGGCATCATGAACGGCAGTTCCGTGTGCCGCACCGGCTGCGGAATGTACTCGTCGATCACCCGCAAGAGCTCGAGGATGCTCACGTACTCCGGCGCCTTCGGGTCGGTCGAGCTGCTCTCCAACGCCTTCAGCGCGCTCCCGCGCACGATCGGCGTCGTTTCCCCCGGGAACCCGTACGAAGTCAAGAGCTCCCGCAGCTCCATCTCCACCAGTTCCAAGAGCTCCGCATCCTCCATCATGTCCACTTTGTTCAGGTACACCACGATCGACGGCACTTCCACCTGCCGCGCCAACAGCACGTGCTCCCGCGTCTGCGGCATCGGCCCGTCCGGCGCCGCCACGACCAAGACTGCCCCGTCCACCTGGGCCGCCCCGGTGATCATGTTCTTGATGTAGTCGCGGTGCCCCGGCATATCCACGTGCGCGTAGTGCCGCTTATCCGTCTCGTATTCGACGTGCGCAATGTTGATCGTGATCCCGCGCTCTTTCTCCTCCGGCGCGTTGTCGATCGAGTCGTACGACCGGAACTGCGCCTTGCCCAGCAACTGGCTGACCTTCGTGATCGCCGCCGTCAGCGTCGTCTTCCCGTGGTCGATGTGCCCCATCGTCCCTACGTTCAGGTGCGGCTTGTTGCGGACAAACTTCTCCTTCGCCATGATTAGTCCTCCTGATCTCGAGGGTGGTCCCTGGAGAGTCCTCCAGAGCCCGCGATGGGAATTGGACCCATGACCCCACCCTTACCAAGGGTGTGCTCTACCGACTGAGCTACGCGGGCCAGGTGGGCGGTGAAGGATTCGAACCTCCGAAGGCTTCTGCCAACTGATTTACAGTCAGTCCCCGTTGGCCGCTTGGGTAACCGCCCAGATTGTCACGCCTTGCCCGGCCACGGCCGGCGCGGAAGGCTAGCGCTTCCCGAGGCTTCCGCGCCGTAACCAGGCGCAGCGGAAGCCGACGACGGGAATCGAACCCGTAGCCTACCGCTTACAAGGCGGTTGCTCTGCCGATTGAGCTACGTCGGCAAGCGAAAAACGTGCCCCGCAGGGCGGAGCGATTATAACAGAGCGCCAGATGTGCCGCAAGGCACAGACACAGCCCGGCCAGCGCGACAACCCCCACCCATGGCTGGGCAGAACTTCGGCAACCATTCTTGCATCCTTCCCTCCAGATGCCATGCGGCCGCCGGGCGATTTGCCTGCTTGTCAATCTCTGCTACAATCCTCGGCGGACCCCTCCATGAAGCATCTTTGGTCCCCTTGGCGTATGGAATACATCCAGGATCACACGCGGGCCCCCGGCTGCATTTTCTGCGAGGCATGGGCAGGCGGCGAAGACGAACGTACGCTCCTAGTCCATCGCGGACAGGGCGCTTTCGTCATCCTCAATCGCTTCCCCTATACCAGCGGCCACTTGATGATCGTCCCCGTCACACACCTGCCAACTCTCGAAGAGGTGCCGCTTCCCACACTGACCGAAGTGATGGCGCTCACCCAGGCCGCGCTGACTGTTTTGCGCCAGGTGTATCGACCCCAGGCCTTTAACGTCGGCGCCAACATCGGCGAACTGGCCGGCGCCGGTATTGCCCAGCACGTCCATCTGCACGTCGTCCCACGCTGGGCAGGCGACACCAACTTCATGGCCACGCTGGCCCAAACGCGCGTCCTGCCCGAAGCGCTCGACGAGACCTACCGTCGTCTGCGCGCAGCGTGGCCGGAGTCCAATGCCCCATGAGCGATAACCGCGAGCCTGTCATCCTCAGCGCGTGCCGCACCGCCATCGGACGTTTTCAGGGAAGCCTGGCCAGCACCCCCGCCCCGGTCCTTGGCGGGGCCGCCATTCGCGAAGCGCTGCGACGCGCTGCAATTGACCCGGGCAGCGTGGACGAGGTGATCATGGGCAATGTGGTCTCGGCCGGTATCGGCCAGGCCCCGGCACGCCAGGCAGCCCTGGCGGCCGGCCTGCCGCCCTCGGTCGGCGCGCTGACCATCAACAAAGTGTGCGGCTCGGGCCTCAAAGCGGTGATGCTCGCCGCAGCCGTGATTCGCGCCGGCGACGCGGAGGTGGTGGTGGCTGGCGGCATGGAAAACATGGACCTGGCGCCTTACCTCCTGCCGCAGGCGCGCACCGGCTACCGCCTGGGCGATGGCACATTGGTGGACTCGCTCGTGCACGACGGTTTGTGGTGCGCCTCCGAAAACCATCACATGGGCGTGAGCGCCGAGTGGGTGGCGCGCGAATACCATCTGACCCGCGATGAGCTCGACCGCTTTGCGCTGGAGAGCCAGCGCAAGGCCTCGGCAGCAATCGACAGCGGCGCCTTCCGCGAAGAAATCGTGCCGCTTGACCTGCCTCAGCCCAAGGGCAACCCGCTGCGCTTCGAGGTGGATGAAGCCCCGCGCCGCGATACCACCCTCGAGGCGCTGGCCCGGCTCAAACCCGCCTTCCAGAAGGATGGCGTGGTCACCGCCGGCAACGCCCCGGGTATTACCGATGGCGCGGCCGCGGTCGTGGTGACCAGCGCCGCGCGCGCCGCACAGCTCGGCCTCCAGCCCCTGGCGCGCATCACCGCCTACGCTCAAGCCGCCGTTGAGCCGCTCAAGTTGTTCACCGCGCCCATCTTTGCCGTGCGCGCGCTTGCGGCCAAAGACGGCCGCGCCCTGGCCGACTACGACCTGATTGAGATCAACGAGGCATTCGCTGCGCAGGCGCTGGCCGACGGCCGGGCTCTCGAAGGCGAAGGCTGGGATTGGGCGCGGGTCAACGTCAACGGCGGCGCCATTGCGCTGGGTCACCCCATTGGCGCGAGCGGGGCGCGCGTGCTGGTGACGCTGCTCTACGCACTGCGCGCCCGCAACAAGCGGCGCGGGTTCGCCTCGCTCTGCCTGGGCGGCGGCGAGGCGGTGGCCTTGGCCGTCGAGCGCCTCTGAGCCCTCGACCGATCGGCCGGCCTGCATTTCCGCGCACACCCAACCCCCCAAGCGGAGGAGAGCACCATGGAAATCAAGCACATCGCCGTGATCGGCGCCGGTGCGATGGGCAACGGCATCGCGCAGGTGGCCGCCACCTCGGGCTATCGCGTGACCCTGATGGACGTGGTGCCCGCCCAAATCGAACGGGCGCGGGCGGCTATCCTCCAGTCCACCACGCGCATGGCAGAGAAGGGCAAGCTCACGCCCGACCAGGCCGCCGCGGCGCAGGCCATCCCCACCACAACGTCGCTGGCCGACACACGTGAGGCGGACCTGGTCATCGAAGCCGCCAGCGAAAATGTGGAGCTCAAGCTGGGTCTGTATCGCGAACTCGATAGGCTCATGCGGCCGGAGGTGATCCTGGCCTCCAATACCTCCTCTATCTCGCTCACCCGCCTGGGCGGCGTCACACGCCGCGCCGAGCGCATCGTCGGCATGCACTTTTTTAACCCGGTGCCGGTGATGAGCTTGCTGGAAATCGTGCGGGGGCTGGCCACCTCCGAGAGCAGCGTGGCCACCGCGGTCGAGGTGGGCCGGCGCATGGGCAAGACCCCGGTGGTCGTCAAGGATTCGCCCGGCTTCGTCTCCAACCGTATCCTGTGCCCGATGATCAATGAGGCCATCTATGCCCTCCAAGAAGGCGTCGCCTCGGCAGAGGATATCGATACGGTGATGAAGCTCGGCATGAATCACCCCATGGGCCCGCTCACGCTGTGTGACTTCGTCGGTCTGGATGTGGTGCTGGCGGTCATGGAGGTGCTGCACCGCGATTTGGGCGATGACAAGTATCGCCCGGCACCGCTCCTGCGGCGCATGGTGGACGCCGGCTTCCTCGGGGAGAAATCCGGACGCGGATTCTACGACCATCGGCCGGCCTAGCCACACGGGCCGCCTTCCGCGCGGCTGGACAGCGGGGGGGAACGGGTGACCTGCGCTGAGCTGGCCGAGCCATGGCTGCAAATCCACGCCGCGATGTGGAATAGTGACCCGCAGGTTGGTACCCCCTGCCAAGGAGGAGCATGATGCGAATGCGAGTTATCCTGGTGGTGAGCGCGGTGCTTGCCGCCACACTGGCGTGCGCCCTGCCCGGCGGGCCATTGCTGCCAAGCCTCGACGACGTGGGCACACGCGTGGCGGCCACCCTCACCGCCCTCGTCCCCCCCGGCGAAACAAGTGAACCGCATGGCCCCACTCCCGAGGTTTCGCCTGTTGGCCCGACCGCGCCGGCGCCCTCCGTCTTGCGCATCGCCTATACCAGCGGAGGCAATGTGTGGGTCCTCGCCGCGGGCGGCGTGCCTCTGCAAATCACCGCAAGCGGCGGCGCCGAACGCGTCGTCATCTCGAGCGATGGTCTCAAAGTTGCCTACACGCGGCGGGCCACGCCCGAGGCCACGTCCGAACTCAATTCGATCAACGTGGACGGCACCCTCAACGCGCCGCTGCTCTCGACGGCGCAGATCGATGCCTTGCATCCGCTCGGAACCTTCCTCCACAACGACATCAACAACCTGGCCTTCATCCCGGGGACGCACCGCCTGGCCTTCAACACGCGCGGCGTGTTCGAGGGTCCCGGCCTGCCCAAGTACGACGACCTGTTTGTCATCGACGCAGACAGCGCGGGCCTGACCCCGCTCTTCCCGGCCGGGGCCGGCGGCGATTTTGCCTTCTCGCCCGACGGCACGCGCGTGGCCATCATCCGCCCGACGACCGTCGGCCTCGCCAATGCCGATGGCAGCGGGTTGAGCGCCGACGTGGTGACTTACACCGCGGTGATCACTTACAGCGAGTACATGTACTACGCCCGGCCCATGTGGACCGCCGACTCGGCGGCGCTCGGCTTGGCCATTCCATCCTCCGACCCGCTGGCCCCGGGCGCCGGCGCTACCGTGTGGCGTGTGCCCGCCGCGGGCGGCCCGGCGGCAAGCCTGGCGACCATCGCCGGCGATTTCTTCTTCGCCCAGTTCGATTCCTCCGTGCTCGCCCCGGACCTCTCGCGCGTGGCATTTTTGCGTGAGACCGGAACGCCCAACGTGCTCAATCTGATCATCGCCAACGCCGACGGCAGCGGTGAAACGATCTATGCCACCGGCCAGCTGGGATGGCTGGGATGGGCGCCGGATGGTATGCACTTCGTCTTCTCGGAGGGTGTCGGCAATAGCGTCCGCCTGGGCGCGCTCGGCACGCCGCCGGCTGCGCTCGTGACCGGCACGCGACTGCGCTGGCTGAACGGCAGCGAGTTCCTGTATCTCTCGGGGTCCCCGGGGCTGTGGACGCTCAATCGAGGTACGCTCAGCGGCGGCAGCGTGGCTCTGGCCCCGCTCGCGGGGGATTTCCCCGCTTACGATTTCGACCAGTAGACGCGCTCACTCAGCTTCGAATCCAAAGAGCGGCCTCGGCCGCTCTTTGGATTCGCGGCCTGGCTCACCGAGCGGAAAGGATGCCCATCACGAGCATTTGAGTCTCGCCCGAGGCGGCTCGCATCAGCACGCGCGCCAGGCGATAGATCCGTCGGAAGTACGGGGGCATCTGCTCAATGCCGAGCGGAACAAACCCGAAGCGGGAATAGAAGGGGCCCAGTGCGCTGCGGCACGTGAGATAGAGCGGCGGTGGCTGTGTCCTCAGTAATTCGAAGATGATCGCCCGCGCGATTCCCTGGCGGCGCCGCGCCTGCACCACAGCAAGCGAGGCCAATTCGCGCGATCCATCGCCGTGCTGCTTCACTTGCCCGATGCCGAGCACCTGGTCCGAGGCTTCCACGGCCACCACAAAATTCTGCCAGTGCAGGCTGAGCGGGTTGAGGTGATGGGCGGCGACCAGCGAACGGATGGCGGGCTGATCCGCGGCCTGCGCGCGACGCAAGTGGACGCCAGGCGGCAGTGAGGCGCGGCCGCTTTCGCTCATCGGCTAGCCCGCCAGCAGCTTCTCTAAGATGAGCGCAGTTTCCTGCGGGTTGGCCTTGCCGCGCGATTTCTTCATCACCTGTCCCACAAACCACTGCAGCAGGGTGGTCTTGCCCGCCCGATACTGCCCCGCTTGCTCAGGGTTTTCCGCAATCGCCAGGCGGCAAAAATCCTCCAGCGCGCCCGCGCCGGAAATCTGCGCCAGCCCTTCGCGTTCGACAATCGCCCGCGGGGGTGTGCCCGAGGCAACGACCTTCTCCAGCAGCGCCTTGCCTGTGGCCAGGGTCACCGTCGCCGAATCCACGAGCGTGAGAATCTCGGCCAGATGCGCCGGGGTCAGACCTGCCAGGGCAGCCGTCAGCGGCTGGCCGGCCTCATACTCATGTTCGCGCACGAGCCGCAGCACGTCGTTCATCATCCAGTTCGAGACGCGTTTGGCCTCGCCTCCATACGCGCTTGCCGCCGCTTCGAAGTATTCCGACAGCGAGCGCTCCTCGGTGAGGATTTCGGCGTCGTACTCGGGCAGTTGATACTCGCGCACGAAGCGCGCACGGCGCTCGAGCGGCAGTTCGGGCATCGCCTCCAGCAGCCGCGTGCGCGAGGCCTCATCCAGCCGGATCGGCAGCAGGTCGGGTTCTCGGAAGTAGCGGTAGTCGCCCTCGGTCTCCTTCACGCGCATCTTACGCAACATACCCGCTTCTTCATCCCACTCGAGCGTCCATGCCTCTACCTGCCGGCCGGCCTCGACCTCACGCACCTGACGCTGGATTTCTTTGGCGATGGCATCCCGCACCGCCTCGATCGAGTTGACATTCTTGATCTCGGTCTTGGGGTTGAGATGGGTCGCGCCCGCCGGGCGGATCGAGACATTAGCGTCGCAGCGCAACTGGGCGCGCTCCATGTTGGCTTCTGAGGTTCCCAACCAGCGCAGCAGTTGGCGCAGGCGAATGAGGTACTGAGCTGCCTCATCGGCCGAGCGCAAGTCCGGCCCGGTGACCATTTCCACTAGCGGTACACCACAGCGATTCATGTCCACGTAGCGCTGCCCGCCGGCCAACTTCGTCTTGCCCGCGTCCTCTTCCAAATGCAGCTTGTGAATCGTCAGGCGGCGCGTCGCCCCGCCGGGCAGCGGCAGGTCGAAGTACCCGCCTCGTGCCAACGGCTCATCGTATTGGCTGATCTGGTATCCCTTGGGCAAGTCCGGGTAGAAGTAGTTCTTGCGGGCGAAGTAGGAGATGTCCGCGATCGTCGCGTGCATGGCCGCCGCCAGGCGGACGGCCTTCTCCACGACGGTGCGATTGAGCACCGGCAGAACGCCCGGCAAACCGCAACACACCGGGCAGATGTTCGAGTTCGGCGGCTGGCCCCAACTGTCGGCCCGGCAGCGGCAGAAGATTTTTGACTCGGTTGAGAGCTGGATGTGCGTCTCCAGCCCGATGACGGCTTCCCATTCCGCCATGCTTGCTCCTTATGCCGTGCGAGCCGCAGGACGCGCGCGCCGCCCGGCCAGCAGCCACCCACCCATGATGACCGTCCACACCATGAGCGATTCGAAAGGCGCACCGTAACGCGGATTCTCGCCGTACTCGACCAGGGCCTGTGACAGCGACCCGGCCAACACGATCATCCAGCCGCCCAGCAGCACGGACTCAATGCCCTCCAGTTTGCGCATGACCCCGCGGACAGTCCATATCGCGCCCATCCCAAGAAAGACAAAGTTCACTCCGAGCAGCATGGCGCGCTCTACGTTCCATGCGTTGCGCAGGATCGGCATCAGCAGGTGAGGGTGGATCAGGTCGAGGTCCCAGTAGACGGGCACCTTCCAGAAGCCGATCCACGACTGCACGACATTGCCGAGGTACAGCAATGGGTGCGTCACGATGAGGTTGAGAGAGATTTCCGTCAGCAGGCGCGAGAGACCGGAATAGTCGACGTCGGCCACGCGGCTCAGGTCGAAAAAGGCCGCCCACACGGTCATGGCATGGTTGCCGGTTGCCGCCACGCGCGCCGCGCGGTGCTCGAGGTAGAGGTCGCGCACGGCCGAGTACTTGTCGGGCGCGTATTCCATGAAGTTGCCGACCATGTTGCTGAGCGAGTAGCCGGTCAGCGATGTCGGTCCAAAGTAGCCCGCCGTGCGCCAATTGACGAAACTCCAGCCGAGGACAAGCGTCACGAGGGGCGCTGCGAGGAGCGCCAGCGCGGCCGCCCTCACGCGCCACGGCTGGCCTCGCCGGCGCAGCCACGCCAGTGGAATCAGCACCGCACTCCAGAAGAGCATCTGCGGCCGGGTGAGCGCGAGCAGGCCGGCCAGCACTCCGAGCACCAGCTCCGTCCACGGCCAGCGCTCCTCGGCACGGAAGCGCAGGAAAAGGAGCGTCAGGCTCGCGGCAAAGAGGAAGGTGGTTGTCGTCTCCGAGAGAATCATGCCCTCGAAGAACAACTGCGCCAGGTTGAGCGAGTGCGCTGCCCCTGCAAGAAAGGCCAGCCATGCCCGGCCGGTGAGGCGCCAGGTAACGAGGAACAGCATAGCCGAGACGGCCATGCCCATCGCCGACTGCGCCGCCCATACCGCGCGCTCATCGAGCTGGAGCAGCGCAATCAGGCCGGGATAAACCGGCGGACGAGTCGCATCGTTCCCGTGCAATGTGAGGCTGTGTAGCAGGCGGGCAATGTTGAGATATGACTGCGTATCGGAGTCATGGGCCGGTGCATAGACAAAGGCCATGCCCAGACGCAGGGCAAGCGCCAGCGCCATCAACGCGAAAAACCACCCACGCCATGCGGCCGCACGCTGCACTCGGCTACCCCCTGCCCAGCACTTTGGGCCGTGCCGATCGCCAGGCCTCGGCCGCAGTGCTCATCTCATAGGCACGCCCGATGCGGAACAAGCACGCCTCGTCAAAATCGCGGGCCATGAATTGAATGCCGATCGGCATCCCGCCGCGGTCGAGCCCGGCCGGGATCGAGAGCGCCGGCACGCCGGCATGGTCCGCCGGCACGGTGAGCAGGTCTGCATACTGCATCAGCACCGAGTTGCCATATATCGCGCCAAGCTCGAAGGCGGTGGTCGGGGTGGTCGCGGCAAGTAATGCGTCGAGGCGCTGGGCGCCCGCGGGGTCGAAGGCCGCATCGAAATCGCGGCGGATGAGCGTGCGCACGCGCAGCGCGCGCTGGTAGTAGTGCTTCTCATACTGCGCGGCCGAGACGTACATGCCCATCAGGATTCGCAACTTGGGCTGCACCCCGAACGCCTCGCCACGCGAGGCACGGTACATCGCGCGCAGGTCGGCCATGGGCCTCGCGGTGCGATGCCCATACTTGACCCCGTCATAGCGGTGCAAGTTGGAGGCTGCCTCCACGCGCGCGACGACGAAGTAGGCGGGGATGCCGTAGCGCGTGTTGGGCATGGGCACGTTCTCAACGATCTCGGCGCCGGCACCCGCCAGCCGCTGTGCGGCATCCAGCACCGCCGCTTTCACCTGCGGGTCAATCTCCTGCTCGCGCAATTCACCGGTCTTCGCATCTGGATACTGGATGCGGAAGTAGTCTGGCGAGAGGCCGATGCGCATCCCGCGCACACCCGCCTCCACTTCGGCCAGATAGTCCGGCACAGGCACGCTGGCGGCCGTGCCATCCTGGGCGTCGGGGCCGGCCATGGCACCCAGCATGATGGCCGAGTCGGTCACGTCGCGCGTGAGCGGGCCGACGCAGTCGATGGAGGAGGCAAACGCGATCAATCCATAACGGCTCACGCGGCCGTAGGTGGGCTTGAGCCCAACCACGCCGCAAAAGGCGGCCGGCTGACGGATTGAACCGGCGGTGTCGGTGCCGAGCGAGAGGACGGCCTCGCCCGCGGCCACCGCCGCCGCACTGCCGCCCGATGAGCCGCCCGGCACGCGCGACGGATCCCACGGGTTGCCGACCGGCGGCTGGAAGGCCGATGACTCGTTCGAGGATCCGTAGGTGTACTCATCCAGGTTGACTTTGCCCAGCACGACCGCGCCGGCCGCCTCCAGCCGGGTCACGCTGGTGGCGCTGTAGGGCGCGACAAAGTGCTCGAGCATGCGCGAGGCGGCCGTGGAAGGCGTGCCCTCGACACAGAAGATGTCTTTGACAGCCAGCGGCACGCCGGCCAGCGTGCCCAGCGCCTCGCCGCGCGCGCGTGCCTGGTCGATGGCGCGCGCGCGTTCTCGCGCCCGCTCGGCCTGGAGTGAGATGTAGGCATGCACGTGACGGCGGTCCTCGGCCCGCTCCTCAGCCGAAGGCAGATAGGGGGTGGTCCTGGGCGCCCGGCCTTCCACCTGCGCAATGCGGGCCAGAACCGAATCGAGAACCGCCTCAGCACTCGTCTCGCCGCGCCGCAGGCGGCCCACCAGCTCGTGCGCCGTCAGATCGCACAGTTCCATGCGCACCTCACGCCAGATCAGTATGCGGAATGTCGGGAACCCGGTAGTAGCCGTCCTCCGATTGCGGCGCCTGCTCCAAAATGCGTTCGGGCCCCGGGAAGGGCCGGGCGGCGTCCTGGCGCGGCGGCGGGCTGATGGCCGGAGAATACGCAACACCATGCGAGGTAATCGGCGTGTCCTCGGGCAGGTCGATCGCCTCCAGTTCGTGGATGATCTCAAGCTGCTTGTTCAACTGCCCGCGCAGGTAAGCCGCCTCGCTTTCCTGCAGTTCGAGTGCAGCCAGCTCCACCAAATGGGCAAACAGTTCAGGGGTAATCTCTTCGTTCATCCCACCTCCGGGTCGGCGAGGTCATTGTACCCGTGCCCCCAGGGGCGGTCAAAACACGGGCCCCCGCGCGCCAACTCCGCATGTGCCTGCGCTATAATCCCTGCACCATGCGCGTTGCTCCTGGGAGGAGGCCATGACATCTGCCGAGCGTATTGCGTCCGGTCCGTGCCTCACGCTCCTGCCCGAGCACGAAATGATCCGCCAGGCCGCTCGCGACTTTGCCCGCAACGAAATTGCACCCATTGCGGCGCACTTCGACGAAACCGGCGAGTTCCCCTACGATACAATCCACAAGATGGGCCAGCAGGGCTTCATGGGGATCGAGGTGCCCGAGGCCTATGGCGGCTCCGGGCTGGATACGATCGCCTACGTCCTGGCCATGGAAGAGATCTGCAAAGTTGACGCAGCCCACGGCACGATCATGTCGGTCAACAACTCGCTCTTCTGCCACGGGCTGCTCAAGTTCGGCACGGAGGCGCAAAAGCGCAAATACATCACGCCGGTCGCCACGGGCGAGAAGATCGGTGCCTATTCGCTCACCGAGCCGATGTCCGGCTCCGATTCGGCCACCATGAAAACCCGCGCCGTGCGCGAGGGCGACGTGTACGTGATCAACGGCCGCAAATCGTGGGTCACCTCTGCACCCGTGGCGGAATTCATCGTCGTCTTCACTACCACCGACCCGGCCAAGAAGCACCGCGGGATCACTGCCTTCGTGGTCGAAACGGATAAGCCGGGGTTCGAGCGCGGCAAGAAGGAACCCAAGCTGGGCATCCGCGCCAGCGCCACCAGCGAGATCTTGTTCGACGACTACCGCTGCCCGGTCGAGAACCGCCTGGGCGAAGAAGGCGAGGGGTTCAAAATCGCCATGACTGTGCTCGACGCCGGCCGTATCGGCATCGCCTCCCAGGCGCTGGGCATCGCCGAAGCGGCCTACGAGGCCAGTCTGGAGTATGCGCGCGAGCGCGAGGCCTTCGGCCAGAAGATCGGCGAGTTCCAGGGCATCCAGTGGAAACTGGCCGACATGAAAACGCGCATTGAGGCCTCGCGCCTGCTGATTTATCAGGCGGCTCTGGCCAAGATGGCCAGCCGCGAGACCGGCCAGCGTTACACGTTGGAGGCTTCGATCGCCAAGCTGTTTGCCTCCGAGACGGCCATGTTCTGTGCACATCAGGCGGTGCAGATTCACGCCGGCATGGGCTACAGCAAGGAACTGCCGGTGGAGCGCTACTTCCGCGACGCCAAGATCACCGAGATATATGAAGGGACGAGCGAGATCCTGCGGCTGGTGATTGCGCGCAGCGAACTCGGACTGCGCTAGCCACGATGAATTCACTCACAGCGGGTCTGCTGACGCTGGCCGCGGCGGTCATCCTCGACGCCGGGCTGATACTGGCCTGGCGCTGGCTGCGCGCGCGCCGCGCCGCGCCTGCCGCCCTGCCTGCCAACGAACCTGCGCGGGCCGGATCTACACCGTCCCCGGCGACTCCCATCGCGGGCGCGGCGGCGGAGGCCGCGCTCGGCGATGAGCAGGCGCCCATGGGCCCGCCCCGGCTGGCATGGCTTCGCCCGGAGGCGGTGATGCTCACCGCGGGGGCCGTGCTCACCGTTTTCGGGCAGGCGCTGTTGCGCAAGGTCGTGCCCCCGCTGCAGTGGGCGCCGCTGGCCGTGATCGCCCTTGGGTTGGTGCTCTTCCTGGGCGGCGGGTATCTCGCCGAGCGCGGCCCGCGGCGCGCGCGGCAGGTGCCCGCGCTCGTGGCGGTGACCCATTGGCTGCGCGTCTCGCCCGCGCAGATGGCGTGCCTCCTGCTGGTCCCTGTCTTCGGCCTGGTCGCTGCGCTCGCCGCAGGCGACGGGGCTCTCATGACCCAGCCCACGGTGGCCATGCTGGCGTGGGGCCTGGGCGTGGTGCTGATCGGCCTCGGCAGTTGGCCGCACCAGGTCCCTCGCTGGAAGCCACGCTGGAAGATCATGGGGCCGGCGCTCGGGCTCTTCGTGGTGGCCCTGCTGCTCCGCGCCATCGTCACCGACCGCATTCCGATCATTCTGACCGGCGATGAAGGATCGGCCGGGATGAGCGCGGTGGAATTTGCCCGCGGGGCGCAAGATAACCCCTTCATCATGGGCTGGTACTCGTTTCCTTCCTTGTACTTCCTGTTGCAATCGTTCTCGGTGCGCCTGCTGGGAAACACCATTGAAGCCATCCGTCTACCCTCGGCCTTGGCGGGCGCCCTCACGGTGGCCGCGTTGTATCTCGTGGCGCGCCCGATGTTTGGCAACCGCGCCGCCTTTATGGCGGCGCTGTTCCTGGGCGGGCTGCATTTCCACAATCACTTCAGCCGCATCGCGCTCAACAACATCTGGGACGGCCTGGGCTACGTCGTTGTCTTAGGCGCGTTCAGTCACGGCTGGCGCACCGGTCGCCGCGCCTCTTTTGTTCTGGGCGGGCTGGTCCTGGGCCTGATGCAGTACTTCTATGCCAGCAGCCGCATGTTGCTCGCGCTCCTCCCGCTGTGGCTGGTCATAGCGGTGTTGCTCGATCGGAAGCGGCTGCGTCTGCTCCTGCCGCATCTGGCGCTCAGCGTGCTGGCTGCAGCCGCGGTCGCATTCCCGCTGGGCATTTTCTATCTGCGATACCCCAACGAATTCGTCGCTCCGCTCAGTCGCTTCTCGGTTTTGGGCGAATGGATGGAGAAGGAAGTGGTGATCGCGGGGCAACCCGTGGCGAACATCTTGCTGCGCCAGCTCAGCCTGGGTTTTCAGGCGTATACGGCCACGCCGCTGCGTCACTGGTACACGCCCGGCGTACCTATGTTGCGCGACCTCCCGGCAGCCTTCTTTCTCTTGGGGACGGCCCTGATGTTGCTGCGGCTGCGCGATGAACGGATATGGCTGGTGGGGTTGTGGCTGGTGGCTTTCGGCGTGGCGGGCGGCCTGAGCGAGAGCACCCCTGCCGCGCAGCGCTATGTAGCCGCTGCACCGGCGGCATGCCTTGCGCTGGCCTACGGCCTGGATCGGCTCGCGGAGTGGCTCGCACGCCTATGGCCGCGCGCACGCCCGTACGCCGGTCTGGCTGTGGTGGGCCTGGTGGCGGTGCTCGCCCTCGACGACCTGCGCTTCTACTACATCCAATACACGCGCACCACCGATTTCGGGGGCGACAACGGCATGGTCGCACAGCGGTTGGCGGAACACCTGCGCTACGAACCGGCCTCGGCGCACGTCGCCTTTTTCGGCACACCGCGCATGGGGTACTACTCAATCCCCAGCTTGCAGTATCTGGTTCCCCAGATTGACGGCAGCGACATGAATGAACCGTGGGGATCGCCCGAAAACCCGCCCCTGGCAGGACACCCTCTGATCTTCGTTTTCTTGCCGGAACACGAATCCGATCTGGCCGCCGTCAGCGCGGCCTACCCGGGCGGGCAGTTGCTCGAGGAACCTTCGCGCACTGGAAACATGCTGTTTTGGATCTATCGCGTGCCCTGACTGCATACGGCCATGTGTATTCCCTCGCGCTTGGGAGACGCACCGCAATGAAGGCGGCATTCTTTGAGACCCACGGCGGGCCGGAGGTCATCCAGGTCGGCGAACAGCCGCTACCTGAGCCGCGCGCCGGCGAAGTACTCGTTCACCTCCGTGCTAGTGCGCTGAATCACATGGATTTATGGGTGCGCAACGGCTGGCCGGGCATCCGGCTGGCGTACCCGCACATCTCCGGCGCGGATGGCGCCGGCGAGATTCATGCGCTGGGGTCCGGTGTTGAGGGGTGGTCGCTTGGCGACCGTGTGGTGATCGACAGTGTGCTGAGCGACGGCACATGCGAGGCTTGCCTGCGTGGCGAAGACAACCGCTGTGCCGATTGGCACCTCCTGGGCGAAAGCGTGCGCGGCACGCTGGCGGAGTATGTTGCGGTGCCGGCCCGCAACCTGCTGCGCCTGCCCGCACACGTGGACTTCGAGCCCGCAGCCGCTGCGGCGCTGGTGTTCCACACCGCCTGGCACTCGCTGATCACGCGCGGCGCGCTGCATGGCGGCGAGAGCGTCCTCATCGTCGGCGCCTCCGGCGGGGTCAACACGGCCAGCATCCAGATCGCACGGCTGGTCGGGGCGCAGGTGCTGGTCGTGGGCTCAAGCGCGGCCAAGCTTGAGCAGGCGCGCGCCCTCGGCGCGCACGTGCTGATTGACCGTTCCCAGGAGGCCGATTGGTCGCGGACGGTTTACCAGCAGACGGGCAAACGCGGTGTCGATGTGGTCGTGGACAACGTCGGCACGACATTCCCGCTCAGCTTTCGCGCCCTGCGCAAGGGCGGGCGTCTGCTCACCGTGGGGAACACGGGCGGCCCAAAGTTCGAAATCGATAATCGCTTCATCTTCGGCAAGCATCTCAGCGTGTTCGGTTCCACGATGGGCACGCGCGCGGATTTCGATCAGGTCATGGGACTGGTGTTCGAGGGCCGCCTTCGGCCGGTGATCGACCGGGTATTCCCGCTGGACGAGGTACGCCAGGCCGAGGCCCGCCTGGAACGCGATGAGCAATTCGGCAAGATTGTGCTCATCCCCTGACGGCACGCCGGACATCGTGACAGAATGAACCCAGTCATCCGCGTGCGGCGCCCATGGCGCGTAACGCTTGTGGCCTGGGTTGTGTTCCTCTTTGCAGCGACCCAGGCTGTTAGCGCGTGGCAGGCGTGGACGCAGCACGCCCTGCTGGCCAGCCTGCCCCTGCCCGTATCGCCGGCCTTCTGGGTTGCCAGCGGCGTCATCTGGGCCGCGGCCGCCACAGCCGCAGCCTGCGGCCTGTGGCGCATGCACCGCTGGGGGGCTCTGCTCACGGCGATCGGCGCTCCGTTGTACCTTTCCACCTGGGTGGTGGAGCGCTGGCTGTGGGGGCGCACCCCCGACAGCGTGATGGGCCTGCCCTTCGCCACCGGCGTGCATGCCGCCGGGGTTATCCTTATCCTGGCCATCGTCCTTGCGCCCGGTACACTGCGGCGCTTCACGAGGAGTTGAGCATGGATTTCGATGCAAGCCGCAAGCTCTTGCGCCAATTCCGCGAACAAGCCTTGCTGGGCGGCGGACAAGATCGCATCGATGCACAGCACAAGCGCGGGCGCCTCACCGCACGCGAACGCCTGGACCTATTGCTCGACAAGGGATCCTTCCACGAAGTGGATGCCTTCGCCACCCACCGCACGCACGAGTTCGGCCTGGAGGACCAAAAGATCCTCGGCGACGGGGTGGTGACGGGTTGGGGGACCATCGACGGGCGCTTGGTATACGTCTTCTCGCAGGATTTCACCGTGTTCGGCGGCAGCCTGGGTGAGGTGCACGCCGAGAAGATCTGCAAGATCATGGACATGGCCCTCAAGAACGGAGCGCCGCTCATCGGCCTCAACGATTCCGGCGGGGCGCGCATC
>Ga0315288_10005382_pt1 | contig 16273 bp, 12 predicted proteins | sample YL17G11_20_MG_FD_203454 | JGI IMG/M metagenome (GOLD analysis project Ga0315288, IMG submission 203454) | Sediment microbial communities from Yellowstone Lake, YNP, Wyoming, USA - YL17G11_20 | ecosystem: Environmental > Aquatic > Freshwater > Lake > Sediment | place: USA: Wyoming | collected...
GGAGGGTCACGAGGGTGTAGTCGTAGCCTCCATCCACCGAGGACGTGTGGAGGAACGTCCCGCCGTTGTAAACGGTGACCGTTTCCAGGGTGGTCTTCTTGCAGGTCTTGATCTGGTAATTGAACGCGGCCTCGAGCGTGCTGGTCACGGTCTGGTTGCTGATGCAGTGGTTGTTGGTGATCAGGGTGTTGGCATTCGAGCCGGGAACCAGCGATCCCGTACAGACGTACCAGGTCCCCGCATCCAGGAAGAGCAGCCGCGCCATCGGGTTGAAGGTGGTCTTGGGCGGGGCGGTGTAGCAGGCGACGTCCTTGCGCCCGTCGGTCCCGCAGATCACTTCCAGGGCCGGCTGGTCGCCGGGAAGCATGCCGTGGCCGACCTTGTCGATGGTGTATCCCTGCCCCAGGCTCCTTCCTCCGTGGATCCGGACCTCAGCCGTGTCGCCGTCGGTGGAGAAGGACCAGAATTCACCGTTCCCGTAAGGACCCTTCCCTTCGTACCGGTGAATCTCCCCCTTCGGCCCGCGGATGGTGACGAAGTCCCCCTTCGCTAGATCGAAGCCGGTGAAGTGAATCCGGAGCCAGGCCGCGCCCGGCGAAGTCACGGTGTCGGACCAGACCACGGGGCGGTTCTCGTTCCCCACGGGATACGGGTGCGGGGTGCCGGCGGAGTAGGCCCGGGTCTCCCCCGCCTTGACCCGCGTCTGGGCCCCGGCGTAGGTGCCGGCGAAGACCAGGGCGAGGGCGATCCCAACCACGGCACATCGGAGTAGCAGACGGCTCATTTCCCCCCTCCTCCAATACTCGTCATGCAGTTTAGGTACGCACCGGTGACCGGTAGAATGGCCTCCTCTATACGGCTTTCGGAGGTCCAGGTCAAGCGACTTCTCGATCTTGCTCAGTTCCCCTTCGGGGCCGCGCCCCCCAGGGCCCCCAGGACCCGGAAGTCTAGGCCCCGGAAACCGTAGACACCCACCTCCACGACCAGAAAGGGGGGACGGCAGGAGAGAGTGGTCCCGGCGGTGCCCAACGGCACGATCCGGTAGCGCCCCCGGGGGGGCAGCTTGAAGGAGAATCTCCCGTCCGAGGCCGGCGTCACCTGGTCCTGGACCGTCGTGAGGCTGTCGGGACCGAAGAGGATGATGGAAGCCACCCGGCCGCTTTCCCCGGTGATCCTTCCGCTGAGCTCCGGCTCGGCCACCTCCTCCAGGACGGAGGACATCGGGGAATCCATCGCCGGGGAGGACGGGGGGGAGGCCGGCTCCCGGTCAGGGACCGGTGGTGCCGGCTTTGGGGGCAGCCCAAGGGGGGGGTCGAATCGAGGCGCCGAGGGGGTCAGCTTCCCGCGGGGGCCCCGGGGCTTCCCTTCGGCGGCAATCGTATCCAGCAGTGCGCCGATGGGCGCGGCATCCTCGGGCCAGGTTCCGGCGAACTGCCGCCTCTCGGTGTCGAGCACCATCATCGCGTCGATTCCCTTCCCCGCCGCCACGGCCAGGCGACCGTCCGCCGAGAAGCCGATACGATCCACGTGAGCGGGAGTGTCGAGAACCCGGGCCGCGTCGTCGGCCTCGTCTGCCGGAGACTCTCCCGATCGGCCCTTCGGCTCCGGATCGAAGACGGCGATGGACGGCCCCCGCAGCACGTAGACCTCCCCCCGGCGGGGCCGGACGAAAACCCGGTGGTTGTCCCCGGGCGAGCGGTAGTACCAGGAGGCCGTGAGGGGTCCGGTCGTGAAGCTCTGCACCCGGTCATTCATTGCCACGAAGAGGCGCCCCCCTCCCGGCGCCAGGGCGAGGTCGTGGGCGGCCCCGGGAAGAGGATAGGCCTCGGTGACGGCGCTGGCCCCCAGATCGGCCACCACCAGCTCCCACCTTCCCTCGCCCGGCTCCCCTGTCAGGCTCTTCCCAGGCCTGTGGCAAAGAACATAGGCGGAGTACCCGTCGGGAGCGATGGCGAGCCTCTCGCCGTTGCCGGGAATCTCCACCCTTCCCAGGGGAGCGAGGCTTTCCGCGGAGAGGATTAGAAGAAGGCTCCGCTTCCCCTTTTCCGAGGAAGTGGCGGCGAGAATCCGCTTCCCATCGGGGAACAGGGCGATCTCGTTGACCTGCTGGTAAGGGAGGGACACCTCGGTGGCCTGGCCGGAAGCCACGTCCACGCGGATGGCCGGCTCGGAAGGGCAGCCGGGGCAGAGGATCGGCTGGCCCGGCCTCCCCAGGAGGATCTCCCTCAACCTCACGCCGATCCCCGCCACGTCCGGGCCGGCCTCTTCGGCCGCAACACTCCAACCGAACAGGGTCGGAACCGAGAGGAGGAGCAGGAGCGCGCTTCCCGCGCCGACCTTTCTGAGCGTCTTTCCGGGGAGATGGCAGCGATTGGAGAGAATCATCTCAGGCTGAAGCCACGCCGACGCCCGCCACGGGAGGAGCGCCGGGCAAGAGGTCATGGGATCTCGGGGGAGAGCCTAGCCGGGATCACACCAGGCGTCAAGAAAGACGGGGCGCTGGGAGAAAGGGGGATCAGGGAGTTCCGAGCGGAAACAACTGGGGGGCCGCGAGGCGGCCCCCCATATTCAATTGCCGATTCCGAACTATGTTGCCGTCAGCGAGCGGGGCTGACCTACCAGGGACGGCCGCCTCCGCCTCCCCGGCCTCCGCCGCGTCCACCTCCGCCCCCCTCACCACCGGGCCCGGGGCGGGGACGCGCTTCGTTGACATTCAAGGCGCGACCCTTGAGATCCTTCCCGTTCAGCGAACTGATGGCCGCCTCGGCCTCGGACTTGGAGGACATCTCCACGAATCCGAAACCCTTGGACTGGCCGCTGAACTTGTCCATGATCACGTTGGCCGAAGAGACTTCACCGAAAGCCTCGAAAGCCTGCCTGAGTTCCTCGTCCGTGACCTGGTACGACAGATTGCCGACGTAAATCCTCACGAGCCGCTCCTGAACGAAATGCCTTGCATTGGACTGCGCGTATACCTGTCCGAGCCACGCATTGCCGGGACAAGAACCGCGTAAATATAGCACAGAAGGGGCATTGCCAAGTCAAGTATCTTCGCGGGCTATTTATTGTCATTGCGGCATTACGCCGGGCAATGCCGACGTCTTCTCACGGGCCACAGGAAGATGATGGGGCATCATCCAAGAACCCTGTCAATCCATTGGAAAATGCCCTACTCTAGCGTGGATCGTTCCGAGTAACTTATAGCAAAAGAGGAAGTTAAATAATCCTTTTCTATGCGGGGCCCCTCTGCATCGCTCGTCCCCCTCGGCAGGGCCTGCCTGGATCCCCACTGTTGTCGGTCATTTTCTAATCCCGCCTTGGCGGCGTTCGCGTGGGGGGTCCTGGCTCTGCAGGCCGGCTCCCAACCTTGACGGAAATGGGCGGTAATGAAAGACTACCCCTCTCGCGGCCGCTCCCGGGGCGCCCGCGGCGCACAAGCCAGCCACCCGATCCCAGAGGTGCCATGAAGACCCAGCCTGGCGGTTTGTGTCCCGCTCCGGCGGCGGGCCCGGACCTGCAGCCGGAAATCCCAGGCTTTCAGTATGCCGACCTCCACGATCCCGGCCGTCTGAGGGACCTGGGTGGGGTTTTCTTCCGCGAGGTGGAGGCCGCCGACCCGGCCCTCCTTTCGTCCTGGCGCGCCTACGAGTCCGCTCCCGACTCGACCCCGCCACGGCAAGCCTCCGGACTCCTGGTGAGGATGGCCCCCCATCTCAGCCGCTTCCTGGCCCGCCTCTTCGGCGTGCAGGAAGAGATGGCCCGCATCCTGGCGGCGACCCGGGGCAAGGACCCGATCTTCCGCTTCAAGGTGGACTTTCTCCGCCGGCGCGTCCAGCGGAACGTCCTCCCGGAGCATCTCGCCCTCTTCAACCGGCAGGAAATCGACGCCGCGGTGGAAGCGCTCCTGTAAGGCGCTGGGGACCGGGAGCTGGTCCTGGCCCTCCTCGTCTGCGATCTGATGGACCTCGAGGCCTCCCTGGCAGCGGGCTCCGCCGATCCCGGGGCGGCCCTGCGACCCGACGTGGCGGCCCGGATCCGGGCCGTCCGGGCCCGATGGGCCGCCCCCCGGCCGCTGCCGCCGTCGCTCGCCGCGATCCTGCACGAGGACCCGGGCGACAGCCAGGGCTCCGATCTCCGGATGGTCCGGTCGTTTCTCCGTCTCCTGGAGGAATGGTGCGGCCTGCGCCTCCTGGACCCGGCCCGGAAGTGCGACGTGGCCGGATGGGTCTCCTTCCGGTTCCCGGAGCCGCTGGACTTCGACCACCTCGTCCGGACCCGCCCGGTCGGGGAAGCGACCGGCGAACCCTTCATGGAGGCCCCGGCAGGCCACCGGCGCCGGCGGGACGGCTTCCAGCTTACAGACCCCCGCATGAGCCTCCAGGAGGTCCTCGGAGAAGTGCACTACTGCGTCTACTGCCACGAGCGGGACAAGGACTCCTGCTCCAAGGGGATCCGGAAGGACGGGCAGTTCAGATCCAACCCCCTGGGCGTCCCGCTGAAGGGGTGTCCCCTGGGCGAGAAGATTTCCGAGATGCACCTCTTGCTCCGGGAGGGAGATCCCCTTGCCTCCCTGGCCCTGGTGATGATCGACAACCCGATGTGCCCGGGGACGGGCCACCGGATCTGCAACGACTGCATGAAGGGGTGCATCTACCAGACCCAGGATCCCGTCAACATTCCCCAGATCGAGACCCGCGTGCTGACCGAGATCCTGGGCCTTCCGTGGGGCGTCGAGATCTACGGTCTCCTCACCCGCTGGAACCCGCTGAGCGTCCGGCGCCTGAGCGCCCTCCCCTACAACGGGAAAAACGTCCTGGTGGTGGGCCTCGGCCCCGCCGGCTACACCCTCTCCCATCACCTCCTCAACGAGGGCTTCGGCGTGGTGGCGGTGGACGGCCTCAAGATCGAGCCGCTGCCGGAGGAATGGATCGGCGGAGAGGGGAAGCCTCCCCGGCCGGTGCGGAGCTTCGCGGAGATCTCCTCCGCGCTGGATCGGCGGATCCTGGCCGGTTTCGGAGGCGTCTCCGAGTACGGCATCACCGTCCGGTGGGACAAGAATTTCCTGACCCTTCTTCACCTGACGCTCCTGCGGCGGGCGAAATTCAGGGCCTACGGCGGCGTCCGGTTCGGCGGGACCCTCACCCTGGAGGACGCCTGGGAGCGCGGATTCCATCACGTCGCCATCGCCGCCGGCACCACCCCCAACATCACCTACGAGAAGGAGCATCCCGGGACGTTCCAGAAGGACCCTCAGGGGAAGTTCTTCCAGCCGCACCGCGCCGTCCGGAACGCCGCCGGCACCTTCTCGCTGGAGCGGGTGGAAACGGATTCCGGGCCGGGCTTCTTCACCTCGTACCATCAGGAAGGCCGGTTCGTCACCTACTACGGCGACAACCATCCCGTCTATGCGGGAAGCGTGGTGAAAGCCATGGCTTCCGCCAGGGACGGCTTCCCCGGGGTGGTGGACCTCTTCCGGGACGAGCTGGATCGCCTGGATCCCGCCGGGCAGCCCGGGCGCGAGGAGTCGTTTCGCCGGCTCGCGGAAAGGCTGGATGGGGAGCTTCTCTCCAGCGTGCACCGGGTGGAGCGGCTCACGCCCAGCATCGTGGAAGTCGTCGTCAAGGCCCCGCTCTCCGCCCGGAAGTTCCACCCCGGCCAGTTCTACCGGCTGCAGAGCTTCGAGAGCCGGGGGCCGATCCTCGACGGAACGCGCCTCACCATGGAGGGAATCGCCCTCACAGGGGCCTGGATGGATCCCGCCTCCGGCCTGCTGAGCCTCATCGTCCTGGAGATGGGATCCTCCTCCCGGCTCTGCGCCGCGCTGCGACCCGGCGATCCGGTGGTGATCATGGGCCCAACCGGCACCCCCACCGAGATTCCCCGGGAGGAGGCGGTGCTCCTGGCCGGGGGCGGGCTGGGTAACGCCGTCCTCTTCTCCATCGCCAGGGCGCTGAGGGACAACGGCTGCCGGGTGATCTACTTCGCGGGCTACAAGAAGGGGGAGGACCTTTTCAAGCGGGAGGAGATCGAGGAGGCCACCGACCAGGTGATCTGGAGCACCGACGCGGGCGCCCCCATCGAGCCCCGGCGCCCCCAGGACCGCCACTTCCGGGGAAACATCGTCCAGGCCACGGTCCATTACGGCGACGGAAATCTGGGCGAGTGCCGGGTGCCCCTGGGCGACGTCACCCGGATCATCGCCATCGGGTCCGACCGGATGATGGCCGCCGTCAAGGATGCCCGGAAGACGGTCCTGGCCCGCTTCCTGAATAAGGACCACGTGGCCATCGGGTCGATCAACTCCACCATGCAGTGCATGCTCAAGGAGATCTGCGCCCAGTGCCTCCAGAAGCAGGTGGACCCCGTCACCGGGGAGGAGACGAAGCCGGTCTTCTCCTGCTACAACCAGGACCAGCCCCTCGACCAGGTGGATTTCGGGAACCTGGCCGCCCGCCTCAAGATGAACACCGTGGCCGAGAAGCTCTCCGGCCTCTGGCTGGATCACCTCTTCCGCCGGGCCGATCTCCGGAGAATCTGAGTCAGCCTCTCAACCGTTTGAGTTCTCCATCGACTCTGAGATAGACTTCCGCCGCATCGTAAGTCGAAGCCGGTCACCCATCGGACCCGACTCTCCCGTGCCGGCCTCGAGTGAATGCGCACCAGGACCCGCGCCGCCGGGGCGGGGACCTTCAAGAGGCCGATGGAGGAGGCCGGGCAATGAAGATGTTCCTTTCTCCGGAGCCGTCCCGGGCCTCCGATTCCCCCCATTGCTGTGCCGTCTGCGGAAAGCCTCCCGCTCCTTACAGGCTCCCCTTTGCCGTGGGACGGCAGGAGACACCTCCCCTGCCCCGGAAGCACCGGCTCTTCAGGGTGGGGCCGATGAAGAGGAAGTTCTTCCAGCGCCACCGATGGGTCTGGCACGTCCTCTGGCTCTGCCGGGACTGCGGAGGCGAGAACCCGGCGGATCGTGTCTGGACCGCCATCCAGAACCATGCCGCCACCCGGCAGCTGGTGGAGCAGGGGTACACCGAGACCCGCCTCGATCCCGACTTCCGGGGCCAGGAGGGGGAAGTCACCTTCACCGAGGAGCCTGTCTGAAGCTGCTCCCACCCCTGGACCCGCGTAAGAATCGCGAGCTGGGGTGAACCGGCCGACGACCTTCCGCGTATCAGTAGGTGAAGCCCGTGCCGCGAGAGAGTCGTCTTCAAAGAATCAAGGAGGTGGGACGTGCGCCTGGGATTGCGACGGTCAATCATCCTTCTCGGTGTCCTGATCCTGGCATCCTCCTTCACCCACGCGCGCCCCGACGCCCCCGGAACCGCGTCCGCCCCCGCCGCGGCGGAGGGCGCCGCCGTCCCGGAGCGGTTCGATCCCGAGGCTGCCACCGAGGCCTACCTGGCAAAGGTCCCGCCCGCCGACCGGGCGAAGTCGGACGCCTACTTCGAGGGAGGCTACTGGCTTCAGCTCTGGGGGTTCCTGTACGGCTTGGCCGTGGCCTGGATCTTCCTGGGGACCCGGCTCTCCGCGAAGATCCGCGACCGGGTCGAGACGCTGACCCGCTCCCGCATTCTCCAGACGCTCCTTTACGCCGTGGCCTACATCTTCATCTCCACCCTCCTCTTCTTCCCGCTCACGGTCTACTCGGACTTCTTCCGGGAGCACCGTTACGGCCTTTCCAACCAGACCTTCGCCGCCTGGATGAAGGACCAGGTCACCGCCCTGGGAGTGGGCCTCGTCCTGGGGAGCCTGGCCTTGACGGCCCTCTACGCGGTCTTCCGTCGGGCGCCGCGGCGATGGTGGATCGGCGGAGCGGCGGTGGCCCTGCTGTTCCTCATGTTCACCGCGCTCATCGCCCCGGTCTACATCGCTCCCCTCTTCAATACTTACACCTCGCTGAAGGATCCCGGCCTCCGGGAGTCAATCCTCTCCATGGCCCGGGCCAACGGCATCCCGGCAAACGACGTCTACCAGTTCGACGCCTCCCGTCAGTCGAAGCGGGTGAGCGCCAACGTGAGCGGCTTCCTGGGCACCATGCGGATCTCCCTCAACGACAACCTCCTGAACCGCTGCTCGAAGGAGGAGATCCAGGCGGTGATGGGACACGAGATGGGGCACTACGTCCTGAACCACGTCTACAAGGCGATTCTCGCCTTCGGGGTGATCCTCTTCGGCGGCTTCGCCTTCCTGCGCTGGTCCTTCGAGGCCCTGGTGCAACGGTCCGGCGGGAGGTGGGGGATCCGGGGAATCGCCGACGTGGCCGGCCTTCCGCTCCTGATGGTCCTCCTCTCGGTTTTCTTCTTCGTCCTCACCCCCATCAACAACACCCTTATCCGGATCGACGAAGCGGAGGCCGACATCTACGGGATCAACGCCGCCCGCCAGCCCGACGCCGAGGCCGAGGTGGCGCTGAAGCTGGGGGAGTACCGGAAGCTCTCCCCCTCCCCGTTCGAGGAGTGGTTCTTCTTCGACCACCCCAGCGGACGGAGCCGGATCCTCATGGCCATGCGGTGGAAGGCGGAGCACCTCCGGGAGATCGCTCCCCCCGCCCACTGATCCCGGGCCGCGCCGTCCGGAGTGCTATACTCGGGCCACCCTGACAACGCCGACGGTGAGAGGCCATGGTCCGAGGCTTCATTCTCCAGCCCACCTACCGGATCGAAGCCGGAAAGCCGATCGTTTACCTTTTCGGGAAACTGGAGACCGGCGAGACCTTTCTGGTCCGGGATACCCGGTCCGTCCCTCATTTCTTCGTCCGGAAGTCCGACGCTCCCCGGGCTTGGCAGATGGGAGCGGACCGGCAGGCCCCCACCGATTGGACCACCTTCCAGGGGGAGCCGGTGGTTCGGATCGAGGTCCCCGCCCCTCCCGACACCGTTCCGCTCCGGGAGCGGCTGATCGCCGCCGGGATCCCCTGCTTTGAGGCCGATGTCCGCTTCGCCCTGCGCTTCCTCATCGATCGCGGCCTCCGGGGGAGCATCGCCATGGAGGGACCCTCGCGCTCCGGGAACCGGATCTCCCGGGTCTTCGACGATCCCCTGCTGACCCCCTGCGAGTTCCGGCCGCGCCTGAAGATCCTCTCCCTGGATCTCGAGACCGACTCCCGGGGGACGCGAATCCTCTCCGCGGCGCTGCACGCCCCCGGCTTCGAGGAGGTCCTCCTTTCCTCCTCGGCCGACCGGGAGCGTCCGCCGGGAAGCGTCTTCTGCGGGACGGAGAAGAACCTCCTCCTGAGGCTCGCGGAGACGATCCGGCACCAGGACCCCGACATCCTCACCGGCTGGAACGTGGTGGACTTCGATCTCACCGTCCTGGGGCGGCGCGCGCATTCATGCAACCTGTCGCTGGAGCTGGGGCGGGTCCCCGGCCCGGTGAAAATCCACAGGGACAGCTCCACCTGGGCCGCCTCCCGGGCGGAGATCCCGGGGCGCATGGTCCTGGACGGCATCCAGCTCCTGAAGGGGGCCTTCGTGAGGCTGGAAGATTACAGCCTCGACACTGCGGCGCAGGCCTTGCTCGGCGAAGGGAAGACCCTGTCGGGGCCCGACCGCCACCAGGAGATCGAGCGTCTCTTCAAGGAGGATCTCTCCTCCTTCGTCCGGTACAACCTCACCGACGCCCGGCTGGTCACGGAGATCCTGGAGAAGACCCACCTGGTGGACCTGGCGGTGGAGCGCAGCCTCCTCACCGGTATGCCCTTGGACCGGGTCTCCGCCAGCATCGCCTCCTTCGACTTTCTCTACCTCTCGGAAATCCGGAAGCGCGGCCGGGTGGCCCCAACGGTCCGGGCCGAGTCCCGGATGGAGCCGACCCTGGGGGGCGCCGTGCTGGAGCCCGTGACGGGGATCCACGAGCGGATCCTGGGCTTCGATTTCAAGAGCCTCTACCCGAGCCTGATCCTCACCTTCAACATCGATCCGGTGGAGTACCTCCCCTCCCCGCCCCCCGGCGAGGACGTGATCCAGGCGCCCAACGGTGCCTGCTTCAGCCGGAGGCCCGGAATCCTTCCGGAGCTCCTGTCCCGCCTTTTCCCCCGCCGCGAGGCGGCGCGGCAGGCGGGCGACGCCATCGCCTCCCAGGCGATCAAGATCCTGATGAACTCCTTCTACGGCGTCCTGGCCACCCCCGCCTGCCGCTTCCACTCGGGGCCGGTGGCCAACGCCATCACTCATTTCGGGCAGTCGATTCTTCTGTGGACCCGGCAGCACGTGGAGGAGATGGGGCACCGGGTCCTCTACGGCGACACCGACTCCCTCTTCGTGGACTCCAACGCCGCCACCGCCGAGTACGCCCTGCGGGCCGGGAAGGAGCTGGCGGCCCGGATCAACCGGGACCTCTCCAAGCACCTCTTCGGCACCTACCGTGTCACCAGCCGCCTGGAGCTGGAGTTCGAGCGGCTCTACCTGAAGCTCTTCCTCCCCTCCATGCGCCACGGCACCGCCGGCGCCCGGAAGCGCTACGCCGGCCTGGTGGAGGAGGAGGGGAAGAAGCGGGTGATCTTCGTGGGGATGGAATCGGTCCGCAGCGACTGGACCGACCTGAGCAAGGAGTTCCAGAAGGGACTCTACGAGCGGGTCTTCTCGGGGGAGCCGGTGGAGGGCTTCGTCCGGGAGTTCGTGGAGCGCCTGAAGTCGGGGGCGTGCGACAGCCTCCTGGTCTACCGGAAGGCCCTCCGCAAGCCCCTGGACCAGTACGTCGAGACCACGCCGCCCCACGTGAAGGCGGCCCGGAAGCTCCCCAAGGTGACGGGACACCTGATCCACTACCTGATGACCGTGGACGGCCCTCAACCCGAGGGGTTCCGGGAGAGTCCCATCGACTACAACCACTACGTGGAGAAGCAGCTGGAGCCGGTGGCCGACGCCGTCCTGGCCCACCTCGGCACTTCCTTCCGGGCCATCCTCGGCGGCGAGCGGCAGATGGACCTGTTCTGAGGCCCGCGCAGCCCCCGACAGAGTAGAATGTCCCGCCGTGGCCCTGCCGCGCAAGGAGATTTCATGCGCCTGTCGGACCTGCCGTTCATCGCCCAGTGGCGGTCTTCCCGTCCGGGGGACAAGCGGTTCCTTCTCCTCGTCCCCCTGACGGGGCTGGCCACGGGGCTGGCGGCGGTGGCGCTGGTTCGCCTGGTGGGGGCCGTTCAGAAATTGTTCTGGGGAGGCGGCCGGGACCTCCTTCAGTTCGCCGAGGCGGCGTCGTCTCTCCATCGGGTCCTGGCCCTGGCCGTCGGCGGCCTCCTGGTGGGGCTCATCGTCCTCGTCTCCCGCCAGCCGGTCCGCGGGCACGGCACCGCCGGAATCATCGAGGCGGTGGCCCGGCACCGGGGCTTCATTTCCATGCGGCGGACCCTGATCAAGGAAGGGGCCACCGTCATCACCGTGGGATCGGGCGGCTCCCTCGGACGGGAAGGGCCGCTGATGCGGGTGGGGGCGGCCCTGGGATCGCTCCTGGGGCGGCGCTTCCATCTCACCGGCAACCGCCTGAACATCCTGGTGGGATGCGGCACGGCCGCCGGGATCGCCGCCGCCTACAACGCCCCCATCGGGGGCGCTCTGTTCGCCCTGGAGGTGGTGCTGGGAAACTTCGCGCTGGAGAGCTTCGGCCCCATCGTGGTCGCCTCCGCCATCGGGACCATCGTCTCCCGGGGCCTTCTGGGGAACTACCGGGCCTACAGTCCCCCCTCCTTCGACACCCTGGTCTCCCCCTGGGAGATGGGGCACTACCTCCTCATGGGAATCTTCATCGGCCTCGCCTCCGCCTTCTTCATCCTGGCGCTGAGGGGCACGGAAAAGGGATTTGACCGGATCCCAATCCCCCTCTGGGCCAAGCCGGTGATTGGATTCACCCTGGTGGGGGTCCTGGGCATCTGGTTTCCCCAGGTCTTCGGCAACGGCTACGACACGGTGAACCAGGTCCTCCGGGAGGGAGTGCCCCTGGAGATGGTCCTGGTGCTGCCGTTTCTCAAGACGGCGGCCACGGCGCTGACCATGGGCTCGGGAGGATCGGGAGGGCTCTTCACCCCGACCCTGTTCGTGGGATCGGTGCTGGGATCCGCCTACGGCTCCTGGTCCCACACCACCTTCCCAGCCACCACCGCGCCATCCGGCGCCTACGCCCTGGTGGGGATGGGAGCGATGATCGCCGGGACCACCCAGGCCCCCCTCACCGCCATCCTGATCATCTTCGAGCTGACCGGCGACTACGAGATCATCCTCCCGCTGATGGTCTGCTGCACGGTCTCGCTGCTGATCAGCCGGATGGTCCACCCCGAGTCGATCTACACCCAGCCCCTTCTGGACCGGGGGGTCCGGCTGGGCGGCCGGACCGAGCAGCTGGTGATGGACACCATCGAGGTCCGGGACGTGATGCGCCCGGGCGCCGCCCCGGTCGCGGCCGGCGAGGCGCTGGAGGTGGTGGTGCGGCGGCTCCTCAACGAGGGGCGCAAGGAGCTTTTCGTGGTGGGCGAGGACGGCCGGTTCCGGGGGGCCATCACCCTGGCCGATCTGACCCAGTTCCTGGACCGCCCGGACCTCCTGCGGCAGGTGAAGGCGGGAGACGTGGTCTACCCCGACGTCCCCATTCTGCTGCCCACCGATCGCCTCACCGAGGCCATCGGCCGCTGGGCCCAGGTCAGCCGCGACCGGCTTCCCGTCGTGGACGGCCCCGAGACGCGCCGCTACGTGGGGGAGCTGTCCGCAGGCGACATCATCTTCCTGTACAGCCAGGAGGTCCTGCAGAAGGAGTCGCGGCTGGCGCGCTTCGAGCGTCCCGTGGAGGGGGGGCGCCCGGAGACCACCTACGTGGAGCTGCCCGGCGAGTACGTGGTGGCGATGGTGAAGCTGCCCGACAGCTTCGAGGGGACGACGCTGAGGGATCTGGATGCCCGGCGCCGCTTCGGGGTGAACGTCATCGAGGTGAAGCGGCTCCCGGGGAGCGAACGGGAGCACCGGCTCATCCCGGGCCCCGACACCGAGCTGAAGGGAGGAGACGGCCTCATCGTGGTGGGGCGTCCCTCCGACATCGCACACCTGGGGGATCCGGCCCGCCTCGCGGAGATCACGCGCAGGCCGGCGCCGCCTCTCCCGGAGGAGCGCTCCCCATGAAACGGAGATTCAAGGACCTCTCGGCCGCCGAGGTGCTGGCCCTGGCCATCTCGCTGGAGGAGGAGGACGGCCGGATCCTGGGGGAGTTCGCCCGGCTCCTGCGGGGCGATTATCCCAAGGCGGCCGCGGGGCTGGACGCCATGCGGGCGGAGGAGGACGGACACCGCCGCCGGCTCATCGCCCTGTTCAAGGAGAAATTCGGAGAGGAGATTCCGCTGGTGCGCCCCCAGGACATCCGCGGCTTCGTCCGCCGGGATCCCCTGCCGGTCTGGCGGCCCATGGGAGTGGTGGAGGTGCGGAAGCGGGTCGCCGTGATGGAGATGGAGACGGAGCGTTTCTACAGCCGGGCGGCCCGGATGTCCACGGACGCGGAGATGCGCCGGCTCCTGGGAGACTTGGCGGAGGAGGAGCGGAAGCACGAGCGGGTCTCGGCCCTGATGGACCCTTCCCAGCAGGAGGTCTCCGAGCGGGAGGAGGAGTCGAAGGTCGCCCGCCGGCTCTTCGTCCTCCAGGTGGTCCAGCCGGGGCTGGCGGGGCTCATGGACGGTTCGGTCTCCACCCTCGCTCCCCTCTTCGCCGCCGCCTTCGCCACGCGCCACACCTGGGAGACCTTTCTGGTGGGAATGGCCGCGTCGGTGGGGGCCGGGATCAGCATGGGCTTCGCCGAGGCGCTGTCGGACGACGGGAGCCTCACCGGCCGGGGCCGTCCCTATCTCCGCGGCATCATCTGCGGGCTGATGACCTTCGTGGGGGGGGTGGGACACGCCCTGCCGTTCCTGATCCCCCACTTTCTCACGGCCACCACCGTGGCGACGCTGGTGGTGGTGGCCGAGCTTCTGGCCATCGCCTGGATCCGCAACCGGTACATGGACACCCCCTTCGTGGCAGCCACGCTCCAGGTGGTGGTGGGGGGCGTCCTCGTTTTCCTTGCAGGGATCCTCATCGGCAGCTCCTGAGACACGCGCCCCGCGGCGCCTCCAGGAGATTCCCTGCTCCGTCCTTCTCGTGGAGAGACCGATGTCGGCGGTGATTGAAGCCTCGGGGCTCACCAAGCGATACGGCGATCTCGTCGCCGTGGACGGGATCGACTTCGCCATCCGGTCCGGGGAATGCTACGGCTTCCTGGGCCCGAACGGCGCCGGGAAGACCACCACGGTGAAGATGATCCACTGCTTCGCCCCGGTCACCTCGGGGGAGCTGCGGGTCTTCGGGATGGACGTGCGGGAGAAGCCGCGGGAGATCAAGACCCGGATCGGCGTCTGCCAGCAGGAGGACAACCTCGACCCCGACTTCTCGGTCCACAAGAACCTCCTGGTCTTCGCCCGCTACTTCGGGATCCCGGCGCCGGAGGCGCAGACCCGCTCGAAGGACCTGCTGGATTTCATGGGGCTGTGGGAGCGGAGGAACGACAAGATCCGGGAGCTGTCGGGCGGGCTGAAGCGGCGGCTGGTGATCGCCCGGGCCCTCGTCAACGACCCCGATCTCCTGATCCTGGACGAGCCCACCACCGGCCTCGACCCCCAGTCCCGGCACCAGGTCTGGGACCGGGTCCGGACGTTGCGGAAGCAGGGGAAGACGATTCTCCTGACCACCCACTACATGGACGAGGCCCAGACCCTCTGCGATCGGCTGGTGATCATGGACCACGGGAGGATCCTGGTGGAAGGGGCCCCCGCGGAGCTGATCCACAGCCGGGTGGGGCGCGAGGTGGTGGAGGTCTGGGGCTACCCTCCGGAGCTGGTGGAGCTGGCGAAGAGCCGGGGCTGGAGCCACGAGATTGACACCGACCGTCTCTTCATCTACACCGACTCCGGCGAGCCGGTCCTTTCGGCCATCGCCGGGAAGTACTCCGTGGAGCGCTGCACCGTCCGGATGGCCGGGCTGGAGGACCTCTTCCTGAAGCTGACGGGGAGGGAGCTGCGGGAATGATCAACCTCGTCCGGAACATCAGCTATCGGTCGCTGCGGGTCTGGCAGCGGAACCGGGACGTCTACTTCGTGACCTGGAAGACCAACCTGGTCCCCCCGCTCCTGGAGCCGATCCTCTACCTCCTCGCCTTCGGCGCGGGAATCGGGGCCCTGGTCCACGAGGTCCCCTACCGCGGCGAGATGGTGGGCTACACCGTCTTCATCGCCCCGGGGCTTCTGGCCACCCAGGTGATGTTCCAGTCGTTCTTCGAGAACACCTACAACACTTTCGTCCGGATGTACTACCAGAGGACCTTCGACGCCATCGTCACCACCCCTCTCACCCTGGAGGACGTGATGGCGGGAGAGCTTCTCTGGGGCGCGAGCAAGGGGACCATCGGCTGCGCCATCATGATGGCGGCCATCTCCTTCTTCGGCGTCATCCACTACCCCCACGCCCTGGTCATCCTCCCCTTCTCGTTCCTGGCCGGCCTCTTCTTCGCCGGACTGGCTCTCTGCTTCACCGGCCTGGTCCCCCAGATCGACTCCTTCAACTTCCCCACCTTCCTGTTCGTGATGCCCATGTTCCTCTTCTCGGGCACCTTCTTCCCCCTGGACGTCCTGCCGGAGTGGGCCCGGACCCTCGCCGCCCTGGTCCCTCTCACCCACGTGGTGAACGTGATGCGGGAGGCCTGCCTGGGCCGGCTTCCGGCGCGGATCCTCTGGGACCTGGCCTACCTGACCGCCGCCACGATCCCGGTCTGCCTGCTGGGCATCTATCTGATGAAGAAAAGGCTGGTGAAGTAGGCGGATAGAGGTCCCGGGTCGGTGGAGATTGCCTGCGAGCCGGACGGCGCGACCATCCTGTCGGCGGGCGCCGTCAGGAAGACGCCGCGCTAGCCAGCCAGACGATCACTTCCGCCTCGCTCGGAATCCGGCCGGCGCACACCACCTTCCCGTTGATCACGAGGCCCGGCGTGGCCAGGATGTCGTACTTCATGATGTCGCGGATGTCGGTGACCTTTTCGATCCTGGCTTCCTCGCCGAAGCCCGCCACCGCCTTCTTCACGACCTGCTCGACCTTGGCGCAGTTCGTGCAACCTGGCCCGAGTACCTTGATGGACAGCATGCCGGACCCCTATTCGATTCGGATCGTCGGTTCCAGGACGAGCTCGGATTTCACCGAGTTCGCGACGAGGCTGTACTTGCGGGCCGCCGCGAGGGCCCGGTGCGCCCGGGTCTCGACCACCCCGGAAGGCTCGCCGCCCG
>Ga0315288_10005383_pt1 | contig 16271 bp, 9 predicted proteins | sample YL17G11_20_MG_FD_203454 | JGI IMG/M metagenome (GOLD analysis project Ga0315288, IMG submission 203454) | Sediment microbial communities from Yellowstone Lake, YNP, Wyoming, USA - YL17G11_20 | ecosystem: Environmental > Aquatic > Freshwater > Lake > Sediment | place: USA: Wyoming | collected...
CCCCACTCCCAACTCACCCAACTCCACCCGTATCACCCCGTTCTCGTTCGTCGCTGTCCCCTGCGTGCTCACCACTTCCACAAATCCCAACTCCACCGGCAACACGTCCTCCAACCGCACCCCTGTCGCCACGCTCGGCCCCGCGTTGGTCACCGCGATCTCGTAGCGAATCTCGCTGTTCAACAGCACCTCGGCCGCGCTGGCCGCCACCGACACCCCCACGTCCGCCGCCGGCAACACCTCCACCACCGCCTCGGCCTCGTTGTTCGCCGGCTGCAGATCGATCTCCGCCGACCTGAGGCTCACGCGATTGGTCACCCATCCCACCGCCTGCGCCCGCACGGCCAGCGTCACCACCGCACTGCTGCCCACGCCCAAATCACCCAACTTCACCCGTACCAGCCCATTCTCGTTGGTCCCGATCCCTTGCGACGCCTCCACCCTCAGAAAACCCACGCCCGACGGCAGCAGGTCCTCCAGCACCACCTCCGTGGCGGAGTTCGGCCCAAAGTTGGTCACCCCGATCGCGTAGCGGATCTCGCCGCCCCGCCACACTTCTCCAGCCTCCGCCGTCAGCCCCACCCCCACGTCCGCCGCCAGCTTGATCGCCGTCACCACCGCCACCGAATTGTTCGCCAGCCTCGGATCCCTCTCCTCCGCACTCACGCTCACCACGTTCGTCACCACCCCCAACTGCGACCCAAGCTCCCCAGACGCCGCGCGGTCCAGCAAGGGAAACTCGAATTGCTCCTCCGGCGTTTGGAGCCACGTCCCAAGGGTGACATCGTAGGTGCGCACACCGACCCGGTTTCGTGCGGGATCCACCGTCAAAAGCCGGGCATAATCGTGGATCAGACCGAGGTCGATCTTGGCTTGGTAATCGGTGAACAACTCATTGACCAGGCGCCCATGCCGATTCGCGCTTCGCGCAAACGCGGTGCAGTTCGTGATGTGGTGGCCACTCGCGACCAGAACGAAATTCGGGAATTGGTTGACGAGGTTATTCCACAGGTCCTCGCCGTTGTTCCCATCCGCAAGGTAGATTTTCGCATTGTAGGGTGTGCCAGTGCCCGACCTCGCGCCGTTGCTATAGAGGTAATCGTGAGTGCTGAAGATCACGTAATCATTGGGGAACTGTGCAACCACATTGCTCGCCCAGGCCACCGTGTTCGTCGTGGGAGCAAACTCTAGCGCGAGGAACAGGAATGGAATGCCCGAGATGGTCTTGCGAAAATACAGCGACTCGGCGCCGTTGGTGCCTCGACAACTGCCGCCGAATTCGCTCACGTTGGTAGTCCAGGAGAAAGCGCGATTGTAGTTCGTATAGTTTCTGGTCCACCAGTTGTCTTCGTCGTGATTCCCCGGATAGAGGACAATCAAGCAGTCTCCCCGAATCCGCTCCCAGGCGTTGGAAGCGATGGTCCATTCCTCAATACGGTTAGTCCGCACGATGTCCCCCATGCAGACCACCGCCTGAATGTTCTCGGATACCATCCGATCAGCAAAGAAATCAATCACCGCATTGTACCGGGTTGCTGACAGGACATCCGCCATCCCCTGCGGATCAGGCACGATGCCGATGGCAAAAGGCGTCCCCGCCGCGCCGATCGGGTCCGCGTTCGCGGTCAACTGATTGGCCCGCACCACCAGCGTCACCCTCGCGCTGCTCCGCACTCCCAACTCACCCAACTCTACCCGCACCACCCCGTTCTCGTTCGTCGCCGTCCCCTGCGTGCTGAACACCTCCACAAAATCCAACTGCACCGGTAACACGTCCTCCAACCGCACTCCCGTCGCCACGCTCGGCCCCGCGTTGGTCACCACAATCTCGTAGCGAATCTCGCTGCCTAACAGCACCCCGGCCGCGCTCGCAGTGACGCTCAGACCCACGTCCGCCGCCGGCACGACGTCCACGACCGCCTCGACCTCGTTGTTCGTCAGGTTCAGGTCAGTCTCCGCCATCCGAACCTGCACCCTGTTCGTCACTACTCCCAACTGATCGGCCCGCACCACCAGCGTCACCGCCGCATTGCTCCCCACGCCCAACTCACCCAGTTCCACCCGCACCACCCCGTTCTCATTCGTCGCCGTCCCCTGCGTGCTCAACACCTCCACAAACCCCAATTCCACCGGCAACACGTCCTCCAACCGCACCCCCGTCGCCACCCCCGGTCCCGTGTTGGTCACCGCAATCTCGTAGCGCAGCTCGCTGTTCAACAGCACCTCCGCCGCGCTGGCCACCACCGCCACCCCCAGGTCCGCCGCCGGCAACACCTCCACCACCGCCTCGCCCACGTTGTCCCCCGGCTCCAGATCGATCCCCGCCGACCCGACGCTCACGCGATTGGTCACCCATCCCACCGCTTGCGCCCGCACGGCCAGCCTCACCACCGCATTGCTGCCCACGCCCAACTCACCCAACTCCACCCGCACCACCCCATTCTCGTTGGTCCCGGTCCCCTGGGACGTCTTCACCGTCAGAAAACCGACGCCCGCCGGCAGCACGTCCTCCAACCACACAGCCGTCGCCGTGCCCGGCCCCGCGTTGGTCACCGCAATCCCGTAGCGCAGCTCGCCCCCCAGGAGCACTTCGGCCGCGCTCGCAGTCACGCGCAGGCCCACGTCCGCCGCCGGTACGACGTCCACGACCGCCTCGGCCCCGTTGTTCGTCAGATCCACGTCCCCCTCCTCAGCCCGCACGCTCACCACGTTAGTCACTACGCCCGACCGATCGGCCCGCACCACCAGCGTCACCCCCGCGCTGCTCCCCACCCTCAACTCACCCAACTCTACCCGCACCACCCCGTTCTCGTTCGTCCCTGTCCCCTGCGTGCTGAACACGTCCACAAACCCCAACTCCACCGGCAACAGGTCCTCCAGCCGCACCCCCGTCGCCACGCCCGGTCCCGCGTTGGTCACCGCCATCTCGTAGCGAATTTCGCCGCCTAACAGCACCTCGGCCGCGCTGGCCACCACCGTCACCCCCACATCCGCCGCCGGCAACACCTCCACCACCGCCTCGGCCTCGTTGTTGGTCAGGTCCAGGTCATTCTCCGCCATCCGAACCCGCACCCGGTTCGTCACCACTCCCGGCTGATCTCCTCGCACGGTCAGCACCACCACCGCATTGCTGCCCACGCCCAACTCACCCAAGGTCACCTGCACCACCCCATTCTCGTTGCTTCCGATCCCCTGCGATGTCTCCACCCCCAGAAAACTCACGCCCGCCGGCAGCACGTCCTCCAGCGCAACCTCCGTGGCCAGACTCAGGCCCATGTTCGTCACCCGCATTTCGTAACGGAGTTCGCTTCCCGACAGGATGGGACTGGCGCTCGCCGTCATTCCCACCGCCAGGTCCGCCGCCAGCCTGATTGCCGTCACCACCACCACCGAATTGTTCGCCGGAACGGGATCCCCTTCCTGCGCCCCTACGCTCACCACGTTCGTCACCACCCCCAACTGATCGGCCCGCACCATCAGCATCACCCCGACCTTGATCCCCACTCCCAACTCACCCAGATCCACCCGCACCACCCCGTTCTCGTTCGTCGCCGTCCCCTGCGTGCTCCACACCTCCACAAAACCCAATTCCACCGGCAACACGTCCTCCAACCGCAACCCCGTCGCCACACTTGGCCCGCCATTCGCCACGACGATCTCGTAGCGTAGTTCGCCCCCCAGGAGCACTTCGGCCGCGCTCGCAGTCACGCGCAGGCCCACATCCGCCGCCGGCACGACGACCACGACCGACTCGACCTCGTTGTTCGTCAGGTTCAGGTCAGTCTCCGCCATCCGAACCCGCACCCTGTTTGTCGCTACTCCCAACTGATCGGCCCGCACCACCAGCGTCACCCCCGCGCTGCTCCCCACTCCCAACTCACCCAGATCCACCCGCACCACCCCGTTCTCGTTCGTCGCCGTCCCCTGCGCGCTCCACGCCCCCACAAAACCCAACCCCACCGGCAACACGTCCTCCAACCGCACCCCCGTCGCCACACCCGGCCCCGTGTTGGTCACCGCCATCTCGTAGCGAATCTGGCTGCCTAGCAGCACCTCGGCCACGCTGGCCACCACCGCCACCCCCACGTCCGCCGCCGGCAACACCTCCACCACCGCCTCGGCCTCGTTGTTCGCCGGTTGCAGATCGATCCCCGCCGACCCGACGCTCACGCGATTGGTTACCCATCCCACCGCCTCCGCCCGTACGGCCAGCGTCACCACTGCATTGCTGCCCACGCCCAGGTCACCCAAGGCCACCCGCACCACCCCATTCTCGTTGGTCCCGATCCCCTGCGACGTCTCCACCGTCAGAAAACCGACGCCCGTCGGCAGCACGTCCTCCAACCACACACCCGTCGCCGCGCCCGGCCCCGCGTTGGTCACCGCAATCCCGTAGCGCAGCTCGCCCCCCAGGAGCACTTCGGCCGCGCTCGCAGTCACGTGCAGGCCCACGTCCGCCGCCACCTTGATCGCCGCCACGTCGAGAGTCACGGTCCCGGGCGCGCTAACGGCATCGCCATCGCTCACTTCGAACGTGAAGCTGTCCGTGCCCAGGTAACCGGCGTCGGGCACGCAGGTGACTGTCCCCGCGGTGGCACTGAAATCCCACAGCGTCCCGTGCGCCGGCGCTTGAAGCAGGTTAAAGATCAGCGGATCGCCATCCGGGTCGCTCGCCCCCAACACCAAGTTTGTGGCGATGTCGTGGATGAGGGCGATCTGTTGGTCGAAGGCCACCGGCGTCCGGTTGAAGAGGGTACACACGTAGCCCTCCTGTTGATGCGAAATCCGGAGTCCCCAGCACAGTAGCGTGCCGGAGTCTTGGGCGGTTCGATCTGCGGCGTGCAGTCGCCACGTGCCCGTCATCAGCTTGCCGTTGAGGCCTGCCAGCGGTTCGACGGGTCGGAAGGAGCCGGCGAAAGGGGGCGCGCCATTCGTGATGGACCCCGACGCCGCGTCGTCGAACACGGTCCGCACGTCGTCCACTCCGCAGGTGCCCGTGCCGTAGTTGGTGCCGCTGTTGCTGCTGGCGTAAACCAGCGCGACGCGTGTCCCGTCGGGGTGTTCGATCAGGAATTCCAGGTCGCCGAACCACTCATGGTTCGCACGGACGGAAACCTCGACGTCCAGGATTCGGCCCACCTCGGCGATCTCGTGGGTCGCAATCGTGGAACCAGGATCCGGGATCGGTTTGGGCACGTCCACGCTCTCGTAACTGTTCGTGGACCAATTCGTGGCGACGATCTGGCCGACGACACTCGTGAAAGAGTTGGTGAACCCGAATCCGTCAGCGGTCGTGATGTGACTCAAGGTGATCGGGGTTCCGCAGGGAATCGTCTTGGCCAGTTTGAAGGTGAAGGGGGTCAGGTTCGTCGCCAAGCCGCCGGGCGGCAGCTCCGGATAGACGGATTCCGCCTGAACGATCATGACGCCCGGTGTGCTGGTCGTCAGCCGCCCGGTGACATTCGTCGCCCCGGGGGCATCCGTGTCGCGGAGCACCACGGTGAGGGCCACCGTCTCTCCGGGGTCCAACACGCCGTCGTGGTTCGCCACGTCGGGCAGGCCATCGCTCCACTCGGTCTGGTCAACCACCAGGATCGGCGGCACAGGAATGGTGGTCGGCGTGAATGCCAGGGTGTACTTCTGAGGAGCCGCTTCCGGCACGTTGTGGCCGATGACTCGAATGAGCCAATCCCCAGCCAGGACATCCGTGTCCGCGACGACTTGTTCAATCACGTTGAGGTGATCTTCGGCCGTGCGGATTGCTGGGGCGGCGGGATCAGCCGGGTTAAGTGTCCACGGATAGCGCCGTGTTCCCTGCGGATCGAGCACGACCAGGTCCAGGTCGTTGACGAGGGTGACGGCGGCGTTTTCCAGGGCCGCCGGGTCGTCCCACACCAAGGTCAGTTTGACCGACGCCGTGCCTTCCGGGACCGGGAGAGTGAACGTGTTGGTTTCGCGGTGGCCGACCCGACCGATCAGAAAGCCTTGCGCGCGCAACTGGTCCACCGCGTCTCGAATCTGAACCAAGCCATACCCAGAGGCATAATCGGGACCTGGATTGTACCAACTCGTGGCGTCATCGAGATCCATTGCTGTGTGCAGCAGGAGCGCCTTGGTCACCGAGGGGGAGGGGTTCTGGCCATGGTAGTGCGCCCGGTAGTCCTCCACCAACAGCGCGATGGCACCTGACACCACCGGGGCGGCCATCGACGTGCCCTGCTTCACGCCGTAGGCGTTGTTCGTTCGGGTGGAGGTGACTCCGGCATCGCCGCCTGCCTGGGCACCCGGAGCCACGAGCTCGGGCTTCAGCCGCCCGTCCGCCACCGGGCCCCAACTGCTGAAGAGAGTCATGGCGCCGGTATCCGACTGAATGGCGCCGACACTGAGGACGTTCTTCGCCGTGGCGGGTGGACCGACTGTGAAATAGGGTCCGACCCCACAGGTGTTGGCGAAGCTGTTGGTGCGGTAGTTGCCCGCGGCAAACACCACGTTGATGCCGCGTCCGTACAGCCCCGTGACGATCTGATCGTACTCCGGCGCGTAGTTCGAGTAGTCTCCGTAAAGATCGCAGGTGCCCACGTCGGGCGAGAGCAAGGTTCCCCAGGAATTCTGAGAAAGCACCACGGCGTGCTCGTTGAGGGCAGGCTGGTGCTCCGGGATGGGCAGGTCATAGTTGTAGGAGACGATTTGCGCTCCCGGCGCGACACCGCGCCACTGCCGCTCTGTGCCGCCCGCCGCCACGCTCCGGGAGCCGTCGCCCGCCATGGTCCCGGCCACGTGCGTCGCGTGATCCCCGGCGACACCGTTGGTTTCCCCGAGGACCAGACGACCACTGAAGTCGGCATGGTTGGTGGCCACGTTGCCGCCGTCCCAGATGCCCAGCGCGACGCCCGCGCCGGAGAGGTGGTAGGGGGCGGCTTGCGCCAGGTCGGCCTGGGCCATCGCGCGACACCCATCGTTGAACAGCGTCTGCGGCGGCGGGACTTCCTCCACCCAGCGAACGCAGTCGCAGCGCACCAACTGCTCCAGGCGATCCACGGCCAGATTCACCGTGAACTCTCGCGTGGACTCACACTGAGCCAGCACGCCTGCGTCGCAGCCTCGTAACGCCTCCATCGCCTCGCCAAGCGGCACGTCTGCATACACCTTCACTCGCAGGTCGGCGGTTCCCCCCGGGCGCAACGCCCAGCCACCCAGACCAGAGGCCAGAATGCGAGGCGGCAGCTTGTCCTCCGGGTAAACCGCACCCAGCCATCGAAGGCCCAAGGACTCAAACGTGCCGGCCGTCATGTGGTCTGGCACCTTCACGAAGAAGGCCTGGGCGGGCAGGGCACCAACCAGCGTCAGCCCAGCAGCGGAAAGTTGGGCCTGCTTTGCCCGGCCTGGTAGATCATCGAATTGGGCAATCGCATGAATGCCGCCCGCCCCCCGGGACTGCTTGCGCGCTGCCGCGAGGTTTGGAGCCAGCCAACCGACGGGAAGGAAGGTCCCGGACTTGAGCGCAATCGCCGGCAGCGGCTGCCGAGCAGCTTGGGCGTTGAGCTTGAGCTTGGGAGCCGCCTCCACCGGCAGGCGATCCGGTCGGGCCGGCGCAGCGCAGACGAGCGCCAGCGTCAAGCAACCGCCGACCAAGCCGAGGCCGGTGGAGGCGGTGCTTCGCCAAAGGTGATTGTCGAGGAGCGCCCCCAGAGGAGCATTGTCCTTTTCCGGAACACCTTCTCGTGCTTCCGGCGCTTCGGTTGGCAGGCGGTTGTGAACCGTCATTACTCAGGGCTCCCGTTCCGACCTTCCCTCTCGACGCGCCAATAGGAAACCATTCGGCCGTTTCAGGCAACAGCGAAATCCAACAAACCTTCAGTTCTTTTCGATGGCTGTATCGGCGGTTCAGCCGGCAACCTTAGTGGGAACTGAAGGTGTTGATCACCGGCCGTTCCCCCAGGCGCTGCCCGCTTGGTACGAATTGGGTCGTGCCGGACGCCATTTCCGTCTTTCCACTCGCGCCGGTTTCCGTATTGTCCCGCCATGACGCTGATGGAACAGATGACGCAGTTGGCAGAGCGGGCCAAGGCGGCGTCACGCCAACTCGCCCAGCTTAACACGCAGGACAAAAACGCCTGCCTGCTGGCCATGGCCGCCGCGCTGGAACAAAACTCTGAAGCCCTCCAGGCCACGAACCAGGGCGACCGGGACGCCGGCGCGAAGGCGGGCTTGTCCGGGGCGATGCTGGATCGTCTGAAGCTCGATGCCCAACGGATTGCCGCGATGGCCAGGGGCTTGCGCGACGTGGCGGCGCTGCCGGACCCGGTGGGACGGGTGCTGGACCGGCGGGTCCGGCCGAACGGCCTGGAGCTGCAGAAGGTGTCCACGCCCATCGGCGTCATGGTCATCATCTACGAATCGCGGCCCAATGTGACCGCGGACGCGGCGGGTCTGTGCTTCAAGTCGGGCAACGCCGTGGTCCTCCGGGGCGGCAAGGAGGTGATGGCCTCCAATCAACTCATCGCCCAGCTCATGGTGAAGGCCGGCCAGGCGGCGCTCGCGCAGTTCCCGGAGCACGCCATCCAGGTGGTTGACACACCCGACCGCGAAGCCATCCCCGCACTGCTTTCGCTGACGCAGTACGTGGACTTGTGCATGCCGCGGGGCGGCGAGGGCCTCATCCGCGCGGTGGCGGAGTGTTCGAAAGTGCCCGTGATCAAACACTACAAGGGCGTCTGCCACGTCTTTGTGGACGCCGAAGCCGATCTCGCCATGGCCGAGGCGATCGTCATGAACGCCAAGTGCCAGCGCCCGGCCGTCTGCAACGCCCTGGAGACCCTGCTGGTGGATCGCCGGATCGCCGCTTCCTTTCTGCCGCAGATCGCCCGACCGCTGGGAGAGAAAGCCGTCGAGTTGCACGTGGATGCGCAGACGGAGGCGGTCCTGAAATCCCAAATCCCAAATCCCAAATCCCAAATCCGACGCGCCACGGACCAGGACTACTTCACCGAGTACAACGACAACATCCTCAACATCCGGGTCGTCGACGGAGTCCCCCAAGCCATCGACCACATCAACCACTACGGTTCAGCCCATTCCGACGCCATTGTCACGACGAACGAAGCCACCGCCCGGCGGTTCCTGGACGAGGTGGATTCCGCGGCTGTCTATTGGAACGCCTCCACCCGGTTCACCGACGGTGCCGAGTTCGGCATGGGCGCCGAGATCGGGATCAGCACCGACAAGGTGGGCGCCCGCGGGCCGATGGGGTTGGAGGAACTGACCTCCTATAAATGGCTGGGTCTCGGCAGCGGTCAGTTGCGAACGTAGGCCCCACGGCCCACCTGGAACACCACGCGTGAGCACTTCCTCCCTCTCTTACCCGGCGCAGGCTGGCCGCGCCCAGTTCATCCTGAATCAACTCCCCTCGGGGGGGCTCTTCGCCGGCCAAACCTGGCGGATGGCCCCCGAGCCGTTTCCTTTGGGAAAGGAGCTGTTCGCCGAACTGGAATCCCTCGGCCGCGTGCTGTTGCAGTTCAACCGCGCCGTCAACCTCCTGTATCGCCAGAGCGTCGCCGGCAAGCAGCCCCCCTGGGTGGCGCAATGGCTCGACAAAGGCAAGCCCGCCAAGATCGTCTCCGTCCAGCGAACCACCGCGCTCAAGAACGAACTGCCGCGCGTCATCCGGCCTGATCTCCTGCTCACCGAGGACGGGTTCGCCCTGACCGAGCTGGATGCGGTGCCCGGCGGCATCGGCCTCACCGCCTGGCTCAACCAGACCTACTCGATGATGGGCCTGGAAGTCGTGGGCGGCGCGGACGGGATGCTCCATGGTTTCGGGTCCCTCTTTGGCGGGAGCCCGGTCGTGCACGTGGTCGTCTCCGAGGAATCGGCCGTCTATCGGCCCGAAATGGCCTGGGCCTGCCGAGAGGTGAACGCCCTCGGCTATTGCTTCGCGCTCCGGGACACGGAGCCGTTTGATTTCGCTGAGGGCGACGGCGTCTATCGCTTCTTCGAGCTGTTCGACCTCGACCGGGTGCCGATCACGGACACGCTGTTCGAAGCGGCGGTGCGCAAACGCATCCTCCTCACGCCGCCGCCGAAGGCCTTCTTCGAGGAGAAGATGCTTCTGGCCCTGCTGTGGAATGACCGGCTCTACGATTTCTGGCGACGCGAACTGGGCGCCGCCTTCTTCCTACGGTTGAAGAACCTGGTGCCCTACACCTGGGTTCTCGATCCGATGCCGTTGCCGCCACAGGCGGTCATTCCCGAGATCAACCTGACGGATTGGCAGGAACTCAAGAACCTGTCGCAGCGCGACCGGGAGTTGATCCTTAAAGTGTCCGGCTTCTCCCCCGAGGCTTGGGGCTCACGCGGCGTGTATCTCGGCAGTGATCTCTCGGCCGCCGACTGGGCGCAGGTGGTGGACAACGCGTTGGCCGGCTTCGAGCAATCCCCCTATGTGCTGCAACGCTTCGCCCGGCCAAAGCTCGTCCCCGCCACCTGGTTTGATTTCGAGAAGAGGGAACTGGTCGCCATGCAAGGCCGGGTGCGGTTGTGCCCCTACTACTTCGTCAGCGGCGACGGGGATGAGGCGCGGACCAAGTTGGGCGGGGTGCTGGCCACGATCTGTCCCGCCGACAAGAAGTTCATCCACGGCATGAGCGAAGCCATCCTCGCGCCGTGCTGCGTATGACGCTCGTCGAGTTCGTCGTCTTCGCCTTCAGCTCGATCTTCGTGATCGTGGACCCGATCGCGACGGTTCCGGCGTTCCTGGCGATGACGCCGGCGGACACCCGGGAGCAGCGGCTGCGTATGGCCCGGCTCGCCTGCTTCGTGACCGCCGGCATCCTGGTCGCCTTCGCGTTCGCCGGCACCCACATTTTCCGGTTCCTCGGCATCAGCCTCCCCTCCTTCCGCATGGCCGGCAGCGTCATCCTGCTGTTGATCGCGCTCGACATGCTTCGTGCCCAACGCTCGCGCGTGCAGGAGACGCCGGAAGAAACCGACGCCGGTCTGGCGAAGACCGACATCGCGATCACCCCCCTGGCGGTGCCGATGCTCGCCGGGCCGGGCGCCATTTCCACCGTCATTCTGCTGCACAGCCGGGCGGAGGGTTGGTCGCAGCAGATCGCGTTGTTCCTCTGCATCGGGGTCGTGGCGCTCGCCACCTACGCTATTTTCGCCATCTCGGCGCGCGGCGCGAAATGGCTCAGCCCGATCGTCCTCCGTCTCACCACCCGCCTGATGGGCCTGCTGCTGGCGGCGATCGCCATGCAGTTTCTCATCGACGCACTGCGGGAATTGAAGCTGGTGAAGGGGTGACGCAAGCCGGGGGCGGGGACTTTCGGAGCGCCACCGCCTCACCGGCGGCCATCGTACCAGGTGGGGCAGGCGTCGCGGCGTCGCAGGTTGCGTTTGCCGCTGAGGACCGTGTGGACCAGCAAGCGCAGGTGAGCGCGCAGCGGGTAGAGGTGGAGCTTGCGCGCCGAGGTCAGGAGCGGATGGCGATCGAGAATGACGATTTCCTTATTCCGTTGCCTCGCCAGCCGTTTCAGCCTCCGGCTCAAGTCGATCTCCTCGCTGGCGTAGAGTTGCTGGTTGAAGCCACCCACCGCGGCAAACGCTTCGGCTTCGCAGAAGATGAAGGAGCCCGCCATGTACCGGAAACGCCGGCTGATCCAGTTCCATAAACGGGTGCCCCGCTCCCCTGCGGTCGAAGGGGTATCCATCACCACCGTGCAACCACCCGCCAGACAACGCCCGCTCCGGATCGCGTCCGCCACCGCGGTCAGGAGCTCCGGCGAAGGATGGGAGTCGGCATCCACGAAGATCAGCCAGTCGCCCGTGGCCACGGCCGCACCGGTGTTGCGGGCGCGCGCGATCTGGTTGACCGGCTCGAAGACCACCCGGGCCCCCGCGGCCTGGGCGAACTCGGCCGTGCGGTCGGTGGAATTGTTGTCGCACACGATGAGTTCGGCGCTCCAGCCCAGCGGGGCCAGGGCGCCCAAGGCCGTCTGGATACTCCGCAGCGTGGCGGGCAGCAGCTTCTCCTCGTTGAAGGCCGGCACAATGATCGAAACGCGCATCGCTTTACGGGAGCCGGATCCGTGCGTAGCTGATCGTCTGCGATTGGCCGGCCTGGTGGCCCAACAACTCGATCCAGGTCGAAGGGGGCGATCCCGCCCGCACCGTGGTGGTGAAAAACGACGTGAACGGCTTCCGCAGCGGCACTCGGACCGACGGACCCACGTTCCCGTTTGTGTCCATCGGCATTAGCCGGTTCTCCGAAACCGCGACGCCGGACTTGTCGGTGCCGCTGACGAAGGCGATCACCCAAAGGCGCTTGCTCGGCGTGACGTGAAAGCGCGCGGCCCCCGGGGTTTCGTTGGGCCCGCCTTCGCGCGCCTCGAGGAGCGTGTGGCGCCGGAGGACCTTGCCGTCCCGCAGTACCGCATAGTTCAATGCGTGGCTTTGTTTCGCTTCGGGGAAGAACTTCGCGCGCAGTCGCTCGTCAATCGCCCGGTCGGTCCAAAGGATGTGCGCCGCGCCGTCGGGCGCGACCCAGAGATCCTCCGGTGTGATCCAGCCGCATGTTTTCTCACGGCTGGCCAACTCCACCCACGGGGCGAACGGCGTCTTCGTGATGTCCGGCGTCCACGTGTAGAACAGCCGGCGAAAGTCGTAGTCCCATTCCCGACCCGTGAGCTGTTTCTTGAACTCGCGCCACACCGGGTTCGGCTCGATGATGTCGCTCACGCCGCAGAGATGCACGGCGCGGTTTTTCAAAGCGACGTTCGGATAGCAGACGCGGATCGGCTGGGGTTTGGCGTACTCGGCGCCCCAAGGCCACTTGAGCCGGCCCTGCGCGCTCCAGCGGCCATCGCGATCGCGGAACGTCCACTCGGCGTGCGTGTAGTCAATGTTCTGAAACAGGACCAGCTCGCCGGCCGGTCCATCCGCGGCGAAGCTGCGATACGAGTGCTCGGTGAACTTCGGCTCGCCCTCCCAAACCGGAAGGAGAGTGTCTGGCGCCGCGGCTGGATCGGCCACCTTGAACTCGAGCAGCTCCGGTCGCGCCGGGCCCGCGTACGCCTGGGGATCGGTCGCCAGGGTCGGGTTCGCCGACAGGAACACCCGGCCGCCGGGAAAGCCGACGAGCGGACTCGGCTCGCGCGTCCGGCCGACGGGATCGGCCCGCAACAGTTTCCAACCCTCTGGCCCGCGCTTGAAGAGCAGCCAGCGGCAATTGTTGAGCGGCTTGGCCTCGCGGATCGTTTCCAGGCCGCTGGCAAAGACGTCATCGCCGACGCGCACCAGGCAGGTCGAACCGCGGCACCACATGGGCCCGGCACCGTTGTTGGCCGGCTCGAAGGAGTAAACGTCCTCCTCGAGCTCCACCGTGGGCTGGGCCGGAGGCTCAGCGGCGAACAAGATGGTGGTGGCCACGCAGAGCGGAATGAGTCGTTGAAGGATTGTCGTCATAGGTTTTCTGAAAGGAACGGCGTCGTCAGTGCCCGGTTCCTTCATCCAACAAATCCCTGGAGGTGGCATGGACGAACCGGGAGTCTCCCCTTTGCCACCGCGACAGCGTCGGCCTGGTCCGGGCTCGATCCCACAACCTCGTCCCAGGAGCGCGCAAAGCGGAGTTCGCTTGGTTTGATGCAGCCCATAGAGAATCAAAGCTCAGCCTTGCCCGATGATCTGGGCGCTGCAGCCGCTGCCACCAAGGAAACTCCAGTTCCCCCGTGTCCATCGCATGTCGCGCCAGCAGCAGCCCGTGCAGCACGCTCGACTTGCCGGAACTGTTCGCGCCGAAAATGAGCGTCCATGGGCGGATGGGCACATGCTGCGTGTCCGCGAACGCCTTGAAATTGCCCAACGCAAGGCCTCGAAAGCCCCGGCGGAACGCTGCGGCAAGTTCATCGCGCAATTGCTCATCCAGGTAACAGGCGGTGATCCTGTCGAGCGAACTCGACGGAACTCGAGCACCCGTGATTCCCAATTCTTTGGCTTTGGCGAGAACCTGCTGGCTCTGGATCCCCAGCTTCTTGGCGATTTCGTAGATGCGAACAGGCATAAATGGGTTTCCTCCGTGTTTTACTCCTCCGGCGGCCTGGCCAGCAAGCGCGCCTGCTGCTCCATCTCGGCCAGCAGTTCCTTCACGTGCGCCTCGCGCCACTTCGGTGCTGACTTGCCAGTGAAGCCCAGGAAGCGGTTGTCTCGTCGGTTCATGGCGCGCCTTGCCTTCGGGTGGCAGTGTATGCTTGGTCGGGACGGTTGGGCGATTCCGGGTAGCGGTAGCGCAACGCTCCTTGGCTGAGCAAGGGTTTCACAAACCGGAACCGCAGCGCCGTCGTGTTGCGGTCCAGCAACCGGCCCAGTTGCTCCAGCGTCAGGAAATGCCCCTCGCACACGCGCAAGATGGTCGACCTGACGACATCCTCGCCGACGCGGCCCTTGGAGGCGACAGGCTGGGCAAGCCTGTCCAACTCCTTCCAAACATCGCTCCCCGGCGCAACCGTTTGTGCGCCTCCGCCCTCTTTCTGTGCGGAGTCCTGGCCCAAATGTGCGGAGTCCCCTGTCTTTTGTGCGGAGTCCCCCGCCTTGTGCACGGAGTTCATGTCCCATTTTGTCGCCTGACCGGCGAACAACGGCATCAACTCGGGGGGCCTCGTCCGGCAGGCGGTAGCGCGTCCAGCGCCGGCGATTGTCTGATACCAGCAGCCCTCTGTCGCACAGGCCCGTCAGCATCCGCGTGACCACGGGATGATCCGCCAGCAACTCCTGGAGCCGCACGTTGGAAACCTCCGCCTCAAGGTGCGCCGTCGCCAACGCCTGCACTTCCGCCTCGGACAGACTTTGGAAGGTCTCCCCGAGTTGGGCCTGCAACGCATCAAGGGCCTCTTTCGGAATCAGGCTGATCATGGGCAAATCCAACGTCACGCGGTCCGGCTGGAACTGCGTGAGGAGGCGCGGGGCGCGCCAGTGCTGACTTCGCCATCCGCTTTGGATCTTGTCGAAGCCCGACCCTGCTCGCTCGCCCCCGCCGATCATCTGGAACATCTGTTGCAGGGCCTTGTTCCGGCACTCGCTGACGCGGTCACGACGCCAGCCGCCCAGCTTCTCCAGCAGGTCCCTCGTCTCCATCGCCAGCCACGGGTGGCCCGGCTTGCAGGCGGAAAAGCGTTGCCGGTATTGCGTGATCGAGGCCGTATCGAGATCCTCGAGGCCGAAGCCCTCCAGGATACCTTGGTCGGCCGACACTGGGTCGGCGTCCGCGAGCATTCGGCGAAGCTCGTCGTCGGGGCACCGGTAATCTCCTTCGTGCTGGCGGCGGAAGGTGTTCCCAAACGGTGTCGCAGGTAAACCGGACGCTGCGTGCGGGTCGCCCGCGGCACCCGGATCGCCAGTAGTTGCGCCGAGCCGGTGGGCAGCGGTGCCACCTCATTGTTGGTCAGCAGGTTCGCGCTCACCTTGCCCCGGTTGTTCAGGTTGTCCCACAGCTCCTTCAACACCTTCGCCAACTCGGCGTCCGTCAGACCATCCAGGCGAATCCCCTCGTCTCGCTCGGTCGCGCCGAGCAGAATCACGCCGCCTTCCGTGTTCGCCATGGTGCTGTAGGTCTCCCACAAGCTGCGCGGCAGACCGCCCTTCGCGGACTTGAACTCCCAGTCCGAGGTCTCGCCGACCTTGGCGGCTTCCAGCACTTCGCGGAGGGTGGGCAACGGCATGGGCAGGGTCAGCGTTCGGAAGACTTTTCGCGCAGCAAACGGGCTTGTTGCTCCATCTCGGCCAGCAGTTCCTTCAGGTGCGCCTCGCGCCACTTGGAGGTCAGTTCGCCCGTGAACGCGCGGTGGAGCATGACCTCAAAGAGCGTGGCGATGTTGTTTTGAGCCGCTTCTCGCTGCCAGAGGATGTTTGACGTTTGTTGGCGGAGAACAACGAAGCGCTCCTGAAGGGCCGCCGGCGGCAAATGGACGGGGAATCTCCTCACGTCGTTCAGGCTGATGTTTGCCCTGGCGGCCTCAACCTTACCGCCATGAAGACGTGCCTGCGCTGCTGGAGTGAGAAACAGGGAACCGAGGTAATCTGGGAGAAGTTTACGCCCGCATGTTGTGATAACGGCGACAGCTTGGTTCACGTTTGCCTCGCCAATGTCTTCCGGAACGATGCACGAGCGTCCGATAGAGGCGCCCACAAGGTTGATCAGAACGTCCTTTGGGCGAAGGGCGCTTCTTTCCAGCTTTCTGTGAAACTCGATCGGAATGTGTTTTGGCTCAGAAAGGTCG